>RRZT011687099.1_pt1 | contig 10146 bp, 14 predicted proteins | sample 2165551 | NCBI WGS metagenome assembly RRZT01 (sample SAMN10456910, study PRJNA506462) | wastewater metagenome | biome: wastewater; feature: sludge; material: wastewater sludge; isolation source: wastewater sludge with Escherichia coli K12::gfp cells carrying plasmid... | place: USA: Moscow, Idaho...
AAGTCCAGGCGAAGGCGGCCATTCGACCTGAAGGAGCTCGAATGACTAGGGCAATGGAAACACGTATCGCCGAAGCAATCCCTCAACTGGAACGCCTGCATCAAGAAAATGCTAATACCATAGACGAACTGATTTCCAGAGCAATTAAGAGAAAGGTCAGGGCGGTCACAGTTTACGATGCTGTTCTGACTTCGTCTTGCTTTGGAACTTCTACCGTCTGGCAGCGCATGAAGGAAATGGCTGCACTGAATCTTCCGCTCTTGGCTACGGTTGTAGGGGAGATTCGAAGCAATAATGAACAGAAGCCGATTGCACGACTTGCTGCAACGGCTATTGAGATACTAGACCGGTGGTGCAGCGATTTAAGTCCCGGTTGGGCTCTGGAGAAAGTTACCGTTGACGACGTAACCCTGGAAGTACCGGGGCTGGAATTAGATCCCAAGCACCTACGGAGTATTCGAAATGTATTTCACGAGGCGCTTGAGGCATAATCTGACATAGGGCAGGCGATAATCGGACGGCGGGTATCTGGCGGTCAACAGCCCTTGGGGTAAATCAGTTTTACATTCGCGTCTTCGGAACCCGTTTCATGTTGTTCAAAAACTTCTGATTAATCTGCACTTTTTTGGCCGACTGCTTCGCCGAAAGATTTCGCTTTCGCATAATTCGTAGGTAAAAATTGTATTCCCATTCGTTGATCCAGCCTTTCTCCAATGCATGCAACAAGGCTTCAGCGTTCAACGAGCGTGATGAATCACTACGGATTCGTTTGGTCGCCTGAAAAATCAGATCAGATGGTAGGCCGATAAATTTTTTGACGCAGCAGTTCCCCACTGTTGCACAGTCATTATTGAGTCTATTTCGAAGCACACAGAGTTCGATAATCGGATAGTGGCCGCATAGGCAACTTTCTGGAGTATCTGCCTCATACACCTCATGCAATACCCATTCGAGCTTGGCCGCATCCCATACTTTGGATGCAGACCTTGCAACGATCTCCGTTGTCAGCCGAAATTCCGACATCACTCCTCCTGCTTGTCCTTGGAAGACGAAAGCTCAGCTTGCACCGAGTTTTCGTTTCACTTCATCAATAATGCCTTCACAGCATCCCGAAATTTCAAATTTGATGGTTTCTAGGCTACGACCCTTGGCGGTCAAACTCGGAGTTTTGCCATGCTCAGGGCACCGGCAAGCTCCCAGTTTTTCACGGATTCCGTCTTCCACAGCGCCAAACATCGCTGCTTCCAATGCATCCCGCGTATTCCTCGGATTCACGCGGCGGTCACCTATTTCAAAATGAACATCGATCATCTTAGTTTCCTCATTTAGGTTGAATGGGGTGGCTGCATGCGCCACCCCGCAAGAACTTATCCTTTCGGCGGAAAAGGGTCGTGCCCGTGACTGTCTTTCGACTGAATCTTGCCATCTCGTCCATGGATCACGAGCTCGCTCTGCTGATTCCGTGAAATTTCACGAGCACGATCAATAGCATCAGACTTTCGATCAAAGGTTTCTGTCGCGCGCTGTGCGCCAGCGCCGCGGACGGCCCAACCATCTTGATGGGGTACAACATGCTGATCTCGCTTATTGCTCATTTTTTACTCCTTGTCACAGCACCATTGCTGCTTACTAGAGTATGCGGAGCACTTGGAAAAGTCGGACATCCAATCTAGTATGTCCGAGTAATCAATCTAGTCCGCACATAGCCATAAGACATGGAGAGCAGATTGAAGCCATACGACCTGCCGGACAACACCGCAACCCCTGATGATGTTCGCCAAGCTATAGAAACACTTTCGAAGGATGAGACCTACCGACTTCGCAGGGCAGCTGACATCCTCATTTGTGGAACTGAATACCAAACTCCCTTGGAGATCATCAACGAAGCAATCGTCCGCACAATTAGTGCGGCAAATGGTGGTAACGGAAGACGCTGGCCAAAAGATGTTCCATTCATGGCTTACATGATTCAGACAATCAAGGGATTGGCGAACGACTCCCGAGAATCATCTTCACAAACCAAGACGGAAAGTATTGAAGCAATGGCAGTCGACGGCTTATCGGCTGATGAAGTCCTCGGACAGCTGGAGCATTGCCACCCAGACATCGTTACAACGGTTGTTGAGCTAGAGGAAACTCAGGAGCGACAGGATCGTGCTAAATCAGCCGCTGATAAGATTGACGCCCACTTTGCAGGAGATAGCGAAATCACCTGGATCATCATGGGTCATAAGGATGGTCAATCGCCTGCCGAAATTCGCGAACTGGCGGAAATGACCGAAACCCAATATAACTCCGCGAGACGGCGTTTCAGGCGAGGCCTTGAAAAGCTCTTTCCGGGCAGGAGACCATCATGACCTCACCGAATGTTATTGCGGAGATGGCGGCGCTTCGTGACGCCGCGCTGGAAGATTTGATGGCAACTAGCGACGCTCAATTGCGGCAGGAGGCAATGGCAGATGGCGAAGATATTGATGCCATTGCCACTTGTGTCAAAGCGGCGATGCGAGAAACCGCAGCATCAACCCTTCGGCAGCGACTGTCGCAGGCAAAGGCGCAATCGAACTCAAGAATGATGGTGCAAAAAGAGTCCTCTACGCTTCCGACACTGGAGCAAATCAAACAGATTGTCGAAAACCTTTTTCAGACAGACCCAAGCTTAGGTTTGGCATTTCGGTCAGGCAAAAAGCAGACAGACGCTGATTGGCAAAGCCTCTACGACGATCTTGTGATTATGGGCGCAATCAAGCCCGAAGACCATGAGCGTTGATGTCCAGCAATTTTCTCCTGCTGAGCGCCTGCTTTGGAGGTATGGCATCACTGAGCCAAGCCATATTGACCTTGATGCAATTGCCGCCGACCAAGGTGCAATTGTTAAGTATCGCGCCCTTGAGGGATGCGAAGCACGACTTGTAGTAAGAGGTGATTGCGCCATCGTCAGTGTTAATTCGAGCAGCAATGATGGGCGCCAGAGGTTTTCACTGGCGCATGAGTTGGCGCATTGGATTTGTGATCGAAAAACAGGCTCGTTTTTATGTGCGAAAGAAGATATCGGTCCACAAAATGCGGAAGCACGCTCGGTGGAAGCACATGCAAATGGCTATGCCAGTCAGCTTATCTTGCCCACGTATCTCGTTGATCCATGGATGAAAGATCGAAAAGTTTCTCTGGAAATCGCTTCGTCACTGGCAAAAGAATTCAAGGCTAGTCTGACGGCTGCTGCCATCAAATTAATCAAGCGAACAACCAAGCCAGCCTGCATTACTTGCCATAACCAGCAACGCCTGACATGGCATCAGCGAAGCGCCGCATTTCCGGGCGAGTTCTTTGTCTCCTCGGAACTCCATTGCGATACCGATGCATTTTCGTTGGCTTTTGGTAGTGGATCGGGAATGAGTAGGCCCAAGAAAGAATCAGCGAATCGTTGGCTTTCAGGCCGTGATGTCTATCGACTTGAGGTGACGACCCAATCCATCAAACTACCCGACGCCTCCGTGTTGACGATGATCGTCCTCGAGAAATAAGTCTATATCTCCGACTCAGCCACCTAGCAACTAAATATCGGGTTCGCGGCTCAACGATAGCAATTTGTGCAAAACCAGTCCTAGGTCTGAGTAATCTCCAAAGGGGGGATTGGCCGACGAGTACTCATTCAGTTTCTAGCGAGAAGGTTCCGTTCACTGGTACCCCAGTAGTCTTGAATCGCGCCACACGATTTGCCCGCGACCAGCTTCGTTTAGCTCCGCAATCAGTCCATCAGCAGCGGTTTCGGGTAGGCTGAAGTCGATCTCAACGTAGGTGCCGTGCTCGACATTTAGGATTGTCGCACCGGCCTTGGCGATTGCACGCCGAACTAGACCCTCAACTGCTCGCGTGGTGTTGCAGTACAGCGTGCGGGTTTTGACGATCTCGACCTTCTCAGCGGTCAGTAGTGCCTGCGCCACACAATCGGTGTAGGCTCGAACGAGACCTCCCGCGCCGAGTTTGACGCCCCCGTAGTAACGCACCACCGTTGCCAGCACACATTCCAGCCCTTGGCGGCGTAACACCTCAATCATTGGCCGTCCTGCCGTACCGCTCGGCTCGCCATCATCAACCGCAGCCGACTGTCCGCCAGCGAGCAGCGCCCAGCACACATGTGCAGCGCTAGGATGCTGAGCACGCAAGTCAGCGACGACCTTCTGAGCTTCAGTGCGGTCTGTCATGGGCTGGACACAGCCGATGAAACGGCTTTTCCGGATCACTAATTCGCTGTGAACGGCAGTAGCGATAGTCAGAGGCATGGGTGGTAAGGGCGATGGTTGGCGACAGGCTACCATTTTTCAGGCCCCTCCTTAGCGGGAGAGCGGGCCACCTTGTCACCGTCAGATACGGCGGCACCGGGCCGCGTCCTGATTGGCGTGATGAGAATATTTCCACTATCGAGCACGCGGACTAATATTTCGTCCCCCTCTTTTAAGTTCACCGTCTCGACTACGTTCCTCGGTAAACGCATTCCAATTGAGTTACCCCAGCGGCTCAATTTCATAGCGAATGTCCCTCCAGCTAAACAATGCATGCCGATAAATTGATATACCTCGGTGTCTTCGGTGCGGTCGAAAACACTTTGCAGAAAGGGCTACCGGCTGCCAAGCCTCCATGCAGCGCGGCTGCTAGGCGCGATCAGGGCGCGTAGGCGGGTTCCGTCCTTGACGCCAGGGCGAGCCTAGTGGCCGTGAAGTGACAATCAGCTCAGCTACATGTTGATCGAGCTCATCGCATATATGTATTAGCAAATTGTTTGCTAAGCATGGGAAATAGTTGATACACGTCTTCTTCCCAGAGTTTCCCACTCGGCTGTTGCGGGACTGGCGTTAATCGATCCGGAAAGACGCCCGCGGCGGCCACCACGCAATCGTGGATAGCGTACTCGTAACCTTCATAGAACCATGATTCTTCATCATAATCGTCGCAATCGGCCAAAGATTCAGGATCGGCAATTGCGCTCTCAAATGCTCGCTGTCCTCGCGAAATTAGTGAGGCACGAAAATCTGAAAATTTGTCGTCACTGCAAAATCCGGAAATGATGTGAGCTGCGGCCCACAAAGGCCAGCAGTAGGCCAGATCCATCATCCGGTCAAAATCGTGTTTGAAGTCAGTAGCTTCTTTTCGTGAAAGCAACGCGACTGCGGCCTGGATTGCTTTACACTTGCGGTCCATGATCCCGCCTGATTTGTCATTTGCACGCTGAATTAGGTCCCAAAATTTTGATTCGTCCATGTTGTTCTCCGCATTTTCAGAAGGTTAAAATTACGTGACCTGCGCGTCTCACCGTGCAGTTCTTGGCGATATGAGACGCTGGGTATCACGTCCTTATTTTCTGAGCAGCCTATCTACGCTTCCTGCGTAGTAATGGGGCTCAAACCGCAGTAATAGGGGAGATTTCCCCGTTCAATTCTCTTGAACCCTTTGTCCTCAAGCTTCTTCTGCAACTGACGTTTTGTTAGAGGAATGAATAGCGGATTTTCCTTTTGCCACGTCTCGTAAAGTGGATACAGTGTTTTCAAGGGGGTTTCTTTACCCGGAACCGTCTTCAACATGTCTTCAACAAACTGCGCAACCGGATCAACAGCATGGCGTTGCTCTGCGCCGAGTGCCATGACCTTTTTCGGTGTCTGCAATTCGTCTTGAAGTAAATAGTCGCGGAGCCCTGCGAGCATCAGATTCAAGATGCCGGACTTTTCCCGATTAAGTTGGTCAAAGAGGTCTCGGTTATTGTCCTTACCCGAGAAGGTGCGATTGAAAGGAACGATTCGTATGCGCCGCCACAATCCATTGTCTTCCGAGCTAATTTTAGGCAAGTGGTTCGTGCTCATAACCAGCAGGAACTCAACAAGGATCGTCTTGGGATCTTCGTACATTTTGCGGACCGGCAAATAACGGTCACCGGTCATCTGCTTGACTGCTGCCGAATCAATGGCGTGCTTGTGGTCACTGGTCTCAGAGACAACAGCAAGACGCTTGCCCTCCAGTTGCGCGGTTGATGGGGTCGCTCCGTCGGTAACGTGCGATTTAAGTAGAATGGAAGAGCTAGGGAGTATTCCGGCATAGGTTCCCAGAATCTGCATTATCAATTCCAACAACATAGTTTTCCCGTTTTCCGCTTTCGGGCCAAAGAAGATCGCGAAAATTTGTTCCTTCGGCTTACCCAATAACATATAGCCAAACAACCGAAGAACGTAGCTAACCAATTCCTCGTCGTACTCGAAGATTTCCCGAATCGTTTTTTCAAAAATCGGAGCAGTTGCATCGGGGTCAAAAACTACGGGACTTCTGCCTCCGTAAGGAACTGGTTTGAACACGCTGGAAACCAACTCCTGGGTCAGCAAATTGAGAACTCCATTCGCAACCCAGAAGTAAGGGTAGCCATTCAGTGCGCGTTTCTGCGAGAGCGGAATCAGCGCTTCCGCAACATCGTCGCAGGCCACATTCAGCGTGCGCTTCTTCCCAATGTGGTGCGCCAGTCTGCTGGCGACTTCTTTACTCAGCTTGCGATCAGTAAGACGGCTTATAACCGTCTTGCCAGCCTTTTCGACCGTAGCCCGTTTTTCGATATCAGTCAGTTCTCGGTAGTAGTCTCCGTTCCAGGCAAGAAAGATCGGCTTTGCGTTTTCTCCATTGCCACTAGGTATAACCGCGAAGGTGTCGCCTAACTCTTCAGCGATCATGCGCCCGAAATCGCGCTCCGGCAGTGTCTGGTCCGAAATGTCGAAGCCCGGCCGGAATCCTGGATTCCTCCATCCTTTTAGTTGCGCACGCAGGAACAAGGTCGCCACAGATCCCGGATTATTCTGAAGTTGCTGCCATTTAATCTCGAAGGCGTGCGCGTCGAATTTTGATGAGAACCGGGAAAACTGTTCCGCCAGTATCTTTCCTTTGTTACCCAGCGGGACCAAGGCCATGAGCGTCGACACCCAGTCCATGTAAACGTCCGCGTATTCCTTCAGATAGGGCAAGGCACTGTCAAGGTCGGCTATGATCTGATTGACATCAGACTCCCGGTCATCAAGGCGCGGCACATTTAGGCTGCGGTCCATGCGGGGTACAGCACAGTGGATGCTGTTGCAGATGAAATCCACATCGAAAGCCTGACAGAGGAAGTCTATTGAAAATGTCTTGCGAAGGTTGCTTGTCTCGACCAGCCGGGAGATGAATCCACGCTTAGCGTTAACAAAGCCGGGCAGCCGGATAAACTGACTGGGCTTGGCAAAGGCTAAGTCACCACCCAGGCGGATAGTCATTGCCTTCAATACCTTTGTAGCAAGTTCCTTCGGGCACAACGCATCGAGAACCCAAATGGCGTGGTAATGACCGGGTGATGTCTCGATTAGCAGGCTTGGCGCCAATAACGGGTTGTTCTTCAAGCAAGCAGGAAAGTCACCGTCAAAATCAATTGCCAGTGCCCAGGTGTGTTCCACGTTAGCGTTGCCATGACCTTCGCCGTCCATGTAGCCTGCCGCAACAAAGGGCTCAAGGCCTCGTGCCTGGTACTGGCTAAACTTCTTCGCCTGTTGGGTGTAGGTGGCGTGTGTGTACTGAGGAGGGCCGTAGTCACCAACGTGGTGTCCGTCGTTCTCCCGCTTGAAAGCTAGCAGGGTGAAGCTGTCTTCACCGTGAATTGCCTTGCACACCAGTTCAGCTTCATGGAACACATTGAGGGGCTTCGTACTATCTTTCGTCTTCATAACATGTTCTTTCGTCGGGTTTGAGCTGAGTGAGCCGTTTTCGCTTTTTATTTGTTTTTTTAAAATTCAAAATATCGAAAACAATAAAAAAACGACTCAACTTACTTATTCAACTTGTTTGTCTGGGAAGGTAGCGGCCAGCCGAATAGCCAGCCGCCACTTGAGCTGCGTTAGTCATCGGAGCCAAATCCCGCATCGACACGGGAGCATCCACGGGGATCTCCAATTCTTAGGACGTTGTTTGTCAAACATGTTGACTTAGCTGCACGCACATCAGGAAACTCGTCGGCCAATAATGCTGTTGAATAGCGCCGTCTCCTCCGATGTTGGTTTTCCTTGCAGGAGAAGTCGGCCACTATCGTAAAGACACAAGATTCCGCCTCCTTCAAGATAGATATTCGTGCCGCAGTCATTGACTCGCTTGGCGTCCTCGATAGAAATGCCCGCGTGTGCGAGAGCGATTTCAACAGCGTCAATCGTTACCTTTTGTTGTTTCCGAGCATGTGCGGACAAAAATGCGTTGAGTTTTGTTTCTGAAGACATAACGTGTACTCCTCGGCTAAGTTGTTTCCATAGTTCGCGGAAGTTTATACAAATGGTATATTAGCAATGCGATGGAGCAGAGTGCGGCTACCCCAGCGGATCGTTAAAGCGGCCTGCTGAGCCTCGGGCTCTTACATCGGTCAGTTCTGCGATGAAAGCCTTCATATCGAATGACTGGTTATTGCACCGACTTGCAAATGAACAGGCCTCAATCCACGCGTTTACTTCGGATTCTCGCCAACCCACAGCTCTTGTTCCGATCCTCACTTGAGTCGGAAAGACTCCGTCAGCTATGTCTTTCCAGATGGTAGGGGGTGCCCGCCCGGTTTTTTCTCGCAGCACGGGCATTCGCAAAATTCGTTCGTGAAGCACATGCCGAGCACGCTGGATGATCCAGCGCAATTCATCAGGTAATGGAGATTTCTCGCACTCGGTGCTGCGATCTTTGGCTGTGAGGTTCTTTTGCTTCATTGCGATATCCCATAGTCGATTTCCGATTGATGGTAGATCGCAAGTCAAAACGAATCATCACACGCTCGCAATGGAGCGTGAGTCGAGATTCAACAGTATTGAGTCAGCTTTGGTTTTATGCCCTGGGACGGGTCTTATAGTGTTTCAGCGCCGCCCATTGGTAGGGCTTAAGAAAATCGCGAATTTTTAGAGGTGCTGTAGGAATCGCCTCTTCGAGACATCGGTCCACTGTATCAAGGCCCTGCTTGAAGAAAGGACTACCTTTTCTTCGTGTTATGGGCTGCGTGACCCGGAACCGCCGGAACGCGGCTGCGTTCGAAAAAAACTCATCGGGCTCTGCACGCGCGACAAAATCGATAAGTGCGAATCGATCAGTTGGACAAATTAAAGGCGATTTTGTCCAAACGACGAAAGCAGCCCAATAATGAGCAACTTGGAAATACCGTCTCCATTGATCGCCAATTTTGCTTGGTTCGCCTCCATCTGGCCGAAGCGGTACTATCCCCTCTGGTTGAAAATTCCGTATTGGAGCTTTTGCAACTAGGAATTGAGCCTTTCCTTGACTCGGTTCAGAGACCTTATTTCGAGCCGCCATCTGCTGATGAACATAAAGGGATGCGCCAAGCTTATAGGGCCATTTTGCAGCTTCGTGGGCCTCCAGTATTTGCCCTTGTATCGATGGCGGTACTTCTCCAAGGATCGTAGATTCTCTATCTCTACTTAGCCGCTTGTTCTTGTCTATTTTTCGAGCGTCACGATAAACCTGAATATAGTGCGCAAGCAAATGCCCCACTCGCTCGCCGGCATTGCACGGATATTCATTTGCCTGGATAGGCTTCGCCGGCGGAGCCATGTCGACAATACGACCACCCCGGTAGACTGACTCTGAACAGTCAGGTCCTGGCGGATACAACATTTCCCCAATCACTTGTGAAAGGATACGTATTCTTTCCCTGCGAGCAAGAAAATCTGGTGATGCTTCGTCGATTGCGCGCTGTTCTGCTGCGTGTGATAACCATTCCTCTTTTGACATGTTCCAAGGGTTGGCCTCTGCGCATTTGTGTCTCATATCGTCGCCCAATTAAGAAATTCCGAAGTCGACAAGCGTCTGGCAAAAGTAGCTCAGGCACCTAAACAGATCAACTCGGCTCAGATCTTGTGTATCAAGCGCAGGCATTGTAGCTAGCCGCGTAGCTAAGCACAAAAAACTAGTGTATAAAAATATCAATAATTTGATTTATATACAATTTTGTTATTACAGCAGCACGATGTCGTACTGCTCCTGCGTATAACTCGGTTCGGCTTGCAGGGAAATCGGTTTGCCGATGAAGTCGGAAAGCATGGCCAGACCCTGCGATTCCTCGTCGTGAAAAACGTCAATCACGGACACGCTGCCAAGAATGCGGAA
>RRZT012104684.1_pt1 | contig 10145 bp, 11 predicted proteins | sample 2165551 | NCBI WGS metagenome assembly RRZT01 (sample SAMN10456910, study PRJNA506462) | wastewater metagenome | biome: wastewater; feature: sludge; material: wastewater sludge; isolation source: wastewater sludge with Escherichia coli K12::gfp cells carrying plasmid... | place: USA: Moscow, Idaho...
ATGCTAGAGAATTAAATGCCTATGCCAAAGAAAATGATGTAAAGATTCGTTGTCATTGTACAGTAGATACAGGCATGTGTAGAACGGGTATTGTATATCAAGAACAAGATAAACATATTGAGGATATTTATGAAGAGTATCGCTTAGAAAACTTATGTGTAGAAGGAATCTTTTCACATTTTCCAGTGAGTGATTGTTTAGATGAAGATTGCACTGAATTTACAAAAAAACAAATTCAATTGTTTGATGAAGTGATTGATTTATTAAAATCGCAAGGTATTGATCCGGGTATTCGTCATCTTCAAAATAGCTATGGAATCTTGAATTATCCAGAACTTGAATATGAATATTGTAGACCTGGCCTATTATATATGGGTGTTACGAGTGATGATCATATTAAAATCAAGACGAATCCTGATTTTATTCCCATCATGTCTATGTATGCCAATGTAAGTTTAGTGAAATGGATCTATCCAGGACAAAGTGTAAGTTATGGTCGTCATTTTATAGCTGAAAAACCAACAAAAGTTGCGACTATGAGCATTGGTTATGCGGATGGATTGCCTCGCTTATTATCCAATCAAGGATTCGAAGTATTAGTACATGGTCAAAGATGTAAATTGATTGGAAACTTATGTATGGATCAATGTATGATCGATGTTACAGATGTAGAAGATGTTAAAGAAGGCGATGAGGTATGCATCGTTGGTCATCAAGGAGATGAAGTGGTAACTGTAGATCAAATCAGTCGTATGGCTAAGACCATCAACAATGAGACATTAACTTCAATTTCTTCACGTGTACCTAGATTAAAGGTGCGCTCATGAAAAGGCAGTATGCATCGATAGATATTGCGCGTTATGTTTCGGCTTTATTAGTTGTATGTATTCATACATTTCCATTTTTAGAGATTTCTGAAACATTTAATACGTACTTTATTCATACTGTATGTCGTTTGGCAGTTCCATTCTTTTTTACGACAAGTGGATTCTTCTTTTTTAGAAACTATGATTCAGAAAATGAAGATTTAAATGAGACTCGTTTAAAGAAGGCATTGATTCGTTTATTTCGAATTTATTTGATTTGGACAATTATTTATTTGCCATATACGATTTTTGATTATACGCACACGGGTTTTCATATTAAGTATTTATTTACATATGTAAGAGATTTTTTCTTGAATGGAAGTTATTATCACTTGTGGTTTTTACCAGCCTTAATGTTAGCGGACGTAATTGTCTATTGTTTGTATAAGAAAAAAGGCTTGAATTTCACATTGTTGATTACGTTTATATTATATTTTGTAGGTTACTTGATTAATGTATATACACCAATTTGGGAAAGTATTCCAGGTATATCCTTCTTCTTTGGTTTCTTTACAAAAACATTGTCAACCGCAAGAAATGGAATTTTCTTTGGTCCTATGTTCATTGCGATTGGGTTATTACTTTCAAGAACGCGTCGCTTGCCTAAAAAGGTTAGCTTGATTGGTTTCTTGATTAGTTTTGTATTATTCTTTGCGGAAGTATCTTTATATCGCCATTTCGGTATTTTAAGAGATTTAACAAGCATGTATATTTGTTTGGTTCCCGCTATTTATTTCTTAGTGAATTATTTATTAAAAATCAATATTCCATACCGTAAAATGTTTACGATTTTACGTCATGATTCATTGATGATTTATACTTCACATATTTTGTTTGCCAAAATCTTTTTGGCATTGATGCCACATGCACATTTAGTTGTTTATTTCTTAACTTTGGCATGTGCACAATGTTTGGCAGGTTTTGTGACGCGTTATCAGGATCAATATCCGATCTTAAAAAAATTACTGTAAGCTTATGATTCGATTATTTCAGGTGAAATGTGCCAATGAAAATGAAATTGAGGCACAAATCTTAAAAAAACTGCGAATCCGTAAAGAAGACCTTTTGCAGTGGCACGTACATAGAAAAAGTGTGGACGCACGTCACCAGAAGGTCTTATTTTCGTATGTCGTAGATTGTAAAGTTAAAAATGAAAAGAAGCTTTTAAAGCTAAAAGACGTTTCTTTAACACCCGATGAAACGTATCATCCAGTAATGAGTGGAAAACATGCATTATTGGCTAGACCCGTTGTCGTTGGGTTTGGTCCTGCAGGTATGTTTGCAGCTCTGATTCTTGCACAATCTGGCTATAAACCGATTGTTTTAGAAAGAGGATCAAAAGTAGATGTTCGTAAACAAAAAGTAGAAACTTTTTGGGAAAATGGACAATTGGATGAAGAATGCAATGTTCAATTTGGAGAAGGTGGCGCGGGTGCTTTTAGTGATGGAAAGTTAACGACAAGATCGAAAGATTCATTATGTCGTAAAGTATTAGAGGAACTTGTTTCTTTTGGGGCAAAGTCTGATATTTTAATTGATCAGCATCCTCATATTGGTACAGATGCCTTCTTGGCGATTATTCGAAATTGTCGTGAAGAAATTGAACGTTTGGGAGGAACTTTCTATTTTGATACAAAGTTAGAAGATATTAAAGTGGAAAATGGTACTTTGAAACAAATCTATTTCAATCAACAATGGATAGGTTGTAATGCTTTAATTCTTGCGACTGGACATAGTGCAAGTGATACCATTTTAATGCTTCATCAACATGGTATTCATGTCGAAAATAAACCGTTTGCGGTTGGTGTTCGTATTGAACATAAACAAAAATATATCAATGAGGCTATGCTTCATGAATATAGTCAAGATGAAAGATTGATTCCAGCACGTTATCAATTGACGTATACGGCATCCAATTCAAAAGGTGTATATACATTCTGTATGTGTCCAGGTGGCTACGTTATTCCAAGTTCATGTCAAAAAGATCAATTGGTTGTGAACGGAATGTCTTATGCGAGTCGTAGTGGAGAAAATGCCAATAGTGCATTGCTTGTGCAAATCAATGATTCAGATTATGGTAATGAATTGTTTGCCGGGTTAAAATATCAGGAAGACTTGGAAAAGAAAGCTTTTAAAATGGGACACGATTATAAGGCATGCGTACAACTTGCGAAGGATTATTTAGAAAATAAAATATCAAATCAATTTGAATCCGTATTACCAACCTATTCGATTGGTACAACGTTTTGTGATTTGAACGATTTATTCTCTAAAGAAGTCAATCTAGCCTTGCATGAGGCGTTAGAGCATTTTGAAAAGAAAGTGCCTGGCTTTGTTTCTGGTGGAGCCATATTAAGTGGTGTAGAATCAAGAAGTAGTAGCAGCGTGCGTTTAGTTCGTGATAAAGAATCTTATGTTTCGAATATTCAAGGTATCTATCCAAGCGGTGAAGGTAGTGGCTATGCAGGTGGCATTATGACAAGTGCTATTGATGGTATTCGTAGTGCCGAGCATTTGATTGAATATTTTGCCAAAGGGGAGTTTTAAATGAATATATTTGCTCCGAATTATTATGTTCAAAGTTTTAAAACTTTGAACATTCAAAAACTTCATGAAATGGGAATTCAATTACTTCTTTGTGATATTGACAATACGCTTGTGGCGTATGATGAAGAATGTCCAAATCAGGATGTGATTGATTTTATAAATAAATTAAAAATGAATGGAATTGAGGTTGCACTATGTTCAAATTCACCAAGTTCTAGAGGTAAGAATTTTGGTAAGCATCTTCCAGTTTCAAATATATATCCATTTTCGTGTAAACCATTTCCATTTTGTTTTAAAAAGGCAATGAGAGACCATGGCCTAAAGGCAAATCAGATTGCGATATTAGGTGATCAAATGTATACGGATATATTGGGTGGAAATATTTGGGGGTTTTATACAATTTTAACGGCTCCTATTGCGATAAAGGATCGAAATATCACAAAAGTATTTCGTTTCTTTGAAGAATTAATATATGGTTATTTAGAAAAGAAAAAATTATTGAAGCGAGGTGACTTTGATGACTAAATATTGTAAGGGTTGTGGTGTTTTACTACAAAACGAAGATGAAAATGCATTAGGCTATGTTCCTACTTTAGATGCTTCTTATTGTCAAAGATGTTATCGCATTCGTCATTATGGCGATGTGACAATCAATATGCAGCAGGGAATTGAATCCAACGCAACATTAGAAAAAATAAATAAAATCGATGGTGTGGTTTTCTGGGTTGTGGATTTATTTGCGTTTGAGGCTAACTTAATTTCGCGTTTGAATCAAAAACTTCCAGGTAAAGATATTGTGATGGTATTAACGAAGCGTGATGTCTTGCCAACAACTTTAACAGATGAAAAAATCATTAACTTTGTAAAGCATCGTCTTCACGAAGAAAATATTGTTGTAAAGGATATTGTGATTTGTGGCTATCTATTAAAGGAAAATGATAAATCTAGAGAATATTCATCACGTATTGTGAATGCGATTTTGAAATATCGTAAGAATCGAAATGTGATTTTTATGGGTGTTGCCAATGCAGGAAAATCCACTGTATTGAATCATTTATTGGCATCGAAAGATTTAACGACTTCTCAAAATCCAGGGACTACATTAGATTTAGTTCCAATTCCTTTTGAGGATTATACAATTTATGATACGCCCGGTATTGAGAATACGCATTCTTTATTAACGCATTTACAGCCTAAAGATTTAAAGACGGTCATTCCAACAAAACCAATTCGACCATTTGTTTCGCAAATTTTTGAGGATCAGTCCTTTGCGGCTGCAGGACTAGCAAGACTTGATGTGGTAGTGAGTGGTAAGGCAACGGTAGTTGGATATTTCTCTCGTTCTTTATCGATTCATAGAGGAAAATTAAGTAATGCGGATGCGTTGTGGCAAAAACATTTAAATGGTATGTTAGTGCCATGCGTAGATACATCCTTATTAACGATGCATACGTTCCATGCTCCTAAACTTGAGGGAGAAAAGATGGATGTTTGTATTCATGGTATTGGATGGTTCTGTATTAGTGGACAAGTAAAAGATGTATATGTAAAAGTACATAAAGGTATTCAGGTAACGTTTAGAAAGGCGATGATTTAATGTTAACGAGTCAAAATAAAAAATATTTAAGAAAATTAGGAATGGAGTATAGATCGTTATTCCAAATTGGAAAAGATGGTTTAAGTGATAATTTAATGGATACTTTATCCGATTCATTGGAGGCACATGAATTAGTAAAATGTAATTTATTAAAGACATGTCCAGTCGATGTTCGTGAGGCAGCTATTGAGTGTGCAAGTGCAACAGGTAGTGAAGTGGTTCATATTGTAGGACATACTTTCTTGTTGTATAGAAGAAGTAAAGAAAATAAATTGGGGCTTAAAAAATGAGAATTGCCATTGTAGGAGGTTCTTTTGATCCTATACATGATGGGCATATTCAAATGGCCAATCAGTCTTTGCAGGGATTAGGTGTAGATGAAGTATGGTTTATGCCAACGTCTAGTACGCCTTTAAAAGATCATGATCTGACATTGGATCAAGAGCGTTTAGCTATGATTGATTTGGTGGTTAAGAAAAACCCGAAATTTAAAGTTTGTACACTTGAACTTGAAAGAGCAGGTAAAAGTTACACGTATGATACGCTAAAGAAATTGATTGAAACATATCCGGAACATGAATTTTATTGGATCATAGGAAATGATCAATTGATGCAGTTTGACAAGTGGCACAATCCGAATGAACTTGTGAAGATGGCTCATTTTGTATGTTTTGATAGGGATGGAAAGCTTTCTGATTCAAAGTATGATATTGCGTGTATGACAATGCCGGCAGTTCCTGTTTCTAGTTCAGAGATTCGAATGGGAAATAAGTTGAATTATTTGCCTGAAGAAGTGTTGCGTTATATCTATCGAAATCGATTGTATGTGAAGGATTTTGTGGCTTCTAGATTAACGGAAAAAAGATATAAACATTCTTTATCGGTTGCCAAACTTTGTGAAGAGTTTGCGTTGAACAATGGGTATGATATGCATATTGCGTATTATATTGGTTTGTTTCATGATATAGCTAAATATATGCCAAAGGATGAAATGTTAAAATGGATGCAGAGTGTGTGTCCTGAAAACATGGAATATCCTGTAGCTGTATGGCATGGTTTTGTCGGGGCTGCTGTCACGAAAGATATCTTTTTAATTGAAAATCCAATTATCTATAATGCGATTTATCATCATGTATTAGGAACGAGTCAAGATCCATATGCGATGATGGTATTTTGTGCAGATAAATTAGATCCTTTGCGTGGATATGATTCTACTAAATTGATTGAGATTTGTAACAAAGATATTAAAGAAGGATTTGATTTGGTGGTTCAACAAAATCGTGAGTTTTTAAAGAGAGGATAAACATGGAAATTTTAGATATTGTAGTTCATGCGATCTGTGAAAAGAAAGCACAAGATGTACGTGTATATGATGTAACGAGTTTGACTCCATTTATGGATTCAATGATTGTTTGTTCGACTACAAATATTCGTCAGAATAATGCGATTGCACAAAACATTAAGGATCGTTTAAGAGAAGCTGGATATATGGGGGATATGCATATTGAGGGTGACTCTGGTTCAAAATGGCTTTTAATTGATTTAAAAGAAGTTGTAGTCCATTTATTTGTGAATGAAGAAAGGCAGGTTTATAATCTGGATCGTTTATATTCGGATGTTCCAGTAAAAACGTATGATTTATAATACATTGGCACATTATTATGATGCTTTAGTAAAAGATGAAGAGGCATCTAGAGAATGGGTATCTTGGATTGAGAGTGAACTTGCACCTTGTGATTGTTTAGAACTTGCGTGTGGTAGTGGTGAGATTACTGAGATGCTCGTAAAAAAAGGCTATACGATGACAGCACTTGATTTGAGTGAAGAAATGGTGAAGCAGGCTAAGAGTAAAAACTTAGAGGGTTCCATTCAATTCTTATGTCAAGATATGCGTAATTTAAGTAATTTAGGATCTTATTCTGGTATTTTCTGTTTGTGTGATAGTTTTAACTATATTTTAGAGAAAGAAGAAATTGATGCGTTCTTTCATGAAGTGAGTCAACATTTAAAACCAAGTGGACTTTTCTTCTTCGATACACATTCGTTAGATCGTTTAGATGAATTTGATTCGGAATATAATGAGACAGGTGCTTTTGAAGATGGTTGTCAATATCAATGGTCAATTATGGCAGAAGATGATTATGTATATCAGGATTTTGCGTTTTATATGAAAGACAAAGTGGTTCAGGAGCATCATATTCAAAGAGTATATGATCCAATATGGTTGAGTGATACTTTGTCGAAATATTTTGATGTTTTAAAAGTCACAACGGATTTTGATATTGAGGGGATTGCGCCTGGTGAAAAGTATTTTTATGTATGTAGAAAGAAGGTACAAGAATGATTGGTATTGTAGCGGCAATGGATGCTGAGATTCATGAATTTGAAAAGCGTATGGACTTAGTAGATCATACGAAGACAATTGCGGGATGCACATTAACATATGGAAAATGGCAAGGTAAAGATGTAGTCTTATGTAAGAGTGGTGTAGGTAAGGCATATGCAGCTATGTCTTGTACAATTTTGTGTATGCAAGGAAATATCGACAGCATTATTAATGTGGGTACAGCTGGTGGATTAACGCAGGATGAGCAAGTGTTGGATATTGTGATTAGTGATAAGGTTGTACAAGCCGATTATGATACAAGTCCATTAGATGGTCCTTCTGGTGTTGGATTGGTGTATAATAGTCATGAAAAATTGAGCCAAAGTTGTATTGAAGCGGCAAAGGCTACGCAGATTCGCTATCATCTAGGTACAATTGCTTCGCAAGACTTATTTATGTCTAGAGATGAGGATTTTGAAAAATTAATGAATCATTTCCCAGACTCAATTTGTTCAGAAATGGAGGCAGGAGCGATTGGTGCTGTTGCCACACAGTTTAATATTCCATTTGTGATTGTGCGTTCACTTAGTGATGTTGTGCATCATAATGAAAATCCAATGGAATTTTCAACCTATGTTTCTAAAGCAAGTGCGCAATCGGCTAAATTGATTGAAAATTGGTTGATGCGTATATAGTAAAAAGGAGGGGTAAGAATGGGACTAAAGCATAAGCGTAAAAGACAGCATGGAACAACAACGACAATGGCATTGGTCATCATTCTTGTTCTTGTATTACTTTTGATTTGGTCTGAGTTTATTAGTGGACCGAATCGTGTTAAGGAACAGATTTATGCGCAAAGAATTGAAAAAATAATTAAACAAAATAAGAATATCCAAGGCTTGAGTGAGCATGTCTTTAATTACATAACATATCAGGGCTATGATGATACGACTTTGTATTGGTACAATGCGAAGTCTGAATTGATTACTTCAAGAGATATTGAAACTTTGAATTATAAAAAGGCAAAACGCATTGCGAAAAAGAACTATAACATCAAGTGTGATTCGATTGCACTTGGATATGGCTACAACAATCCGGTATATGAGATTCGCGGATCGAATAAATTGATTTTATTGGATTATGATAGTTTTGAACGTGTTTATGAAAGGGAGATACGATAATGGCTGATTTTGATTTTAATGCACCTTATGTAGATCGTAGAACTTGGATCATTGATCATCTACAAGATTTGGTTTTAGAACCCAAAGAAATATTGGTCGTATTGTTGATTGATTTTTTCAACCAACAGCATATTTCAATTGATCATGAATTGATTAGTGAAAAATTAAAAATCGGTGTGGATGAAGTGGAAGATATTTTTACGGAATTATCGGATAAAGGCTATTTGACTTTAGACTATGCGGATGGATCTTTGATTTTTAATATTGAAGGTATCTTTGAACTTTCTAAAGCCAGTGATACTTCCATTGATCGTTCTTTATTAGAGCAGTTTGAAATGGAGTTTGCACGTCCACTATCTTCAACGGAAATGCAAAGAATTATTGATATGGCCAGTATGTATGATGAGCGTCGTGTGATTTGTGCATTAAATGAAGCTGTATGTAATGAGGCTTGTGATTTAAATTATATTGAAAGAATTCTACAGAATTGGCAACAAAAAGGTTTGTCAACTGAGGATATAGAGAATGGTAAACGATGAATGCGAATGAAATTTTGGATGAAATGGAAAAGATCTTTCCGAATGCCAAGTGTGAATTGTATCATGAATCTGCATTTCAATTGATTGTTGCGGTGGTACTTAGTGCACAAACAACGGATGCGATGGTGAATAAAGTAACGCCTGCATTATTCAAGGCGTATCCTACGGCAGAAAAGATGGCAGAGGCTACAGTTTCTGAATTAGAGCCATACATTAAAAGAATTGGTTTGTATCGTAATAAGGCTCGCTCCATTTCAAATCTAAGTAAAGATTTAGTTGAAAGATATCATGGACAAGTACCCTATACATATAAGGATTTAATGTCTTTAGCAGGTGTTGGAAGAAAGACAGCGAATGTCGTTCGTAGTGTAGCTTTCGATATTCCTAGCTTTGCGGTAGATACCCATGTCAATCGTGTCAGTAAGCGTTTGGGTTTAGCCAAATATAATGATTCGGTTGAAAAGGTTGAGGAAAAACTAAAACGAAAAATCGATCGTTCAAGATGGAATCAAGGTCATCATGACTTTATATTTTTTGGTCGCTATCTTTGTCATTCAAGAAATCCAGAATGTGAAAGATGTCCTTTTAAAAGCTTTTGTAAGAAAGATAAATATGAGAAATAATAGCACTACACTTGTAGTGTTTTCTTTTTGTATAGTGATAAAAGATAAAATAATAAAGTTGACAAATAGTTGGTAGAGCAACCACAATAAAATTAATATAATGATGGTGAAAAGGAGGAAATATGTATTATGAAGGCAAATATATTAATATTAATGGTTGGCTTGTTGATGAATTATGTAGTTGGTGTTGCATTTATATACTTATTTGTGTCGATTGTTAGGGCATTAAAGAAATATATTAAATCTGAACCTGTAAGAAAGGAAAAGGCTGAAAGTGCCAAATCACTTGGAGAAGTGATTAAAAGATATCGTACGCAACGCAAAATGACTCAAGAATTTGTGGCAGAGTCTTTAGGGGTTACAAGACAGGCTGTATCAAAATGGGAAAGTGGAGTTTCCCATAGTTAAAGATACCACACCCAATATCACAAACTCACGCTTAAACAATATTCCTTAGTCAACCACA
>RRZT010350408.1_pt1 | contig 10142 bp, 8 predicted proteins | sample 2165551 | NCBI WGS metagenome assembly RRZT01 (sample SAMN10456910, study PRJNA506462) | wastewater metagenome | biome: wastewater; feature: sludge; material: wastewater sludge; isolation source: wastewater sludge with Escherichia coli K12::gfp cells carrying plasmid... | place: USA: Moscow, Idaho ...
AACCAACCAAGCTCAGTATTGTTGGCAAACAGAAGCGATGCTGGATGAAAACAGAACACTTGGAGAAGGTGCTGATTGCCGGATTATCCGTATCGCTCAAAAACTAGACACTCATGCGTTCGCCCTGGATTGATGACCCACCTGAACGGTCTCTAAGGCAGTGGTAATACTCTTCGAATCACTTTCGGTTAACGTCACATTCAAGGCGCCAATATTTTCATCTAAACGATGTAATTTGGTTGTGCCTGGGATTGGCACAATCCATGGTTTTTGTGCCAATATCCAAGCGATGGCGATTTGAGCGGGTGTGACGCCTCTTTCATTTGCAATATCATTTAACAGCATCACTAATTGCTGATTCGCGGCCAGTGCTTCGGCAGAAAAACGCGGCACTTTACTACGGAAATCATCCTGACCAAAGGTTGCATCTGCATGAATTGTCCCGGTGAGAAAGCCTTTCCCCAAAGGACTAAAAGGCACAAACCCAATGCCCAACGTTTCTAATAGTGGGAATATTTCTTTTTCCGGTTCACGCCACCACATGGAGTATTCGCTTTGCAGTGCTTCGCCAACGACTTCTTCATTCAGATAAGGGCCGTAAACTTCAGCAGTATCAAAAAAAGTGACTCCGCGCCCTACTGCCACCCGGATCAATTCAACGGCACTTTTTGTATCAGTCGCCGGGCCATAACCATGGCTCAATCCCATACAACCGAGACCAATTGCTGAAACTTCCAGTCCTGATGTACCAAGAATACGTTTTTGCATAACTACTCCTGAATAACAATCATTGATGGAATTCGATAGAGATTCAATTAAATATGTTCAACCACTCAATAAGCTGGTTGAACATATTTCGAGTCATCTTTAATAATGTGCTTAAATATTTTTCCCGTAGAAAGACGTCAATTTTTCGATGGCCTGACTGACGTATTCTGGCTTCCAATACGTTTCAATATGCGTTGCGCCTTTAATTAAGAATAAATCTTTCTCTTTGGCATTGGTTGCCAGCGGGAAGGCGCTTTCGGTCATATAAAGCGTATCTGCCTTATCACCCGCAATCATGAGCAGTGGTTGGTTAATTAAATCCATATTGGTTGCCGCATCGAAATTCATCAAATCAAGCAAACTGCTCATGGTGTAACGGAAGGATGAATTCGGATGAGCATGGGTTTTCCAGTAATACTCAAAGCCCTGACGGTAGAGATCAAACGGCAGTTTGGCGATCTGTTCATCAGTCAGTTTGGTGTCTGCTGCATAGATGATTTCTCCACCGGCAGCTTCTTGTGCTCTGGCATCTGATGCTTGTTTGAGGCGTTCCTGAATCGTGGACACTTGAGAATTCATAAATCCATTGCGTCTGACCAGTCCTGAATTGAACATGCTTACTGTCGCGAGCGCTTTAAAACGCTTATCGGTTTGGGCTGCTTTTAATGAATAACCGCCACCGCCACAAATCCCCAGTAATCCGACACGGTTTGTATCAACACCCGCATACTGGGTGATGTAGTCGGCCATGCCGTGAATATCTTCAATGCGGTTTGCTGGTTTATCGACATAACGCGGTAATCCGCCACTGCCTCCCTGATAGGCGGCATCAGCCGTGATGGTGATATAACCTTTTTCCGCTAATTGTTGCGCATATAAACCCGCAACCTGTTCTTTCACGCCACCGTTCGGATGAGCAACCACCAAGGTCGGGTATTTTTTGTTTTTATCGTAATTAGCCGGGGTATAAACATTCGCAGCAATATCGATACCATTGAGTTTGTATTTCACAGGGTGAATATTGACTTTCCCCGGTACGTTTTCAGTAATCGCACCGTCATAGACGAGCGTGAATGGATTCTGTTTATAATCCGCAGCTTGTGAAACACCGGATGAAATTGCTACGGTTGCAGCAAGTAATGCTGCATTTAATGGTTTAATTTTCATAACGAAGACCCTTTAATAAGCGGAAATTATTGTTTCTGATCAGCTTTAAATACATCTTTGGCGATACCAACGGCGGTCACTGCGCTTGGCCAGCCGGTATAGAAGGCTAAATGTGTGATGGCTTCAGAGAGTTCTGATTGTGTGACACCATTTTTAAGTGCCAAACTCATATGTGAACGAAGTTGGTCTGGGCGATTTAACGCAATTAACGCACTGACTGTAATTAAGCTGCGTTCCCGTTTTGAGAGCTCAGGGCGTTCCCAGATATCGTTATAGAGCACCTGATCGGTCAGTTCGGCAAGTTTAGGCGCAGTCTCGCCCATTAGTTGCTGTGCGCGGGAAGGCTGTGCTGGCGATGCTGGTAACTGCTTCGGCATACCGTATTGTTCATCGGTAACTTTTTCCATCCAGTCTGCGGTTTTACCTGCCAAATGTTCCTGGACCGCTAAGTGTGTGAAGCTGTTATCAGGCGTGGCACCATGCCAGTGTTTTATTCCTGGTGGGATCCATACCACATCACCCTGACCGATCTTTTTCCGTTCACCACCCCAGAATTGGATATAGCCTGAGCCCCGGGTTACCGCCAAATGCTGCCCTACAGGGTGAGAATGCCAATCAGTGCGTGCGCCCGGCTCAAAAGTGACATAGGCAGCAGTGGCCTCGGAAGGCGCTTCAGCAGGAAAGAGTGGTGCAACAATCGCTTTGCCGGTGAAATGTGCCGGATCGGCAATTCGTACTGGTCGATCTGATTCACTGGTAACAGGAACAACAACTGAATCCATTTTTTTATTTTCTCCCGTATTGGTTTGCTGTGCAGCGAAGGCAGAAAAACCGGCGCTCACAGTCAAAAATAGCAGTGGTATTGCAAGTGGTTTCATATGATTTCCCTCTGGCGACTGGCTGATTGCGAAAGCAACGGCACTGTTTATTTGCTGCATTAATAGACGATATGAATCGTATTCCTTTGCAATATTTTCAACAATAATGATATTGGTGCATGGGCTATTGAATTATATTCAGCAATTGCAGGTGTTTGACTTATGGTATAAACGCTAATGTCAGATTATTTAACCGCACGACACGCTCTGTTTCGCTCACAGAAGCGGGAGAACAATTTTTAAAACGAATTGTCCCTTCAATGGTGGATTTGCAGGATGCGATGAATGAACTGACAACCGCACAGAACCGGCCAACCGGCACGATCAGGATCAGTTCCGCAGAAACAGGCGCAATCCCGCTTATTCGGGATTTACTGTACTATCCGGCGAATCGATATCCGCCAAGTGCATTCCGATTATTTACGCAGGCATTACGGGAGTGGGTGAGTCATCAAATTATTTCGTGAACACACGAAGCTATAAATCTGCTCATAAAACACATTGATTCATTAGCCTGATTCACAACCCTATGCAAATTTCAGCACCTAATTCTATCGGATTATATCGGGTATTATTTCACCTGACATTCTTCGTATAGGTCAATGCAATGCAAACAATCACATTAAACAACGGCGTTGAAATGCCCTTATTAGGGTTTGGCGTTTTCCAGATGACTGATGCAGCAGAGTGTGAACGAGCTGTAATTGATGCAATTGAGACAGGCTATCGTCTTATCGATACCGCTGCTTCATATCAGAATGAAATCCAGGTCGGTAATGCGATCAAGCAAAGTGGTATCGACCGCAAAGAGTTGTTCGTAACAACCAAACTTTGGTTACAAGACACAAATTATGAAGGCGCTAAAGCTCAGTTCGAACGCTCGCTTAAACGTTTGAATATGGATTATGTGGATCTGTATTTAATCCATCAACCATATGGCGATGTTCATGGTGCATGGCGAGCAATGGAAGAATTACAGCAAGCCGGGTTGATCAGAGCGATTGGTGTGAGTAATTTTCATCCGGATCGTCTTGCAGATTTAATTGCTTTCAACAAGATTGTACCGGCAGTGAATCAGGTTGAGGTGAATCCGTTTAACCAGCAACTTCATGCTGCACCCTGGATGATGAGCAAAGGCATTCAGCCAGAAGCGTGGGCACCTTTTGCTGAAGGTCGTAACGGACTTTTCCAGAATCCTGTACTTACAAAAATCGGCGAGAAATACGGTAAGAGTGTGGGTCAGGTTGTTCTGCGCTGGCTCTATCAACGCGGTATTGTTTCTTTGGCAAAAACTGTGCGTAAAGAGCGCATGGTTGAGAACCTGAATGTGCTGGATTTTGAATTGACGCAACATGAAATGATGCAGATCACGGCTATGGATTCGGCAACAAGCGCCTTCTTCTCACACCGCGATCCGGCGATGGTTGAGTGGTTAGCTTATCGCAAGCTTGATGTCTGAGTTGTTATCATAAGAACGAAACCCCCCTCCGGGAAGCGGAGGAGGGCGGTAACGATTAAGGCACAGGTGTTTCAGTCATTTGCAGATGATGCTGCAATGCGCCCACCAGATTGGCTTCATTCATAAAATGACAGCGAACGACTTTCGGAATGGTCAGATGCATCGGCAGATGCTCTTCCAGATAGGCCATATTCTGTTCGATATACTGGAATAACAGCGGCTGAGCACTGATCCCGCCGCCAACGGCAATCACATCCGGATCAAACAGCGATTGCAGATTGAAGAACTGCATTGCCAGACGGTAAGTGTAAGCGTCCAGCGCTTCACAAACTTCCGAATCTCCTTCGTTGGCCCACTCAAATACCTGCTTACCATTAATACTCTTGGGTGGTAAGCGTTTGATATGTTCAACCGCACGGCATAAACCACGGACGCCGCCATCGTGGCCCCAGTAGTGGTATGGATCACCTTTGCAGTGCCAGCTGTCGGTCAGTAAAAAGCTGAGTTCACCGGAAGCAAAATGAGATCCCTTATAGAGCTGACCATTCAGGAAGATGCCGCCACCAACGCCCGTACCCAGCACGACGACAACACCATTATTACAACCCGCCAGACTGCCTTTCCAGGCTTCGGCCAGCACGGCGCATTTTGCATCATTTTCGATTGTTACAGGCACAGGACAAACGGCCTTGATATCGGCCACAAAATCCCGGTTGTCATTGTAAGCCAGTGAGCCGCCGGTAATGCTGCGCCCCTGTTCGCTGTCGATTACGCCGGGCATGCTGAATGCGATACCCGCGATTTGATCCCGGTAATGCTGATATAACCCCACGATCTCCGCACGGAAAGAATCAAAATTATCTGAAGGGGTCGTGACCTGACCACTTTCCTGTATTACTGCCTGCTTATCCATTAACGCATATTTAATGGCTGAGCCGCCTACATCTATAACCAGATATTTCATGGTAATGCACTCCGATGCGTTATTGATTTTCCTACTATTAATAATAGTCCATGAAGTGCCGTGGGTGTGTCTGTGACCGGAAACTCACTCTGACCAGCGTGAAATATAAATTTAGCCCGCCAGGCAGTATGGCGTAAATCGGCCATACTTTTTTCAGGATTCACACTGCAATGTTTCACCAGAATGAGAGCTGGGGGTTGCATCTGTGACATAGATCATAGTCTGTTAATGTAACAGTTACATTGTCGTGAACGTTACAAAGATGTAACGCGGATCACACACGCTAAAACGTTTTAGCGGCATATTTAGCGCCATCAAACAGTCATACAACTTTCGCCTTGTTACATTCAGTTTCATCAAGGCGCAGGCTTATTAAGCCTTAGTTACGCAGTGTTCCACTGCCAGTAAGCAGCAAATAAACAAAGGATGATCAAATGAACATGAAAACTGTAAGCTTCTCTGTTCTTGCCGCATTGATTGCAGCAGCTTCTGCACAAGCGATGGCAGCGCCAGTTGAAATCAAGGTATGGCGCCATGATACGAACGAAAAAGAGATCGCCGCTTCCAAAGCTGCAGTGGAACGTTTCAATAAGAGCCAGAACGATTACAAGGTGGTGATGGAAATGATCCCGGAAGGGGCATATACCGAAACCATCAACGCGGCCGCACTGGCTGGCAAATTACCGTGTGCGCTGGATATGGACCAGCCGGTTGTTCCTAACTTCGCCTGGGCCGGTAACCTGGTTGAACTGAATAGTCTGCTGCCTGCTGCTCAGCTGGAGCAACTGAATAACGTTGGTAAAGGCACTTACAAAGGCCAGGTTTTCTCTGTTGGTCAGTATGACGTATCCCTGAGCTTGTTCAGCCGTAAAAGCGTTCTGGAAAAACACGGTATCCGTGTTGCCACCATTGATAAGCCTTACACCCTGGAAGAGTTCAATCAGATCCTGGAAACGCTGAAGAAATCAGGTGAATTCCGTTATCCGTTTGATATCAACACCAGCTGGAGCGGTGAGTGGTACTCCTACGGCTTTGGTCCATTCCTGCAAAGTTTCGGTGGTGATCAGATCAATCGCGAGAACTATGTTGAATCCGATGGTGTGCTGAACGGTGAAAAAGCGATGGCATTCGGTAACTGGATGCAGTCACTGGTTAAAAACAAATACATCGATCGTAAGCCAACTGACGATAAGGGCTTCCTGCAAGGCAAAGTGGCGATCCACTATAACGGCTCATGGGCTGTGGGTGATATGACCACTGCCTATGGTGACGATCTGGCAATCATGCCGGTGCCTGATTTCGGTGCCGGTCCGGTTATCGGTGGTGGTTCATGGCACTGGGGTATCAGCAAAGCCTGTCCGGATAAAGCGGGCGCAGCAAAATGGCTGAGCTTCCTGTTGCAGCCGGAAGAGATTGCCGCCATGTCGAATGCCACCAGCCTGATCCCGAATACAGCCGCTGCTGCAGCGCTGACGGAAAACTACAAGACTGGCGGTAAATGGCGTCTGTTCTACGAGTTCTCTGAGAAATACGCAAAAATGCGTCCGGAAACCCCGGCTTACCCAGTGATCACCAGCAGCTTCGAGAAAGCTATGAATGACATTCTGGATGGCGGTGATGTTCAGGATTCTCTGGATAAAGCGGTAGATGCTATTGAGCGTAACATTGCCGATAACAACGGTTACGGTTTCAAAAAATAATTCGCAAATAAATCTGCAATCCGGCCCGCGCAATGCGGGCCATTCCTGATGTTCACATAGGACGTAAATGATGACCGATTCAGCATTTATTCAACCTCCGCCAATTGCGCGGGCCAAAAAGAATGACAGCCTGATGCGGCGTCAGCGGTTTTACGGCTGGCTCATGGGCAGTCCGGCATTTCTGGGATTGATCCTCTTTATTTTTGTTCCGTTTGTGATGGCAATTGTGTTGTCGTTCACGGATCAACGCTTGTTATCACCCAATCCGACTGAAGGCGTCGGGCTGCGCAACTATGATCGCTTACTGGCGGTTAGCTGGCTGAAGCAGGATGCGCAACGGGATGAACAAAACAAACTGGTATTAGATCTGAAAGGTGAACCACAGTTCGAACGTCTGCGCACCGTGTTGCGTCAGGACCCTTCCTATAAGGGGTACAGTGAACTTTCTACTGTTACGTTCAGTGATTCACGCGTCGTCGTTCTGGCGAAAGACCCGCTTTTTATTAAGTCGTTTATCAACACGATTAAATTCGCCTTCCTGGTTATTCCGCTGCAATGCGGTGCCGCGTTATTGCTGGCATTACTGGTCAATATGGGGCTGAAGGGGACGAACTTCTTCCGGACCGCCTATTTTGCACCGGTGGTTACCTCCATGGTTGTGGTGTCGATCGTCTGGACATTCCTCTATCACAAAGACATTGGTCTGGTGAATGAGTTCCTGCATTCCGTCTCGTTTGGCCTGATAGACAAGATCAACTGGCTGGGTGATCCCGCCTGGTCAATGCCTGCCATCGTGATTATGTCTGCCTGGCAAGGTGCCGGTTATCAGATGCTGATCTTCCTGGCGGGTCTGCAGAATATTTCGGAAGATTTGTATGAAGCCGCTTCTCTGGATGGTGCTAACAGCTGGCAGAAATTCGTAAACGTCACCTTACCGGGCCTGCGCAACACGACCATCTTCGTCATTATGTCGACGACGATCGCCGCATTCGGTCTGTTTACACAGGTTGATGTTATGACATCCGGCGGCCCTGCCGATTCCACGACCACTGTTATGTATCACGCGGTCCGTAAAGGCTTCCGTGAGCAGGATATTGGCTATGGCGCCACGATCAGTGTGGTGTACTTCCTGGTGATTCTGGCGATTGCGCTGGGTCAGAAATACTACTTCGACAAGCGGGAGAAATAAGCATGACTTCCTCATCCAATATGGTCGATCCTCGCTTTATCTACAAACGCCTGCTGACGTATGCAGTGCTGTTATTGCTGGCGTATATCTTCCTGTTCCCGCTGATTTTTATGATCATGTCATCATTCAAGCCGGAACAGCAGATTTTCACCGATCTGTTCTCTATCCGTGCCTTGTTGCCGGTCGGGGATGTTTCCCTGAAGAACTACGTTTCAGTGTTTGAAAAAAGCGCCATTGAAACCATGTTCATCAACTCGATGCTGATCACCGGTTCTACCGTTCTGCTCGGTTTGCTGGTGAACAGTCTGGCGGCATTTTCACTGTCACGACTGCGCTGGACTGGCCAGAACTTTGTACTGGCGGCGATTATCGCGTTGCTGATCATTCCTTTTGAAGCGATCTCTGTTCCTTTGTTGATGCTGGTGGCTCACCTGCCATGGATCGGTTGGGAAAACGGTCAGATCATTCTGGAAAACTCCTGGCTGAACAGCCTGCATGTGCAGATCCTGCCGATGGTGGCGAATGCCTTCTCGATCTTCCTGTTCTATCAATTCTTCCGTGATATTCCGAAAGACTTTGATGAAGCAGCCGCGATTGATGGTGCTACCCCATGGCAGATTTACTGGAAAGTGATCGTGCCGATGTCAGGCCCTGTGTTTGCGACCGTTGCCATCCTGCAATTCCTGAATATGTGGAACCAGTACCTGTGGCCAATCATGGTGGTACAGGGTGAGGCGGCGCGTCCACTGCAACCGGGTATCCAGCAGTTCTTCGGCACCACCACGGAATGGGGCGAGATCATGGCTTATGCCAGCATGGTGACCATCCCGGTACTGATTATGTTCCTGCTGTTCCAGAAGAAATTTGTCAGAAGTATGGCGAGTGCCGGTGTGAAAGGGTAATCAGACGCGATTGCGCAACCACTTTCACAAATTACCGACATCAACAATTGATATAGAAGATTTCAAAGAAGGATTACCAGAATGGCTGATTTAAAACTGAATAAAGTCATCAAACGTTTCGGTGAGGTTCAAACCATTCATGGGGTGGATCTGGATATTAAACACGGCGAATTCGTGGTGTTTGTCGGCCCGTCCGGCTGCGGTAAATCAACACTGCTGCGCATGATTGCCGGGCTGGAAACCATCTCGGATGGTGAAGTGATCATTGATGGTCTGACGGTGAATGATGTATCCCCATCGGATCGTGGCATTGCGATGGTGTTCCAGTCATATGCGCTTTACCCACACATGACGGTGAAAGAAAACATGAGTTTTGGTCTGCGCTTGGCGAAACGGCCGAAAGAAGAGATCGAACAACGGGTGGGTGAAGCCGCTCGTATTCTGAAATTGGAACCACTGCTCGATCGTTTACCAAAACAACTTTCCGGTGGTCAGCGTCAGCGTGTCGCGATTGGCCGTACTATCGTGCGTAACCCGAAAGTATTTTTGTTCGATGAACCGTTGTCGAATCTGGATGCCGAATTGCGTGTGCAGATGCGTGTGGAAATTTCCAAGCTACACGAGCAACTTGGCAACACCATGGTTTACGTTACTCATGATCAGGTTGAAGCCATGACCATGGCCGACAAAATTGTGGTTTTACGCGACGGTCGTGTTGAGCAGGTTGGCGCACCATTAGAGTTGTATCACAACCCAGTGAACCAGTTCGTGGCCGGTTTTATCGGTTCACCACGCATGAACTTCCTCAATGCCAAAGTGCTGCAGATGGATGGAACCAAAGCTCAGCTGCAATTATCTGGCGGCGAACAATTCTCCATGACCTTAGATCGTCCGGTGAAAGTCGGTGATGTATTACTGATGGGCATTCGCCCTGAGCATCTGCTGATCGGTGAAACTGGTGATGTAAACATCTCGTTGAATGTCGATGTGGTGGAAGCATTGGGGGGAACCACTTTCGCCTACACCCAATATGCCGGTGAAGATCAGGTCGTGGTGGTAGCTGATGGTAGCCATATCATTCCACGTGGCAAAACCATCGAAGTCAGCTTCAAGCT
>RRZT010291994.1_pt1 | contig 10141 bp, 7 predicted proteins | sample 2165551 | NCBI WGS metagenome assembly RRZT01 (sample SAMN10456910, study PRJNA506462) | wastewater metagenome | biome: wastewater; feature: sludge; material: wastewater sludge; isolation source: wastewater sludge with Escherichia coli K12::gfp cells carrying plasmid... | place: USA: Moscow, Idaho ...
CATGTGCCCTCCTGGATGCGCTGGAAGCTGTCGTAGTGATCATCGGTGTAGTACTTGTCGCCGTCGCGCCCGGCGATGATCCGCCGGGCCCCACGATCCTCGGATCCGGGTGTGATGACGGTGTACTCGCGGTAGTAGCCGTTCGGCTTGGCGGGCAGCCGGCCCTCCCGGTTGCCGAAGACCTGGTCGTCGCTGCGTGGATACGGATAGGGGCCGCCGGCGCGGATCCGGGCCAGCGTTTCGCGGGCCTGCTGCGGCAGGGTTGACTCAGCGACCCAGCGCAGGCCGCTGCTCGGGTCGGTGCCCTGCGGCGTCGACCTGCTCTTGGCACCGGATGTGACAGCCGATGTGGCAGCCGATGCGGCGGCGGCGGTCCGAGGACCTGCGGGGGTCGCATCTACGCCGCCACGGGTCAACAGGTATGCCGCGAGCATGACGACCAACCCCACGGCGAGGCCGAGGCGGGCCGGGACTCTCGGTCGGTCAGAAGCGTTGCGCGGCACGAAGGAAGTATTCCGTGCTCGCGGCCAGACTGACGGCCAGCTCCAGGTCTCCGCTGGTCTGGATCACCCCGGCCCAGAACGGCCAACCGGTCGGGTCCGGGTCACGGGCAAGCAACGCGTGATAGAGGTTACGCACCCGGGTCAGCCGGGATTCGAGGGAGCCGTAGAACTGCGTGGCGACCCAGACCCGACCGAAGGCCGGGGACGCGGCATACCCGACCCAAAAGGCCAGGCCGCCGGGGTCCGGCGCCCGGTACAGCAGCTTCTCATAGAGTTTGGTCACCCACGTGGTGTCGGTGCCACTTCCGATGCCTGCGTAGAACTCCTGGCTGGAGTAGAAGAGCGCCGCGGCCTGAGCGACGGTGAATCGGCCGCCGCGGATCCAATCCACCCAAGTGGTCAAGCCCGCCGGGTCGGGCTCACGCCCAAGGGTGTCCAGATACATGCGGCGCACGATGGCGCCCAGCCATTCCGGTGAGGTGGCAAGCCCACGCAGGAAGGACTCCCGGCTCGTCGCCCCGGACAGCAGCGGGGTGACGGCGGCATCGAGTTCGGCGATGCTCGGCTGACGACCGAGGAAGTCGACATAGGCGGCTGTGACGAACGAGGTCACCTCGGCTTCACCGATGCGACACGACTGCCCACCGACGGGCACCAACAGGGCGTCGAATGCCTGCTCAACCCCCAGGCACTGAGCGCTGCTGACGCCGTAGAGCTCGCGCGCCGACGCGATCGCGCCGTCGCGCCCCGCGACGAACCCGGACCCTGAAGTCAGCTTCGTCGTGAGGGCGCGATACCAGATCCGAGCGACGACACTGCGGCCCACCCCGGCGATGGGCGCGCCGGTGCACGTCGGGCTGTCGTAGGCGACTCCGTTGATCGTTTTGGCGCCGCTGCCTTCGGAGGCCAGGTAGAACCAGTGGTTGAACAGGCCGGAGCTGTGGTGCACGTCCATACCCGCCAGGCCCGGCGACCAACAGTCGGCGGACGTGCCGTCCCGGCTCGGCCGGTCCAGGTAGCGCAAGGGCCCACCACCGAACATCCCCAGGTGCAACTGCTCGCCGATCTGGTAGTCCCCCGGGTCGGCCGGATTGCCAACCCAGAACTCCGCGTCGGTGGCGAAGATGTCTGACGTCGACTCACTGAGGGCCCCGGACTCACCCACGTAGATGAAGCCGACCGTCGCGTCGCTCAGACCGTGCGATATCTCGTGGGCCGCGACGTCCAGCGCGGTGAACGGGCGCTGACCGTTCGGACCGTCACCGTAGGCCATCACGCCGTCCTGCCAGAAGGCGTTGGCATAGTTGACGCCGTAATGCACAAAGCTCGTCACGCCTTGACCGTCATCCCAGATCCCGTTGCGCCCGTGGACGATCCGCAAGTAGTCCTGAGTGCGCTGCGCGCCGTACTGGGCCTCGACTGCTGCGGTCTGACGATGGGTCGGCGTGCCGTCACCCCAGGAGTCGTCAGCATCCGTGACGAGCGTCCCCGTGCCGCTGGTCATGCCGAAGAGGTCGACCGTGCGGTTTCCCGAGCTGTCCTGCAGCGCGAAGCCCCCGTCGAACGGCAGCGTCCTGACGCTGACCCGGCCGGAGTACATCGTGTCTCCCGCACCCATCTTGACGTCGTCCCAGGTGGCGATGACCGCTCCGGTGCCCGCATCGACAGCGGTATGCCGCCTGGTCGGCGTCTGATCGGCTCGCACGCCCGTGGTCACGACGTCCCACGCCAGCCGAGGGACACCCGAGGCGGCCCAGACGATTCGTTCTGCGCCGACCGTCGAGACGGCCGTGTCCGCGGCCACTGCAGTCCGCCCGATGGACAGGGCGGTAGCCCGGCTGGTCGCGGACCGTGTGTCAGGGACGACGCGTCGACGACCGTCGGCCCAGTTCACCGCGCGGACTGCCCCGGACCTGTCGACAGCAGCAACCGCATCACCCCCCACCACACGCAAGCCTCGCCAGGTGCGGTCGTAGCGCACGTGTGCGGTGCCGTCCGGGTCGCGGACCCGCGACCGTTCGACGAGTCGCTCATCCGGCCCCACCGTCAGCGGCCCGGCCGGGCCGCGGGCGGCTGCGTCGGCGGCGACCGCCGCGGGGGCAGCATGCGCGGTGAGCGCGACGAGCGCGATGAGTGAGATCGTCAACAGGACGGCCGATCGCCGCAGCGGTACGCGCCGACGCCCCCGCCGGTGTGGGACGGGCGGGGCGGGCAGGCAGCTGGTGCGCACTGTGGACTCCAAGGGGCGATCAGACGTGACGGCGGGCGGGACGGCAGGGACGACGGGCCGACCACGACGACGCCAAGTATCCGTCTGAGGCAGGTGTCGTTCCGGGCACGGCCCGCAGCACCCCTGACTCACTCGGTGAAGACCCGTTCCTCGATGAGCTGTTCCTGCACCATCCGCCCGAAATTCTCGAATCGGCCCTCCTGGAAACGCTTCTCGAACTCCAGAACGATGTCGGACAAGCCGCTGCGGTTCTTCTCGATGGATAGCACCGCCCAGTTCTTGAATCGGTCGACATTGCCCATGTCATACATCAAGTGCTGGCGCGCGACGACGTCGTACTTGCGGTTGAGGATCAGCGCGATGTCGGCCTCGTAGGCCAACGCCGACGAACCGCGCAGGTCGTGCAGCCGCATTCGTCGACCCGACACGAGCGCAGACTTCTCGGCCGCGACGATGGCGATGATCGGGACATCCGCTTTGAGGGCCAGATCCTTGAGCCCTTCGACGTTGTAGGTGACCCGCTCCTCCTCGACGTGTTTGCTGCCGATGACCGGGATCTTCTGCAGGTAGTCCACGAGCACGAGTGGGTCCTGGCCGCGTTCCTTGAGGTCTGCGACGGTCTGCACGATGGTCTTGAGGTCGGTCTGCTGGTTGCTCGACTCGTGGATGTGCAGCCGGTCGCCGTAGTAGCGCATGGCCGCGAGGGCCTCTGGGCCACCGGGCAGGTGTGCGAAGCGCTCGTCGATCGAGGCCATGGTGTGGCTGCGGTCCTCCATGGCGGCGCGCACGTCCTTGATCGTCACCATGCCGCGCCCCGCGGCATACGCCGCCTCCATGACAAGGAAGCGCTCGATGAGGGAGCGGGCCTCCAATTCGTAGGAGAAGATCACCGCACTTCGGCCGTTGACGACGACCTGACGCACGATCTGCAGCGCCATCGTCGTCTTGCCGAGTCCTTGTTGACCGCCCAGCAGCAACAACTCGCCACCGCGCAGACCCCCACCGAAATGGCTGTCGAGGGGATCGAATCCGGTGGGCCACACCGCGGCACCGACCCGAACGCCGGTCCGCATGCGGAAGTCGGCCTCTTCCAGAACCTCGGCCAAACTGGCCATACTCGCCGAGCGACCGATCGGATTACTCGGCAACTCGGTGACAGTCACAGCCACCATGAAACCCCGCCGACAACGTCGGTGAGAACGTCCGAACGGCTGAGTCGACCCGGCGAACGGCCCCTCCCGGGGCGACAGCGCCACTCACCAGGGGCGTCCGTCGAGGCGCCGGAGCCACTGCGGCGCCACTGCGTCGACCAACCACACCCCGTTGTCCGCGCGGACGAAGTCGATGCCGGCCGCGGCCATCTCACCGGCGGCGACCACCAGCACGACGGGCCGCCCGCGTCGGGCACCGACGGTGCGGGCCGTGTCGGGTTCGGCGGACAGATGCACCTGCCGGCGAGACATCGGGCGCAGACCCTCGCGGCGGATCGCGGGCAGGGCGCGCTCGACGGTGCCGTGGTAGAGCAGTTCGGGCGGTGTGGAGGGGGCCCGGCCCAGCTCGACCGGGATGCTGTGCCCTTGCGCGGCCCGCACCCGGCCCGCACGCACCTCGTAGCGACGTTTGTCGGTGCCGGCGACGATCCGGTCGAACCTGGCCCGACTCACCGGCTCGCCGTGCTCGGCGAGCCCGGCCAGCAGCCGGTCGATCTCGACCCAGCCACCGGAGTCCAGACTCTGCCCGAGCGACTGCGGACGGTGCCGCAAGGCCCGGGCGATGCGCTTGCTCGCCGCGACCGCCGCCGCCGACTCGGCGTCCTCGGAGGGGGCCTCGCGCCGGGGCCCTGGGTCGTCGCTCATCGGGTCGCTCCCCGGCTCAGCGTCCGTGCGGCGGCCGCGACCCAGCTGCCCCGCCCGGGCCGCCAGGTCACCCAGTAGCCGACCCGGGGCAGGTCGATCACCGGGGCGGCGACGGTGCCCGGCGGCGGTGGCACGCAGCCGTTGACGACGGCGACCCCGAGGCCGACCGCGACGAACTGGGCCTGCAGGTCCCACCCGTCGGCCTCCGCGACGACCTGCCAGCTCACCCCGGCCTGCTCGCGGGCCCGCTCGAGGGCGAGCCGGTGCGGTCGCCCCGTCGGCGGCGCGACCAGGTGCAGGCCCGCCAGGTCGCGTACCCGAAGCCGACGCCGCCGGCTCAGCGGATGTCCGGCCGGCATGAGCAGCACGTGCGGGTCCTCGCGCAGCAGTCGACTGGGCAGGCTCGTGGGCGGCGGGTCGAAGCCCACGACCGCGAGGTCGGCCCGGCCCGCCTGCACCGCGTCGAGGGCTCCAGGGCGGTCGGCGACCAGCACGCGCAGGCCCGCTCCCCCGGCGGCCAGCGCGGTGAGGCCGTCGGCCAGCACCCAGCGGAACGCGCCGCGCCCCGCTGCGACGGTGACCGGCCGGGTGGCCCCGGTCAGCTGTCCCACGAGTTGCTCCGCGCGGGCGCGCTGATCCCGCCCGTATGCCGCCAGTGTCTCCCCCGCCGGGGTCAGCCGCAGCCCCCGCCCCACCCGCTCATAGAGCGGCATACCCACTGCGGCAGACAGCTTGGTGATCTTCACGTGCAGCGCCGGCTGGCTGATCCGCAACTGCGCAGCAGCGGCGGTGAAGTTGCCGTGCTCCGCGAAGACCGCGAACGACGCGACGGCGTCGTTCTCCAGGGCGGCGACTGCGGACATGAGCCTGATCATAGTCTCTGTCGATAGTCTGATCCGGTATTAATAGTTCCGGAAGATACCCGGCTGGGTCAGGCTGACGTCATGGACACCAGAGCGCCCCGCTGGGGCATCGACATCGGCCGGGTCATCATCGACGGCTCGGCCCACCCCCATGGCGGTGACACCGCCTTCTTCACCGGGTCGGAGGAGGTCATGCTGGCCACCCCGCAGGTGCCGGACGCGATCGAGACGATCGCCCGGCTCGTGCCGTTGTTCGACAGCCGGGTGTGGCTGGTCAGCAAGTGCGGGCCACGGGTGCAAGAGCGCTCATTGCGGTGGCTCGCCCACCACCGCTTCTTCGACCGCACCGGCATCCCCACCGACCACGTGCGCTTCTGCCTGCGGCGGCCGGACAAGCGCACGATCAGCGTCGAGCTGGGACTCACCCATCTCGTCGACGACCGGCCGGACGTGCATGCGGCGGTGCGCGACGTCGTGCCGCACCGCTATCTCTTCGGGCCGCAGCGGCCCGGCGTCCGGGCGCCGGCTCTACCCACCCCGACCTGGGCCCACGTCGAGGAGCAACTGCTCGCTACCTCCTAGCGCGGCAACGACTCCACGGCGGCCGCAAAGACCTCGTGGTGGCGCTCGACGTCCTCGAGCGTGGTCGTCGGGCACATCAGGGCCATGTTGTGGAAGGGGGTCAACAGCACCCCCCGGTTGGCCAGGAACAGATGCAGGTAGTCCTCCAGATCGACGTCGGCGACCCGGGCGGCCTCGGTGCCATTACGCGGATATGGTGTGGCGAAACGGTATTCGGCTCGGGCACCCAACTGGTTGATCGACCACGGCAGCTCGAAACGCTCGATGAGCTGTTCGACCCCGCGGGTGAACTCCGTCGCGGTGGCGATCATCCCGGCGAAGGCCTCGTCGGTGAGCACGTGTTCGAGGGTGGCCCGGGTGGCGGCCATGGACAGCGGGTTGCCGGCCAGCGTGCCGCCCACCCCACCCATGTCGACCAGGTCGAGGTCCGTGCGGGCCAACACCCGATCGGCCAGCTCCGCGCTCAATCCATAGGCCCCCGTGGGGATCCCGCCGCCGATGGCCTTGCCGATGACGAGCACGTCGGGCGCCAGGCCCTCGCGGCGGGTCATCCCGCCGGGGCCGGCGGAGAAGGTGTGTGTCTCGTCGACGATGAGCAGGCTGCCGTGCTCCCGGGTGAGCTCCCGGACGGCCCGCAGATAGCCCGGGTCGGGCAGGACGATGCCGACGTTGGTCAGCGCCGGCTCCATGAGCACGGCCGCCACGTCGCCGTGCGCCAGCTGCGCGGCCAGACCCTCGGCGTCGTTGAACTCGGCGACCCGGCTGGTCAGCGTGACGTCGACCGGCGAGCCGACGTTCCCGGGGCGGCTGACCCCCTGCCCGTCGGCGCCGACGACGATGAGGGACTCGTCGACCGAACCGTGGTAGCAGTAGCTGTTGACCAGGATCCTGGGCCGGCCGGTGATCGCCCGGACCAATCGGATCGCCCATCGGTTGGCGTCGGTGGCGGTGAGCGAGAAGCTCCACACGTCCATCCCGAAACGACGGGTCAGCTCGGCGCCGACCCATTGCGCGTCCGGCGTCGGCAGCATCGTGGTGAGCCCGCCGAGCTCGCCGACCCGGCGGCATACGGCATCGACGACCGGTTGCGGCGAGTGACCGGCCATCGCCCCGGTGTCGCCGAGGGCGAAGTCGAGGTACTCGTGCCCATCGAGATCCCAGACCCGGTTCCCGCGGCCTCGCTCGAAGTACACCGGGAAGCCGCCGGCCCGTTTGTTCATCCAGGTCATCGGCACCCGGCCGAAGAGATTCGCGGCCTGCTCGTATGCCGCCCCGGACCGCGGGTGCGTCTGCGCGAACCGCCGGCGTTCCGCCGCAGCGAGTTCGGCCAGTCGGTCGCGATCCAGCCCGGTCATCGCCGCCCTCGTTCCGGCTCGGCGGGGGCGCGCTTCACAGCGCCAGTCCGACGTACTTGACCTCGAGGTATTCGTCGATGCCCTCGAAGCCGCCCTCCCGGCCGAAGCCGCTCGCTTTCAGCCCACCGAAGGGCGCGGCCGGGTTGGAGACGATGCCCTGGTTGATGCCGACCATGCCGAACTCGAGGTCCTCGCTGATCCGCATCGCCCGCGCGAGATCCCGGGTGAAGGCATATGCGACCAGCCCATATTCGGTGGCGTTGGCCAACGCGATCGCCTCGGCCTCGGTGGCGAAGGTGCCGATCGGGGCCAACGGGCCGAAGATCTCCTCGACGGCGATCCGGGTGTCGGCGGGCACGTCGGTGAGCACGGTCGGTGCGTAGAACCAGCCCCGGCCGGGCAGCGGGGCGCCGCCGGTGAGCACTCGTGCCCCGGCGCTCACGGCCTCCTGGACGAGGGCATCGACCGCGTCGCGGGCCTTGGCGTCGATGAGCGGGCCGACGTCGACCCCCTTGACGGTGCCCTTGCCGACCCGCAACGCCGCCATCCGCTGCGCGAACCGCCGGCCGAACTCCTCGGCCACCGACTCGTGCACGAGGAATCGGTTCGCCGCAGTGCAGGCTTCGCCGATGTTGCGCATCTTCGCGAGCATCGCCCCGTCGACCGCCTGATCGAGATCCGCGTCGTCGAAGACGAGGAACGGGGCGTTGCCGCCGAGTTCCATCGAGACCCGCAACAGCCCTTCCGCCGACTGGGCCACCAGCCGCCGGCCGACCTCGGTGGACCCGGTGAAGGTGAGCTTGCGCAGCCGCGGGTCGCCGATGATCGGCTCCATCACCGCCCCGGTCTGCGCCGTCGTGATGACATTGAGCACGCCCGGCGGCAGCCCGCACTCCTGCAACACCTGGGCCAGCAGCAGCATGGTCAGCGGGGTCTGCTGAGCCGGCTTGACGACCATGGTGCAGCCGGCCGCGACCGCCGGGCCGATCTTGCGAGTGCCCATGGCGAGCGGGAAGTTCCACGGCGTGATCATCAGCGTCGGCCCCACGGGCTGCTTCATCGTCAACAGCCGTGTGGCGCCGTTGGGTGCCACCGCGTAGCGGCCGTGCACCCGGACGGCCTCCTCGCTGAACCATCGGAAGAACTCGGCGCCGTAAGCGACCTCACCGCGGGCCTCGGCCAACGGTTTGCCCATCTCCAGCGTCATCAACAGGGCGAAGTCGTCGGCTCGTGCGGTGATCACCTCGAAGGCCCGGCGCAGGATCTCGCCGCGCTCCCGTGGTGCGGTGCGCGCCCAGGCGTGCTGGGCCTGCGCCGCGGCATCGAGGGCGGCCGCCCCGTCGGCGACGGTCGCGCTGGCCACCTGAGCCAGCACCCGGCCGGTCGCCGGATCGTCGACCGCGAGCGTGGCACCGTCGGCTGCCGGGCGCCAGGCACCCCCGATGAGCAGCCCCTTGGGCACCGAGTCGATGAGCGCGGTCTGGGTCATGGCCATGTCGATCGTCCTCTGTCGCAATCCAGTTGGTGGTGATCTATCCGCCGGTCGCCGTCACACCGAGGCCGCGAAGGCCTCGGTGAGCACGTCGAGGCCCTCGTGCAGCAGCTCGTCGGAGATCGACAGTGGCGGCAGGAAGCGGAAGACGTTGCCCAACGTGCCGCAGGTGAGGGTGACCAGACCCCGGGCGTGACAGGCCTTGTTGACGGCGGCGGTGAGCGCGGCCGCCGGCTCCTTGGTGTGCGGATCGGTGACCAGTTCCATCGCGATCATCGCCCCCCGGCCGCGGATCTCCCCGATCTGCGGGTATGCCGCGGCGAGCCGCTGCAGTCCGGCCCGCAGGATCGTCTCGATCTGCCGGGCCCGGCCGCACAGGTCGTCCTCGGCCATCGTCCGGATCGAGGCGAGCGCCGCGGCACAGGCCACGGGGTTGCCGCCGTACGTGCCGCCCAGGCCGCCCGGGTGGACCGCGTCCATGACCTCGGCCCGCCCGGTGAGGCCGGACAGCGGCATACCTCCGGCGATCCCCTTCGCGGTGGTGACCAGGTCGGGCACCACCTGCTCGTCGTCGCAGGCGAACCAGTCGCCGGTGCGGCAGAAACCGGACTGCACCTCGTCGGCGATGAAGAGGATGCCGTGCTCACGGCACCACTGCGCCAGGGCGGGCAGGAATCCCCTTGGTGGGACGACGAATCCACCTTCGCCCTGGATCGGCTCGATGATGACGGCTGCGCAGTTCTGCTCGCCGATCTGGGCGTGGATCTGGTCGGTGATGTAGTCGAAGGCCTCGTCGGCGCAGTGCTGGGGCCCGCCCGGCCACCGGTAGGGATAGGCCATCGGCACCCGGTAGAGCTCTCCGGCGAAGGGGCCGAACCGGTGTTTGTAGGGCATGTTCTTGGCCGTCATCGCCAGGGTGAGATTGGTGCGACCGTGATAGGCGTGGTCGAACGCGACGATGGCCTGCCGTCCGGTGTGGTGCCGGGCCACCTTGACCGCGTTCTCCACGGCCTCGGCGCCGGAGTTGAACAACGCCGACCGCTTCTCGTGCGTGCCGGGCGTCAACTCGTTGAGCCGTTCGCACACCGCGACATACTCCTCGTAGGGGTTCACCATGAAGCAGGTGTGGGTGAAGTCGGCGATCTGTCGTTGCACCGCCTCGACGACCCGCGGTGCGCCGTTGCCGACGCTGGTCACCGCGATCCCGGAGCCGAAGTCGATGAGGTGGTTGTCGTCGGCGTCGACGAGGATGCCCCCGGC
>RRZT010980291.1_pt1 | contig 10140 bp, 9 predicted proteins | sample 2165551 | NCBI WGS metagenome assembly RRZT01 (sample SAMN10456910, study PRJNA506462) | wastewater metagenome | biome: wastewater; feature: sludge; material: wastewater sludge; isolation source: wastewater sludge with Escherichia coli K12::gfp cells carrying plasmid... | place: USA: Moscow, Idaho ...
ATCAGCATAAGCGGCTAATTCACTGAACACGGTGGTTAATGTAACTTTATGAGAACGGTTAGCCAGGTGAGCAGCGAGTTGATTTAGTAACTGAACTAATCTTTTATGCTGTTCATCAATGATGTCTATGCCCGTTTCAAGGTTATTGTTCCACGGAAAGATTTCAAACATCATCAAATCATCCTGTCAGTAGAAAATGGCTCTTCCTGAAAACGCCGTCTTATTAACTGTAGACTAATAACCGTTTTTTCAGGAGGTTAACTACAAACTGAACTTGAACTGACACAGCATTTTCAGAAATTAATAACGTAATGCCCCGATATCAGAGAACTCTATTAGCAATAGCGATGTATGAACTTGATGAAGATGCCAGTATAAAATGTAAAATAGTTTGAGAAACTCACTTTGGAGAAGATATGTTTTTTATAAGATCCTTAACCTTAATGTTACTTCTCCTGCTCTGTGCTTGCGAAACAGTTCGCTATGAATATACCGCACCCGCCACGGCAGAGGGAAAACAATGCGTAATTCAATGCGCTACAGTAAGAGAAATGTGCCGTTCCAATGAAAATCAACGGGCGGCATATAAGCAGCAATCCTGCGAACAGAGATCCGATGCTAATTATTACGTATGCATGAACACAACACGACATAACAAAAAGTTGCAGGAAAAATGTAGCGAAAAACGGGATTACTGCTCCGAATACTCAGATATTGCTCATTGCAATGATGAATATAATCAGTGCTTTTCCGTGTGCGGCGGCTCAGTACGAACCCTTATAGAAAAATAGTAATATATGGGCTCCCAAGCGAGCCCGATTACCCCTTATTACTATCATATGGCATAGTTGTATCCCGAACTACGATGCTCAATTCAGGCAGTTCATCGATCGTCCGTTCAGAATGTTCAATCAACCCAAGCAACGTATTTACCATGGCAACGCCAGTTTCATACAAATAAAAAACTAGATACCACTCATAAATTTCAGGCACAAAAAAACCAGCTCTCGCTGGTTTATTGTATCCGTTCAGAACTTGGTGCGGAAGGAGAGACTCGAACTCTCACACCTTGCGGCGCCAGAACCTAAATCTGGTGCGTCTACCAATTTCGCCACTTCCGCAGCTCTGAACTTTTTTTGGGGTGGCTAATGGGACTCGAACCCACGACAACCGGAATCACAATCCGGGGCTCTACCAACTGAGCTATAGCCACCATCGAACCGTGTTGTCATGCCACTTGTGAAGCTGAGCAACAGTGTCTTGCTGGTACGCCCTACAGGATTCGAACCTGTGACCCACGGCTTAGAAGGCCGTTGCTCTATCCAACTGAGCTAAGGGCGCACTGGAAGAAAATGGTCGGTGATAAAGGATTCGAACCTTTGACCCTCTGGTCCCAAACCAGATGCGCTACCGGGCTGCGCTAATCACCGACTTGTTGTTCTGTCGAAGGCGTCCAACGACGGAGGCGGATATTATAGACTCACCCCTGTAACGTCAATCGCTTTTTCATGAAAACCACACGACCGTTCACATATTGAACGACCAGGGTAAGCATCTGTTTATGCACTAACCTTATTGTAAAAAAAATGCGACAATATGCATTAGCAAAGCAAGGTGAGTGGAAGGTATGTCTGCAAAAATCATTGATGGAAAAGCGATTGCCCTGTCTGTGCGTCAGCGTGTAGCTGCCCGTGTAGCAGAACGTAAGGCAAAAGGATTACGGGCACCGGGGCTGGCGGTTGTGCTGGTTGGTGAAGATGCGGCTTCTCAGGTGTATGTCGGCAGCAAACGCCGGGCCTGTGAAGAAGTTGGTTTTATTTCTAAATCATACGATTTAGCACCAACAATCACACAAGATGAATTACTGGCTCTGATCGACCAATTAAATGCTGATCCAACCATTGATGGCGTTCTGGTTCAGCTTCCTCTCCCTGCTCATCTTGATTCAACACAGGTTATTGAGCGCATTTTACCAAACAAAGATGTGGATGGTTTCCATCCCTATAATGTTGGTCGTCTGGCACAACGTATCCCTGCCCTGCGTCCATGTACCCCTAAAGGCATGATGACACTGCTGGAAAATACCGGGGTTAAGATTAAGGGAATGCATGCGGTTGTTGTCGGGGCATCTAATATTGTGGGTCGCCCGATGACGCTGGAGCTATTGCTGGCTGGCTGTACTACAACGACCTGTCACCGTTTCACTAAAGGGCTGGAACAATTTGTCCGTCAGGCTGACATACTGGTCGTGGCAGTAGGGAAAGCTGAATTCATTCCGGGTGAATGGATCAAACCAGGTGCAATCGTTCTGGATGTCGGCATCAACCGTTTATCGAATGGCAAACTGGTGGGTGATGTGGAATACCCGACTGCGGCACAGCATGCGAGTTTCATCACCCCGGTACCAGGTGGTGTAGGCCCGATGACAGTCGCGACGTTAATCGAAAACACGTTGCAAGCCTGTGAGCAATACCACAGTTAAGCATACTAAAGGGCTGAAATTTCAGCCCTTTTTATTGGCAGCAGAAAATACTATATCCACGATTAAACCATGAGGTTCATTGTGATTTTTGATCTGTAATTTGGCATGATGCAAAGCACAGATCCGGGCGACGATATTCAGCCCTAATCCGATACCACTCCCCCGCTGATCAAAACGCTGAAAGGCATCCGTTAATGCCGCAATATGGGTTTCATCAACACCATTGCCAATATCCCTGACACTCAGATGTAAGCCATCCGGCTGTTCTGCCAGTGAAATCGTCAGGCTTGTATTGCTGTCTGCATAACGGCTGCTATTTTCAACCAGATTGCGTAACAGCAAACTCAGTAATGTTTTATCCCCCACGACATAAGCGGAATCCGGCAGAAATAACTGAACCGCCAGTCCCCGTGCCTGTAACAACTCCCGGAATTCAGCTTGTGCCGGTAAAATCACGTCATTGACCAGATCGACCGGTGTTTGCAGACCCATCACCATTTTCTGTTCAAGCCGGGCCATCGTGAGTAACTGGTCTATCGTCCGTTGCATACTATCCAGACGAGCGATAAGCGGCATGATCTCTTGGGGTGACTGCTGTTCAAGCAACTCCAGATTTAAACGAATACCCGCAATGGGGGTCCGCAATTCATGAGAAACATCCGAAGTGAATTGCCGCTCGCGGGAAAAAGCCAGCTGTAATTTCTGCATCAGCAAATTTAATGCATGAGTAATAGCGGTCACTTCACGACTGCTTCCGTCATCATCGAACGGCTGCCACTGTTCAACATGACGTTGCTGCAACTGCGTCGTCAGCTTATATAGCGGAGAAATAATCCGTTTTATCGCGATCCCGCTGACAAACAAACTGAGTAAAAATGCCAGCAGTGCCGGGAAAAACAGCGCGCCAACAATCTCCCAGTTAAACCAGCCCAGTGATTCAACAGGCACGTTTAATTTACTGGCACGATGTAAATTACGGACAATAATCTCCTGCTCTTCATGCAACAACCAGAAAATAGTCGTGCCCTGCGTGACAAACAAGATCGTACCAATACTGAATAATAACCGTCGGGACAGACTATTCTGATTTGGCTTCAAGACGATATCCCTCCCCCCGAATGGTTCTGATACTGTCTGAACCCAGCTTGCGTCTCAGATGATGAATATAGACTTCCAGCGTATTTGAGCCAATTTCATCATTCCAGTCATACAGATCCTGCTGTAACCGTTCACGCTGTACGGTTTTTCCTGCATGTAACATCAAACGACGCAGAATGGCATATTCCATCCGGGTCAGTGTCAGTTCCTGTTCATGCAACCAGACCTGATTCAGATTCATATCCAGCTTTAAAGCGCCGGATTGCAGTGCATTTTCCGCTTTCTCAAAACGACGACGCATCAGCGCTCTTACTCTGGCCTGAAGCTCTGCCAGGGCAAATGGTTTGATCAGATAGTCATCAGCCCCCTGATCCAGCCCTTTTACACGATCATCCAATGAGTCGCGGGCGGTCAGGATCAATACCGGCTGGGAACAGCCTTGCTGGCGCCATTGTTTCAGTAACGTCAGTCCGTCTCCGTCCGGCAATCCCAGATCCAGAATAATCAGATCATAGTCGTCCAGCGTGTAGCGACGAGCCTCACTCAGGCTCCGTGCAATATCACAACAATATTGCTGTTGCTCCAGTGCTTTCTGTAAGCCATTCAGCAATAAAGCATCATCTTCAATCAGCAGAATTTTCATGGGTCACTCCGTTGATTCAAATAAAAAAGCCTGCCGGAATATCCTGACAGGCTTTTGATATCCAAAGACTGATTAGCCTTTACGACGCCAGGTTGTACCCTGCGGACCATCTTCCAGCACAATACCCATTTCAGTCAGCTTGTTACGCGCTTCATCGGCCAGCGCCCAGTTTTTGCTGGCACGGGCATCGTTACGGGTTTTGATCAACAGCTCAATTTCGGCAACATCATCCGTTTCGGCTGCGGCACCGGATTGCAGGAACTGTTCCGGCTGCTGTTGCAACAGACTCAATACACCGCCTAAACGACGCAGACAAGCGGCTAACGCAACTGCATCGGCTGGCGAATCCTGTTTAGCACGATTCAGATCGCGGGCCAGATCAAACAACACAGAATAGGCTTCCGGTGTATTGAAGTCATCATCCATCGCTGCCTTAAAGCGCTCATCAAATGGCGCAGAGAGTGCAGCCAGCTCTTCGCCATCTTCCACACCACGCAATGCAGTGTACAGACGTTCCAGAGATGCACGGGCTTGTTGCAGATTCAGATCAGAATAATTCAGCGGACTGCGGTAATGGCCGGACATCAGGAAATAACGCACGGTTTCAGCATCATACACTTTCAGCACGTCACGAATGGTGAAGAAGTTGCCCAATGATTTGGACATTTTTTCCTCATCCACCATCACCATACCGGAATGCATCCAGGTATTTACATAAGGAGTATGGTGGGCACAGCAGCTTTGTGCAATTTCGTTTTCATGATGCGGGAATTGCAGATCAGAACCACCGCCATGAATATCAAAATGATGCCCCAGATGTTTGGAGTTCATGGCAGAACATTCAATATGCCAGCCCGGACGGCCCGCTCCCCATGGTGAATCCCACATTGGTTCACCCGGCTTCGACATCTTCCACAGTACGAAATCCATCGGATTACGCTTACTTTCTTCGACGTCTACGCGTGCACCTGCCTGAAGCTGTTCGATATTCTGACCAGACAAACGGCCATATTCCGGGAAGCTGTCAATCGAGAACAAGACATCGCCGCTATCCGCAACGTATGCGTAATTTTGATCCAGCAGACTCTGTACCAGAGCGATAATTTCGCCGATATGCTGAGTAGCCCGTGGTTCGATGTCCGGACGCTGCAATTTTAAGGCATCAAAATCAGCATGCATGTCGCCGATAAGACGCTCAGTCAGCGCATCACAGCTTTCGGCATTTTCAGCGGCACGTTTGATGATTTTGTCATCCACATCGGTAATGTTGCGTACGAAGGTGACGTCATAACCGAGATAACGCAGATAACGCACAACAACGTCAAAAGCGACGAAAGTGCGGCCGTGGCCGATATGGCACAGATCGTAAATGGTGACACCACAGACATACATGCCCACTTTGCCGGGGTGGATTGGTTTGAATTCTTCTTTCTGGCGAGTCAGGGTGTTGTAAATCTTAAGCATAATGTCACCGTATTAATCATGAATTCCAACATTCTAAAGAAGAGAGCCCGAGATTGCACCCCTACTTTCGGTCGGGTTTTAACAGATGTTTTACTTAGCGGCTTTTGTGTCAACGCCTCATCAGCTAGAATCAGTGCACAACTTTTAAAGAGGCAAAAGCATGTCTGTTACTCTGCACACCAATTTTGGCGATATCACTCTGGAACTGTTCAGCGACAAAGCACCGGCAACTGCAGCAAACTTCCTGCAATACTGCCGTGACGGTCACTACAACGGCACCATTTTCCACCGTGTTATTGGAAATTTCATGATTCAGGGCGGTGGCTATGCACCTGGCTTTGAAGAGAAAGAAACCCGTGCTCCGGTCAAAAACGAAGCGAATAACGGTGTATCTAACAAAATAGGTACTGTCGCTATGGCACGTACCATGGAACCGCATTCAGCTTCTGCTCAATTCTTCATTAACGTTGCTGATAACACCTTCCTGGATTTCAAATCTGAATCCATGCAAGGCTGGGGTTACTGTGTATTCGGTCAGGTAACTGCCGGCATGGATATCGTTAACAAAATCAAAGCGGTGAAAACCGGCCGTTACGGTATGCATCAGGATGTACCGAAAGAAGACGTAGTGATCGAAAACGTCACCATCGCTGAATAATCAGCCTGCCATACCGTTACCGCGGTATGGCTCTTTTAACGAAGACTCATGACTAAACTTTTTATTGCTGATCTGCACCTCAGTGAATCGCGCCCTGATCTGATCCAGGCATTTATCCATTTCTTGGAAACTGAGGCCAGAACTGCCGATGAGCTCTATATTCTCGGTGATTTGTTCGAATTCTGGATTGGTGATGATGAACAATCGCCGTTACAGCAACAGATCACCCATGCATTAAGAACCTTAGCCAATCATGGCTGTCAGCTGTTTTATTCTCATGGTAATCGCGATTTTATGGTCGGAAAACGATTTGCCCGGGAATGTGGCATGACACTGCTACCGCCGGTTTATCCCTGCGAGCTGGCAGGAGAAAAAGCCTTGCTGTTACACGGTGATCAGCTTTGTACGGATGATGAGGCCTATCAGCGTTTTCGCCGCATCACCAGCTGGCCATGGCTTCAATGGATATTTTTGCATTTGCCTTTATCCCGTCGTGTAAAAATAGCGCAAAAAATTCGTCAGGGCAGTCATAAAGGGAAAAAACAAAAGAGCCATGCCATTATGGATGTGACGCCGCAGAGCGTTATCACATGCTTTGAGCAACATAAGGCCACACTGATGATCCATGGCCATACGCATCGTCCTCAGATCCATGACATGACATTAGGCAACAATCAGCCAGCACGCAGAATTGTGCTCGGTGACTGGGATACGGATCTCTGGTATCTGAAAATTGATGATCGGGATATCAATTTGATTTCTCAGCCCATCAATACAGCTAAAAACTAATGTCAGAGCCAGTCAGACTGGCTCTGCTTTATTCAGACCGTATTCACGTAGTTTATTCGCCACTGCCGTATGCGATAACCCCAGACGCTGCGCCAGTTGCCGACTGGACGGATAAAGTGGATATAACCGTTCCAGCATTAACCGCTCAAAACGCTTCGTAGCCTCAGGCAAGGAGCCTTCAAACCACTGCTCCGCCGTCGATTCATGCGCATCCATTAATGGCAGCCGCAGCACGTCCGGTGTCAGTTCATCCCCTTCCAGCAATGTCAGCGCCTGATAGAGGGCATTTTTCAGCTGCCGGACATTCCCCGGCCAGGGATAACTGTTCAGAAATTCCGTCATCGAACGGGAAAAACGCGGACGCCGCCGCTGCAGTTCTTCACTGATCCGGCTGCAGAATTGTTGTGCCAGCGGCATGATATCGGCCAGACGCTGGCGCAACGTCGGCATCTCCAGCGTCAGCACATTCAGACGGAAAAACAGATCTTCGCGGAACAAGCCTTTCCGGACCTGTTCTCCCAGTGATTTGCGTGTCGTGCAATAAAGCCGCACATCCACTGTCACCTCACTTTCCTGCCCGACTCTGTGGAAACGTCCGTCCTGCAGTACACGCAGCAATTTACTCTGCAATAACGGTGACATTTCAGCGACTTCATCCAGCAGGAATGCACCACCACTGGCTTGTTCCAGCAACCCTTTTTTGCCCGGCCAGTCCGGCCCGAACGCGCCGGGGGCAGAACCGAAAAGTTCATGCTCCGCCACATCATCTGGCAGTGCGGCGCAATTCAGCGTCAGCAGCGGGCCATTGGCTCGCAGACTCGCACGGTGGCAGGCACGCACCAGCATCTCTTTTCCGGACCCCGTCTCGCCCATGATCAGCAACGGCTGATCCTGCATTGCAAAGCGGCGTGCCTGATGCAATAACTGCTGCATCACCTGACTTTCAGCGGTGAATTGTTCAAAACTGCTGTCGTCATAGCTGTGCAGCAGATTGAAATGATGCCCTACCCGTCGCGCTGATTTCAGCACAACCACGGCACCTGCGAGATGAGAAACGCCCTGCGTATCCGGAATGAATATCGGCAGAATATCGGCCAGGAACTCTTCACCGGCAAAAACCAGTTTACAGGTTTCAGGCTGTGGACTTTCAGAAGACAACCACTGCAGGAAAGCAAATCCCTTCAGAAAACTGCCCGCCTGCACGCCCTGAATATCTTTCAGCGATAGACGCAGAATATTCAGCACGGCATCGCTCGCCTGAGTCAGGCGACCTTTGATATCTAAAGCAAAAACCAGATCAGGCAAGGCTTTCATCAACGCCTGTATTTCATGATGTTCACGTTCCGATGGCATATAGCCAACTGTTTTCACATCCATGACACCCGCGATCCGGCGCAGATCAGGCAACAATTTTTGCAGGCTGGCAAAATCAACATCGGACAGATGCAAATAAATGATACCTGCCACGTCAATTTCGATGCCCCGCAGATCAATCCGGTTATCTTCCAGCTGCGCCAGCAACTCTCTGGTCAACCCTAATCGATCTTCACACGTTACCTGCAACCGCATTTATTGATTACCTTTTTACCAATCTGACCATTGATTATACGGATGAGCTGCAAAACCACCTAGCATGAGGATTTTTTTACAAAAAAGGATTGACCCAATATGCCCTTTCCCCTAGAGTAGCGCCCCGTCGAAAGGGTAATACGCAAGGCGTTTCCGCTAGACAAAAAAATATGGTGAGGTGTCCGAGTGGCTGAAGGAGCACGCCTGGAAAGTGTGTATACGGCAACGTATCGAGGGTTCGAATCCCTCCCTCACCGCCATCTTTCTGGTTTAAGCCATAAGTTGGCATAAATCATCTATATAGTGACATAATTTGCCCTATAAGCTGACATAGTCTACATTTGTTGTAGGAAAACTACAGTTTGTGGGGTGGTTTGTGTATAGACGGCACCTGAGTCATTCCCGCGTTAAAAATCTTTTCAAGTTTGTAAGTGCAAAGATGGATACAGTCTTTACTGTTGAATCGGCACTTGAATTTGATGCATGCTTCCATCTTGAATATTCCCATGACCTTATCACGTATGAAGCTCAGCCTGAAGGCTTCATCTATGAATTCAATGAAAGACCCTGCCCCTACACTCCAGATTTTAAAATCAACCACTCCGTGAGTGGATTTCAGTTTCTTGAAATCAAACCCGTTGAAAAAACAAATGATCCTGATTTTATTGAACGTTTCAAAGCCAAAAGAGCTCAAGCCACAAAAAACGGGATATCTTTAATTCTTGTTACAGAAAATCAGATCCGCATTAACCCGATTCTTTATAATCTAAAGCTACTCCATCGTTATTCAGGCTCAAGGAATCTCACATCAGTACAAATCTTTTTACTTTCTGAAATTAAAAAACTCGGCAAAGTATCAATTCAATTTCTGACGAATAACATTAAATCTGATGAAGATAACATATTCAGTTTGATATTAAATCTCCTTGCCAAAGGATATCTGAGGTCAAATATTACTGATAATATATTTAATATGAACACGACCGTCTGGTGTAAAGAATGAACCAGAATGATGGAATACAAGAGTTCGGCATTTTTCAGGATGAATTTCCCGATGCCACCAATGAAGAGTTCACTAAAGATAAAAATCATCAACCTGAATTTATTAAAAGAGACTTAGATAGCTTCTCTGAAGACATGAAATCTTTAGCTATTTATCGACTTAACTATATTCTATGGATTCAATCAAATATTTGCGGTGGTTGGACACAGAAAAATTTAGTACCACTTATAGAAAAAGCAAAAGATGAATTAGGTGAACCAGCACCTGAGTGGCGATCATTAGCCCGATGGTGGAGCCGTTATAAAAAATCCGGGTTTAAAGCAACTTCATTGATACCACAGCACAAAAATAAAGGTAATAGAAAGCCTCGTTTCGACAACATCGAGGAAGAATTAGCACAGAATGCAATAACTGAATATTTAGATGAAAAAAAA
>RRZT010174307.1_pt1 | contig 10136 bp, 7 predicted proteins | sample 2165551 | NCBI WGS metagenome assembly RRZT01 (sample SAMN10456910, study PRJNA506462) | wastewater metagenome | biome: wastewater; feature: sludge; material: wastewater sludge; isolation source: wastewater sludge with Escherichia coli K12::gfp cells carrying plasmid... | place: USA: Moscow, Idaho ...
CGGCGATGATGGTCCATGTCTTGGCGAACTGGCCGTAAGCCGTCTTGATGTCGACGCCGACGGGTAGTTCGGGACACTCGTTTTCACCGTTGGAACCCCAATTCACCCAGCCCGACTGCCGGCGTTGAACGATCTGGAAAGCCCCCGAGGCCGCCGAGGTCCACCAAATCATCGCGCGTCCCGATACTTCGTGATACTCGACGGTCTTGGTCGCCGGGCCTGGGAAGATGGTTTCGTGCGGGACGGCAGATACGTCGACGGGCTGATCGGTCAATATCCAACCTCGGTCGTTGAGGTCCGCCTTGACGTGGGAGATCGCGCGCACGCGGGCGAGGCGCTGGCGAATCTCGCTTTCCGGCAAGACTTTTTCCCATGAACAAAACAGCCGCCAGTAAAGGTCCCAATGCGCGGATTCCATATCCGCTAGCTGCGCGCGAAACTCCTCGAACTTGCCGCCACCATGGCTGGCCTCGGAAATCGTTTCGGCAACCATGGCAACCAATTCACCGGCGTAGGGATCGCCCGCCCGATAGCGTGTGCCGCCGTAAGCCGCAAAGCGATCGAAAACAAGTTCGCCAGGTCCGCCCTCGAACTCGTCGCCGACCGTGATCTTGTTGGTCACCGAGCGGCCGTTGATCACTGTCGAGAAATCGTCGACGCGGTAGCAACGTTGGAAAAACGGGCTGCCGTAAAAGAACTGCCAGTCGATGGCAAACGTCTTGCCCTTCAGTTCGTCCAGCAGCCCATTGGGAATGGCACCGTGCATGCGGTAATGATGCAGAACCGGGCCGCGTTCGATGACCTCGATCGTTACCCGCGTATGCTCCGGCGGGTTGATCAGGCCGTTTTCCGGCGTGAAGAACGGTCCGTAGAAGCCGCCAATGGCGTTGTTGCCGGAGGGCAGCAACTCGAAGCCGTCCGAGTTGGCGCGGAAATGCCGGATGCCCCATTTCGACGAACCGAGCCCCAGCGCCGTCCCGGAGCACAGTTCCAGATCAAACGCGCCGGTGTCGAGCCGGGCGAAACAATCGACTTCTCTGCCGGCCAGAACTCGAATGCCTTTGAGGTGGGCAAGTTCGGCGGTATCGACGGGCCGGTCGAGCGTCAGTCTCAACGATCCGCTAAAGCTAACGCAGGCGACGAAGGCGGTGCGCCCGTTACCCGACTCGGCGGCCAGCCGTTGGCACAGTATTTTGTTGCCGCTATGGTCGATAGACCACCACAGGGGCTCGGAAAGCTGGGCCTCGATGCTGAACCGGATCGGTTCGCATTGCCGCGAACCGGTGAGCGGGTCCGTGATGTCGATAACGAAGGGCATGTCGGAAATCTCCTTGGCGACGGTCGCTCAAAACGACGTTCACCGGTTTCGTGATGTTGGGAATGGGTTAGCGTTTGAAGAGGCGTGCCAGCATGAACTGCCGCTGCTTGAGACTGTCGATCGCCACGGCGAGGATGATGACGACGCCCTTGATCAGCAGCTGAGTGAAGAAGGGGACGTTCATCAGGATCAGCCCGGTGCTCAGCACACCGAGAATGATCGAGCCGATCAAGGTGCCGACGATGCGCCCGCGGCCGCCGGCAAGACTCGTGCCGCCGAGCACGACGGCGGCGATGGCATCCAGCTCGTAACCCGTACCGGCCGTGGGCTGGGCCGAGATCACCCGGGCGGCGAAAATCACGCCAGCCAATCCGGCGCAGCCGCCGGCGATGACATAGACCGAAGTGATGATGCGCTTGACGCGAACGCCGGCGAGCCCGGCGGCTTCGGCGTTGCCGCCGACGGCGTAGATATGCCGGCCGTAGCGGGTCCGCTCCAGCGTAAACCACGCGAGAAGGTAGACGATGGCCATGACGATGACCGGGATCGGAATACCGAAGGCGTAGCCGGTTCCGAGCTCCTTGAAGCTGAGACTGCTGGATACGATCGGCTGCCCAGCCGTCATCGTGTAGGCCAGACCGCGCAGGAAGGTCATCGAACCGAGCGTGACGATGAAGGGCGCCAGCGCCAGATAGGCCGTCAGCACGCCGTTGACCAGGCCGCAGACCGCGCCAACCGCCATGCCGGCCAGGATGGCGGCGGGCGCCGGTATGCCGGCGATCGCCGCCAGCACCGAGGCAACGCCGGAGACCGCGACTATGGAGCCGACCGACAGATCGATGCCCGTGGTCAGGATGACGAAGGTAAGCCCGGCCGCCAGGATCGCGTTGACCGAGATCGAACGCGCGATGTTGAGGAAGTTGTCGACGCGCGCGAAATTCGGCGCGATGCTGGCCATCAGCAGGACGATCGCCAGCAGTACGACGAGAATGCCGACCCGGTCCCACCATTTGGCGAAGTCGAACGGCTCCTTCTCCAGTGTGCCGGGGTGCGGCGCGGTGGCCTGTTGCATCTTGTCTTGCGTCATTGTCCTGCTCCCTGTGGTTTCGTGTGTGCGGCCGTGCCGGTCGCATGCAGCATGACCTCTTCTTCCGTCATGCCTGCCGACGGACCTTCGTGGACGATCCTGCCGGCGCGCATGACCAGTACCCGATCGCTGATACCGATCGCCTCCGGCAAGTCGGACGAGATCACCAGGATTGCCTTGCCGGTCTTCGCCAATTGGTCTATGAGTTCGTAGATTTCCCTCTTGGCCCCGATGTCGACGCCGCGCGTCGGTTCATCGAGGATCAGAACGTCGCTGTCGCGCAGCAGCCAGCGCGCCAGCGCCGCCTTTTGTTGATTTCCACCCGACAGCGCCTTGACGGGCAGCTCGATGGCGCTCGACCGGAGTTTCAGCCGCTGCATCTGTTCCAGCGCTGCCGATCGCACCTCGCCCCGGCGCACAACGCCGGCGGTGGTGTATTGATCCAGCGAACTGATGGCGATGTTGTCTTCGACCGAATGACCGAGAAATAGACACTGTTCCTTACGATTTTCCGGCACCATGCCGATGCCATCGGCGATCGCGGCAAAGGGATCTGCCGGCCGGCTGTCGCGGCCCGAGATTTCGACGGTGCCGGCGTTCCTTGGGTCGGCGCCGAAGATCAGGCGGCCGACTTCGGTGCGGCCGGAACCGATCAATCCGGCCATCGCGACGACCTCGCCGGAACGGACCGAAAGATCGACCGGCCCGACGGCGCCGCCGGCCAGTGCCTTGACCGCGAGCACCACCTCGCCCGGCGAACGCGGCGCGTGGTCGTAGAGATTGGCGACGTTGCGCCCAACCATCATGCGCACGACGTCGTGCGGCGTGATCTCCGCCATGACGTGGCTGCCGACGAAGGTTCCGTCCCGGAAGACCGTCACTCTGTCGGCAAGCCGCCAGACTTCCTCCATGCGGTGGGAAATGTAGATCAGCCCGACGCCCGCTGTGCGCATCTGCACGATCAGTTGGTAAAGATGCTCGGCTTCGCCGCGCGACAGCGCCGCGGTCGGCTCGTCGAGAACGAGGATGCGCGCGTCTTCACTGACGGCGCGCGCGATCTCGACCACTTGCTGCATGCCGACGCTTAGCGAGCCGAGCAGTCGGCGCGGATCGATCTCGACGCCGATGCGCGCCAGCTTGTCGCGCGCTTCCCGGAGGGCGCGGCCGCGGTCCAGCACGCCGAATCGATGGCATGGCTCGCGGCCGAGCGATAGATTTTCCGCCACGCTCATGGCTGGGACGGTGTTGAGTTCCTGATGGATGATCGCAATCCCTTGCGCACGGGCGTCGCGCGGCGAACGGATGTCGATCTCCTGACCGTCGATCAGGATACGGCCGCTGTCGCGTTGGATATTGCCGGCGACGATTTTCATCAAGGTCGACTTTCCGGCGCCATTTTCGCCCATCAAGGCGTGAACTTCACCGGCACGCAGATCGAACTCGACATTGCTCAGCGCCTGAGTGGCGCCGAAGCGCTTGCTGATGCCTTCCAGGCGCAGTAGGGGTGCGCGGGTGTGTTTCGCGGTCATCATCTCTCCTTGTGCGTTTTCGGCGATGCAGCACAACTTGGGTGCGGAAGGGTGCGAGCCCTTCCGCATTCGTCGGCCTGGAGGCGCCGATTACCGATTACCAGCCGGGATACTGGCCGACGCTATCGCGGGTCACGAGAACGCTCGGGATCAAGATCGTCTTCTCGGCCGGTTGCTTGCCGTTCAGCATGTCGCTGGCGATGGCCACGGCCTTTTCGACCATGGCGCCCGGGTTCTGGGTCGCCGTGCCGATGAAGGGCGAACCTTTGCGCTTCAGTTCAGCGACGCCTTCCGGACTGCCGTCGACGCCGGTGACGATGATGCTGGACGACTTGCCGGCCTGCTCGACGGCGAGCACAGCGCCAAGCGCCGACGGGTCATTCATGCCGAAGATGCCCTTCACACCGGGGTTGGCGGTCAACATGTCGGTCGTGACCATCAGGCCGGAAGCGCGGTCGTTCTTGGACGCCTGCTGGCCGACGATCTTGATGCCCGGATACTTCTTGGCTACCTTCTTGCAGCCATCGATGCGATCAATGATCGTCTGGATCGGCGTCCCATCGACGAGCAGCACATTGCCCTGGCCACCGAGCTTGGTGAAGAGATAGTCGCAGGATTTTTCACCAGCCTGCACCGCGTCGGTCATGACCACGGCATCCGCCCCCTTGGCTGGCGTGTCAACGGCGATCACAATGATCCCGGCTTGTTTGGCGCGCGCGATTGCCGGCTCGATCCCGGATTCGTCGACGGCCGAAACGACGATCAGGTTGACGCCCTGCTGGATGAAAGCGTCGATCTGCGTATTCTGGTTCGCCAGGTCGAGTTGAGCATCCTGCGTGTTGACGGTCGCGCCGATCGCTTTGGCGGCGCGCTTGGCGCCGCGGTCCATGGCCGAGAAGAACGGATTGGACATGTCCTGTACCATCAGGCCGATGCTGGCGATCTTCTTCGGCGAACTGGCGTTGGCCACGCCCGCGAACGAAAAGGCCAAGGTGACGCCAGTGACGGCCAACGCCAGACGACGTGCAAATCGGGAAGACTTCATTTCGTATTCTCCTCAGGGTGCAAGGCCCGCCGTGAGGTGGCGAAGCCGTCTCAGAATGCCGCGACCTTCACCGCGGTTTGGGGTTTCCGGATGACTCCAGCCGCGAGTCAGTCAGAATGTGGTGTGAAAATGGATCGTCCGTGCCCGCAACCGCAGGATTGCCGCACAATCAGCGCCGCCGGCACCTGCAACTGATATTCCGGCGTGTAAAGCGGATAGGCGGTTTCGCCGTGCATCTCCGCGTCACTTTGCGCAGTAATGATCTTGGTCAGCGTTTGGGCGGCTATGCGGCCGATTTCCTCGCTTCGCTCATCCAGCACGGTGACCGGCGGATCGAGCAGCGCGGCCCAATCGAATTCGTCGAAGCCGATGAGCGCCATGTCGCCCGGGACGGCGATCCGCCGCTCGCGCAGATGATTCAGTGCGCCGAGCAGCAGCGGCGTGTTGCCGGTGATGAGCACATCCGGCAGTGCGCCGCGTCCGTCGAGGTGTTGCGCCAGGGACGCCGCGGCCGACGCCGGATCGTTGTCGCTTTCGATGACGGACAGGCGAGCGCCATGGCGGGCGGCGGCGTCGCGGATACCGCGTTCGCGTTCGAGGCGGCTCGTCCATTTAGAGGGATAGACGAGAAAGAGCCAGTCGCGATAATCGTGATCGGCAAGGTGCCGGCCGACCGCCAGGCTCGCATTGTAATTGTCCGTCGTGACGCTCGGCAGATGCGCGTGATCGTCTGGCGGCGAGGAGTCCACAAAGACCAGGGGAATGCCCCAACGGCCCAGCAACGCCGTGTTGTCCGAACTGAGGCGCAAGCTGGAGATGACGCCGGCCGTGCGCGATTCGATCAGCCGGCGCACCATGCGATCTTCCAGTGCCGGATGGTACACGCCATTGACGGCAACGTCGCCGACGACCATCGTCCATTCAGATGGCTGGAGAACCTGCTGGATCCCCGAAATGAGGTCCAGGTAGTAGGAGTTCGATGTGCTGGCGGTTACCACAGCGACCGAATCGCGGCTGGCCTTGCGCAATGCCTGTGCCGCACGGTTGGGAATGTAGCCCAATTCCTTGGCGGCCTTGAGGACCTGCTCGCGGCTTGCCTCCGACACGCCATCTTCACCGTTCAGAGCCTTGGAGACGGTGAAAGTAGACAGGCCAGTGGCCCGGCTGACGTCCTTGAGTGTCAATTTTTTCACCAATCCTCCTGTGGAATAAACGATTAGTTTCCAATAAGAATCGCGAACTAATCGTTTAGTATTTTAGATAATCGTTTAGGTTTGTCAACTGTTTCGTTTTCAAGCGTAGATACGCCGAAACTTTCGGTGTCGAACGCCTATCAGCGCGATTTTCGTTGCCGTCGTCCCTGCCGCTTGCGCCTCCAGATGTAGGCGCCGGTGACCGAGAGCATGGCGACGACGAGGCCCATTGCGGAGATGGCGATACGGCCGGGCAGGCCGAGGATGCGGCCGGAGTGCAACGGGAATTGCGCCTGTACGAAGATATCCGCCGCCGTGCCTCTCCACGGCAGGCGTTCGCCGATCAGGCGGCCGTCCTTGCTGTCAAAATAGAGGTTGGCAGGGCCGACGCCGGCTGCGCCGCGGTCGCCACCGGGATGGAAGAACTGCACGCCATAGACGCCGAGCTGGTTGGCGTAGAAGACGCTGCAGGCCGGCTCGTCCCAATCCCTGCGCTTCGCTTCGTCCGTCGCGTGCTCGATGATCTCGGCAAAGCCGATGCGCGGCTCGATCGGCTTGAGTGGTCCGGTCGGCACGCGTGTATCGAACGGCGTCGGCGTGACTTGCGAGAATGAGGACATCACTGGGTAGAACACCTCGCGGTAGAGGTTCAGCGAGAAGGCGGTGAACGCGAGGATCAGCAAGAGCAGCCACGGCCACAGGCTGCCGGCGCGCCGCTCTTCCGGTTGGCTGGGAAGGTGAGATAGACGCCGGTGAAGCAGTCGATCGTCCACAGGATGTCGGACGTGAAGTCTTTCTTCGAATGCACGTAACCGACGGCGAGTTCGTGCGTGCGGCCGAACAGCCTGAACGGTCCGTTGGCCTGCAGGCCAAGGTCCAGGTGCCGATCGAGGCGAGCAGCATCAGGGCGAGGACGCCGCGCGCGACGAAGTCGGCATTGGCGAGGAAGTGGGCGAAGCCCATCGGGTTTTCCATGGTGGTAGTTCTCGGCTTGCTTGTTGTTAAGAGTGAAGGTTGAAAACGATGGGAACGGCGACCCAGGTAGCGACGACCTCGTCGCCCCGGCGTGCGGGGACGAATTTCCAGTGCCTAACGGCGTCCTCGGCGGCCTGGTCGAGGTGCGGAAATCCGCTGCGGCTCTTGAGTTCGACTTGCTCGGCGCGTCCCTCCTCGCCGAGTCGGCGCGACATGGCGGGATAGGAGGGCGTGGGATTGTTCAGATAGTCGGCATCAAAGTGCGCCTGCGTTGCTTCAACCTGAGCAGGCTTGGTTGAAGCGGCCGCTTCGGCGCGGGGGGCAGCGCATTCCTGGACGTTCATCGCCGGCGCATCCGCGGCGGCCAGGGCGTCCGGTGCCGCGATGACCTCGTTCGCCTTCTGGCTCGGAGTTGGCGTTTCTACCGTCGGCTGCTTGGGGCGCGGAATTTCACGCTTGACCGGTTGCGGCAGCGGGACAGTTTCCTCTACGCGAGCGGGCGCAACGGGCGTCGCTGGCGTGGGCGCTATCATCTCGACCTGCTTGGTAACGGCAGGTGGCGATACCTCGGGCGGGTACGGGCGATCGGCCTCGGCCAAGGTGACGACCACGCCCGCGTGAACGAGCGCGGTCACGATCAGCAACGGCAGGGATATCGCTTCGGATCTTGTCTGGAAAGCGCAACGGCGAGGCATGTTTGTACGGGGCCCCGATGTCTGAGAAAACAAGCGCTTTCTGGCGAGGCCATATCGATGGCAGCATGGTGCGAAACGTAGTTTCATGCCGCCATCGCTAAAGATTTCTTCGTCTTTTCCGTGAATTGGTAGATGAGACAGAAAACGTTTGGCGGGAGACCAATCATGCGCTTCAAGTTTTCCACGGCATTGGTCGCGGCGGTTTTCCCGGCGCTGGCCTCGGCAGCGTGGCAGGTGGTGTTGAGCGAGCCGGGAAAACAGGTCGAGATCGACCGGGATACGATCGTTGTCGATGCCGCGGGCGGCACAACGGCTGTCGGGCGTATCGTGCTCGACCGACCGATCGTCGATCCGAAGACTTCGGCGTCGTACCGCATCATCGAAGTGCAGAACTATTTCGACTGCGCCGGACGTACGCTGGCGACACAAAAACGTACCTACTACAAGGAGGAAGGCGAGGTGTTGCGTCAGGAGGAGGTGAAGTCGCCTTTCGCCATGCCCGTACGCTCGGGAACGCCGGACGAGAAACTGTTCCGCGAAGCCTGCCGGCCGAAAGGCGAGAACGCGGCAAATGGATCTTCCGTCTCGGCAACGCGCACGGTCGAAAAAATCAATGAAATGACGGCCGACGTGCGCAAGGCGAATGAGGAGCTTGTAACGAAGGCGGTCGAAAAGGACCTGAAGAAGATGATGGCAGCGAGCGCTGCCAGGAAGGAGCCGCCAAAGCCCGAAGCCACCTCCGAGAAACCGGCCGTCAGGCCGGCCGCTCCGCGCATCGCCTCGCGGCCGTCATCCGCGCACGCCGCAGCACAACAGCACGCCGCGATCCACTGGGGCTACGAAGGCGCCGGCGCGCCGGAGAACTGGGCACGCCTCAGCCCGGAGTACGCGCTCTGCGGCACCGGCAAGCGACAGTCGCCGATCGACATACGCGACGGCATCCGCGTCGATCTGGAGCCGATCCAGTTCGACTATCGGCCGGCGCATTTCCGTGTCGTGGACAACGGCCATACGGTGCAGGTGACGCTCCCGGGCGGTGGCATCAGCCTCCTGGGCAAAAGCTACCAGCTGCTCCAGCTCCACTTCCACCGTCCATCGGAAGAGATGGTCGGCGGCAAGGCCTTCGATATGGTGGCGCACATGGTGCATCGGGCGGACGATGGCAAACTCGCGGTCGTCGCGGTCCTGCTTGAAAGCGGCGTCGAGAATCCGTTTATCCAGGCCGTATGGAACAACCTGCCGCTGGAGAAGAACACCGAGGTCGCGCCGCCGTCGCTCACGCTCGACCCCGCGCAACTCCTGCCCGAGAACCGCAATTACTACACGTACATGGGTTCGTTGACGACGCCGCCGTGCTCGGAAGACGTCCTCTGGCTGGTGCTCAAGCAGCCGCAGCAGATTTCGCCGGAACAGATGGCGATCTTTGCGCGGCTCTACAAAAACAACGCCCGGCCTGTGCAACCGGGGTTCGGGCGTCTGATCAAGGAGTCGCGGTAGCGGTTCGGCGGGTTTTGTAGGAGCCCGGTTTTACCGGGCGATTGGGCAGGCTCTGCGAAGAGACGCCGGCATCGCGCAGCGAAGCTGCGCTCCCACATCGGCGGCGTCGAGCGTCAGGCAGCGGCCGGCAGTGTGGCGGCCAGATGCGCCTGGCAGCCGTCGTAGATGGCGGAAACGGTCTTCAGGTAGTCGGCGATCGGCACGCCGTCGACTGAGACTTCATTTTTGCGCGTGCAGCCATCGACCGCGCCGACCGCGACCTGCGCTTCGAGCACGGCCAGCTCGTCCTCCGGCTTGATCAGGATAGCCTTGCCGGAGAGCACGGCGAGCGACGCGGCCAGCGCGTAGGCGCCCCAGTTCGAGATGCCGGCCGGGATGACGTGATCGGCTTCGGTGTCGCAGAAAATGAGTTCGCCGAGATTGATGCGGTCCATCAGCGAGTCGCGCAAGTGGCCCATGCCCAACTCGTTGCCGCCGTCGCCGACGGCGATCGTCGCGTACGTCCGCTCACCGGCCGGCTGGAGCAGTCGGTCGGCCGACGGCACCAGTTCGTCGAGGATTTCGCCGCGCATTGAATAACGATGGCCGTCGATCGCGCTGCCCGGCCGCTCGATGGCGACCACCTGGGTCGGCGCGAACGAAGCGAGCAGCTCGTCGATCGCACGATCCGACTCTTCCTGCACCGGGCTCAGCACGGTGATCGGGTAGGGCGCACCGAGCACCTTGGCGCCGGCTTCGAGCAGTCCGTCACTGAACTTGTCGCTGACGAGGACGACTTCCTTGCCGAGCTGGCGCAG
>RRZT011199068.1_pt1 | contig 10136 bp, 12 predicted proteins | sample 2165551 | NCBI WGS metagenome assembly RRZT01 (sample SAMN10456910, study PRJNA506462) | wastewater metagenome | biome: wastewater; feature: sludge; material: wastewater sludge; isolation source: wastewater sludge with Escherichia coli K12::gfp cells carrying plasmid... | place: USA: Moscow, Idaho...
AACAACAGACATTGTCAACTTAAACAAGCATTTTTAGTTCTCTTTTTCACTAAATCCTACTCTATTCCTTTACAACCTTATTTTTTATTATAATTGCATCAAATTTACATTTCTCAAAACAAAGTCCACAGCCTATACATACACTTTCCTGAACTTTATGCTTTTGCTTAACTTCTCCTTCTATTGCACTTACTGGACAGACTCTTTTACACGCTGTACATCCTATACATTTTTCCGTTGAAATCTCTGCTATCCTATATTCTTTTAGCTCACTTCTTATTGCATTAGTAGGACATTTTAAAGCACAAATTCCACAGTTTATACATTTTTCTGGATTAATTTTAGCTAAATTTCCAACTATCTCTATGGCATCGACAGGACAAGCTTTTTTACAGACACCACAAGAAATACATGCAACTTGACAATTTTTCTTAGCAACTTGAGCTTTTTCTTTGTTATTGCAAAAAACTGTAACTTTTGATTTATAAGGTAGCATTTTTATCACTTTTTTAGGACAAACTTCAACACATTTTCCACATGATATACAAAGTTCTTCGTCTACAACGACTAAGCCTTTTTCAGTGTTTTTTATAGCTCCTACTGGACAGACTTTTCTGCAATCACCATAACCTAAACAAGAATACATACAACTTTTATCTCCACCAAAATAAAGATTTGCATTTGAACAAGTTTTTATTTCTGACTCAAACTCATATACTTTAGTTACTTTTGTATTATCTCCCTGACATAGAACTCTTGCAACCATTTTTTCTGATTTCTCACCATTTTTTCCCGTTATTTGAGATATTAATTCCATAACTTTTTCTCCTCCTGGAGAACACAAATTAATTTCTGCACCTTTAGTTATTGCTTCTGCATACCCTGAACAACCAGGATATCCACAAGCTCCACAGTTAACTCCCGGAAGAATATCTTTAATTTTTTCTACATTTTTATCTCTTTGAATCTCATATTTTTTAGAGGCATAGGCTAAAAATAATCCCATTAATAACCCAAGTATTCCTAAAATTATAATTGGCGTAAAATTATTCATTATTATTCTCCCTTCTTAAATTTTTATTCCACTGAATCCCATAAAAGCCATAGCTAGTATACCTGCTGTAATAAAAGCTATTCCAAGGCCTTTAAAAGACTCTGGAACATCAGAGTATTCAAGTCTCTCTCTAATCCCTGCTAAAATTACAAGTGCAATAGTAAATCCTATAGCACCTGCAAATCCATTTATCATTGCTTCAAGAAAATTGTAATCTTCTTTTATATTTAAAAGTACTACTCCCAACACTGCACAATTAGTTGTTATTAAAGGTAAAAAAACTCCTAAAGCTTTGTATAAATTAGGACTTGTTTTTTCTAAAGCCATTTCAATAAATTGAACTAAAGAAGCTATTATTAATATAAATGCTATTGTTTGTAAATATTCTAAACCTTTTGGTTTCAGAATAAAAGTGTTAATTACCCATGTAACTGAAGAAGCTAAAGTCATAACAAATGTCACTGCCATTCCCATACCTATAGAGCTTTCAATTTTTTTTGATACACCCATAAAAGGACATAAACCTAAAAATCTCGAAAAAATAAAATTATTTATTAAAATAGACGATATTATTATGCTTATTAATTTTGCAAAATCCAAGTTTCTCAGCTCCTTTTCTCTTTAAATTTATTAATTAAAGCTACCAAAATTCCTATAGTTAAAAAAGCTCCCGGTGGTAGTATAAATATTAACGAAGGATTGTAAAAATGCCCTAACACTATACCAAAAACTTTACCACTACCTAAAATTTCTCTTATTATTCCTATTCCTGTTAATGATAATGTAAATCCTAGTCCTGTACCTATTCCATCTAGTATAGAACTAATAAAATCATTTTTAGAAGCAAAGCTTTCTGCTCTTCCTAAGATAATACAGTTTACTACTATTAAAGGAATAAATATACCTAAAACACTATAAATATCTGGAAAATATGCTTTCATTATCATTTCTAATAAAGTTACTAATGTTGCAATTATCATTACATAAGCTGGAATTCTTATTTTGTCTGGAATAAAACTTTTCACCAAAGATATCATTCCATTTGATAAAATAAGTACAAATAACGTTGCTAGTCCCATAGAAAATCCATTTATAGCAGAACTTGTAACACCTAATGTTGGACATAACCCCAAAAATAAAACAAACGTTGGATTATTTTTAAATATTCCATCTTTAATTATACTTAATTTATTAGCCATTCGTTTTCACCTTCTTTTCATAAACATCTAAAATATTCATAATTTCAGTATAAACTCCTTTTGGTGATATAGTTGCTCCTGCAAAAGAATCAATCCCTACTTTAAATTCATAAGATTTATCTCTGCCTTTCCAAGAATTTTGCCATTCTTCATTAAATATTTTATCCCCTAATCCTGGCGTTTCTTTTGCGCTAATTATTTTAAGACCTTCTAATTTCCCATCTTTACTAATTCCAATAATAAGACTTATTTCTCCACCATATCCTTGACCAATTCCCTTTACAACGTATCCTAAGAATTCAGTTCCCTTGTAAGCTGGAATAAATGTATAATTTCCCTCTATTATAGCTTTGCTATCCTCAAACTTATCTGCATTAATGTACACTTCTTTTCTTGCTTCTTTTTCTGATGTCTCATCTCTCTCTTTAATAATTGGTTTAGTTAAATTATTTACATAACTTAAAATCCCTGATGAAATACTTGCTATCAAAAATAGAACAATTCCAAATTTAATATAATTTTTCATTATTTTACCTCGCTAAATCTTTTAGGCTTTATATATTTATTAATTAATGGTGTTATTCCATTCATAATAAGAATTGAAAAAGCTACTCCCTCTGGATAAGAACCTTTTATTCTTATTAACATTGTTATTACTGCAACTCCTATTGCAAATATAATTTTCCCTTTAGAAGAATAAGGAGTTGTAATCATATCTGTTGCCATAAAAAATGCTCCTAATACTAGACCCCCTGATAAAACGTGATATAAAGGATTAACGCCAACTCCTAAGCAAATAAGAAAAACTAGTCCAAAAATAGTTAGTGGAACTTTATAATCAATATGTTTCTTATAAATCAAAAATATTCCACCTAATAATAATGCTAATACTGATGTTTCTCCCAAAGAACCACCTTTTTTCCCTATTAATAAATCAAAAATTGGATTATTCATTATATCTGTTAAACTTTCACCTTTTTTTAACAAAGCTAATACTGTTGCTCCTGTAACTCCATCAGTGCTAATTTTACTAACACCTTCTGTTAGTTTTGCTAGTGGCCAATTAGTCATATCTACAGGATAACTTATCATTAAGAATATTCTTCCTAATATAGCTGGATTAAATATATTATGCCCTAATCCTCCAAAAATAACTTTTCCTATAAAGATACTTATAAATGCACCCAAAATTACTAAAAGATAAGAAATAGATGATGGCAATAAAAAAGCAAATAATATTCCTGTTATTACTGCACTCCCATCTAAATGACTTTCTTCTTTTTTCATATATTTATTACAGCCATATTCTGTTCCTATGCAAGTTAAAACTGAAAGTCCTATTATAAATAAACTTCTAATTCCAAAAAAATAAATACTCATAATTATTGCAGGAACTAATGCTATTATTACATCATACATTATATTTTTAACATTAACATTTGTTCTGATGTGAGGCGATGAACCCATTTTGTATAACTTTTCCATTGTTTCCTCCTATTTTAATGACATGCTTCTGATTTTTGCTTTTCCTATTCTAATTCCTTCTACCAAAGGCCTATTTGATGGACATACATATTGACAACTTCCGCATTCTATACATTCCAACAAATTATGCTCCTTTATTTCATTCCATTTTTCAAATTGAGCAAATCTTGCAAATAATAATGGTTCTAATCCCATAGGACAGACTTCTACGCACTTTCCACAACTTATACAATTACTTCTTTTATATTTTTGTGTCTCCTCTTTTGTTAATGCAAGAATCCCTGAAGTTCCTTTTATAACAGGGATATCTTCAGTATATTGAGCAATACCCATCATTGGTCCACCAGAAATCAATCTATCTACAAGAGTTCTATCTGTTTGAGTTTCATCTAAAATTTCTTGAAATAATGTTCCTATTAATACTCTATAATTTTTTGGTTTTTTTACAGCTTCTCCTGTTACTGTAATTATCTCTTCTATTAAAGGTTTTCCATTTATAACAGAATTATATATCCAATAAGCTGTAGTTACGTTTAAAACAACAACTTCATAATCTAAAGGTAACTTACCAAAAGGAACTTGTTTGTTTAATATTGCTTTAATAAGTTGTTTTTCTCCTCCTTGAGGATATTTTGTTTCCAAAATTGCCAACTCTATATTTTCCTTATTTTTTAATTCATTCTCAAACTCTTTTATTGCTTCCCCTTTATTATCCTCTATCCCAATAAATACTTTATTAACACCTAAAATATGCATAGCTATTTCTATTCCTACTACAATTTCTTTTGCTTTTTCAATAGATAATCTATTATCACTATTTAAATATGGCTCGCATTCTGAAGCATTTATGATAATATATTCAATTTTTTTTTCTTGAGGAACATTTAATTTTATATGTGTTGGAAATAATGCTCCTCCTAATCCAACTACACCACAGTTACGAATTTTATTAATTAACTCTTCTTTGCTTTTTTCTTTATAATTTTTAATTCCTTCTGTTTGTACCCATTCATCTTGAAAATCATTTTCTATTACTACTGTTAAAACTTTTCCTCTTAATGTAAAAGGCAATATGTCTATATTTTTTACTATTCCACTAATAGACGAATGAATTGGTACTGACATGTTTCCTGTTACTTCTCCAATAATTTGACCCTTTAAAACTCTATCACCTATTTTAACCACAGGCTCACAAGGTGTTCCTATATGCTGAAGCATTGGTAAATAAATAAATTTGGGAGTTTTAAAATTCTCAATCTCTAAATTCTCAGTAATTTTTTTGTTTTCTGGCGGATGAATTCCCCCTTTAAATTTAAACAAAGACATTTGAACCTCCTTTATTTTTTGTAAGACTCATTTAATAAAGTCTACCTTATTATTTTTATATTTTCCATATGTGAAACTCAAGTATATTTCTTCACATAAAAAAAAATAAGCTGTTTTTCAACAGCTTATCTTGAAGTTCTTCTTGTATATGGTAATAAAGCAATGTTTCTAGCTCTTTTAATTGCTCTTGTTATTTTTCTTTGTAGTTTAGCGTCAGCTCCAGTAACTCTAGCTGGGTTTATTCTACCTTTATCTGATAAAAATCTTTTTAATAATTCAACATTTTTATAATCAATTTCTTCAGCTTTAACTCTTAATTTGCTTCTTTTTCTTCTTCTTTTGATATCGTTATTCATGACCTTGTCACCTCCTAAAATTAAAACGGAAATTCTTCTTCATCATCAAAATCAATACTAGGCGTTGGTTCATTTATTTCAGCAGTCTTACCAGTTGCTTTTTCAAAACTAGGTTCTGAGTTCCCTTTACTTTCAAGAAACTCTATTTTTTCAACACTTACTGAAGTGTTATATTTTTTTTCTCCATTAGATTCAAATACATCTGTTTGAATTCTACCTTGAACTCCAGCCAATCTACCTTTTCTTAAATATTCACCTACTAGTTCAGCAGTTTTTCCAAAAGCAACACAGTTAATAAAATCTGTTTGATCTTTTTGAAAAGCTCTATTTACAGCTAATGAAAATCTGCAATATGCTGTCCCACTAGCACTATATTTAAGTTCTGGATCTCTAGTTAGTCTTCCTGTTAGTACTACTAAATTCATTGACATGTATCACCAACTCCTAAGATTATTTAGTTTTTTTAACAATAATATATCTCATTAATTGCTCGTTAATGTTTAATTTTCTTTCAACATTAACTAATTCAGTTCCTTCAACTTCAAAAGTAGTTAAAACATAAAAACCAGTTTCTTTTTTCTCAATTGGGTAAGCTAATTTTCTTTCTCCCCATTTGTCTGTAGTTAAAATGTTTGCTTTTACTGCTTTTAAAGTTTCTTCAACTGATGAAATTGTTGCATTTCTTTCCTCTTCAGTTAAAGTAGGAAATAAAATGTACATTAATTCATATTTCTTCATCAATTCGTCCTCCTCCCTCTGGTATTTTGCCTGAATAATATATTTATTCAAACAGGGCTTTTAATTTTATCATAAAACTTGAATATTTTCAAGAGTTATTTTTTTCTTCTTATGAAAGCTGGCACATCTAAGTCATCTGCTTCACCAAAATGTTGAGATTCTCTAGTAGCTTTTACTGCCTTATTTATCTCTTCTTTTTTATTTTCTTCATGTCTTACTTGTTTAGTTTCTTCATATTCATTAAAATCTGTAGCAACTAATGTTAATCTAATTACATTTTCCATAGTGTCATCTACAACAGCTCCAAACATTACTTCATCAGCTGTTTTTCCTGTTGCTTCTTTTACTATATCAGAAATTTTATAAGCCTCTGCCAATTGGAAGTCTCTTCCTGCTGTAATATTTAATATAATTCTTGAAGCTCCCTCTATAGATTTTTCTAACAATGGATTTGAAAGTGCCATTTCTGCTGCTGCTGCTGCTCTTCCTTCACCTTCTGCTTCTCCAAACCCTAACATAGCTACTCCAGAATCAGCCATTACTGTTCTTACATCTGCAAAATCAAGGTTAATATAACCTTGTCTTGTCATTACTTCTGTTATACCTTTAACACCTATTTTAAGTACATTATTTGCTTCTTCAAAAGCATTTAACATTGTTATTTCTTTATTTGGTAATGCAAATAATTTATCGTTTGGAATAATTACTAAAGTATCAACTGTTTTTTGTAAATTATCTATACCTAACTCAGCATTTGCTTGTCTTTTTTTACCTTCAAAACCAAAAGGTTTAGTAACTATACCAACTGTTAATATTCCCATTTCTCTTGCCATTTCTGCTATTGCTGGTGCAGCTCCTGTTCCTGTTCCTCCACCCATTCCAGCAGTTATAAATAACATATTCGTATCTTGAAGTATTTGTTTTATATCTTCTGAACTCTCTTCAGCAGCTTTTCTTCCCACTTCTGGATTAGCTCCTGCTCCCAATCCTTTTGTTAGCTGAACTCCTAATCTAATTTTTATATCTGCTAAAGATTTATTTAAGTCTTGATTATCTGTATTCGCTGCAATAAAAGTCACACCACTAATTCCACTTTTTATCATGTCATTAATAGCATTACCTCCTGCTCCACCAACTCCAAATACTTTTATTTTTACTTTGATATCGTCAAATTGAGTATTCTGCATTATTTCCTCCTTGATAATTTCTTCTTTTGCAGTTTGTTCTATTTCTACCTTTAGCACCTTTTCATTTTCAAAAGATAGTTCTACTTCATCTAATTTTACTTGTTTCATTTCTACTTTTTTTTCAACTGTTTCACCTAAACTATCACTTTTCTGTATTTTAGAAGAGTTTTTTAAGGTATCTTCTAAATTTTTCTGAGAACGGTTCAACAACCACTTCTTTTTCTTCATTCCCATGATTTTTTTCCTCTTTTTTCTCTACAACAGTATTTTTTAACTGTTGAGTTTGTGATGTTTGTTGCGGTTGTACAAATTTTGTTTGTTCTGTTCTTTTATCTACTTCTTGTTCTACTGCATAAATTAAAAGTCCTATGCCAGTAGAATTTTCTGGCCTATTCATTTCTTCCATAAGTCCAATAGTTCTTATTGGTATTCCTATTTTTATTGTAAAATTAAAATAATCTTCTGCTCTCTCTTTTAAACCTGCTATTTGAGAAGCCCCTCCAGTAAACACTAATCCATTTGAAATATATTCTGCAAAACCAGATTCAGAAATTTTTTCAGCAATTAATTCTAAAATATCATCTGTTCTTGAATCAATAATTTCTTTCAATTCTGACAATTCAATTGTTTTCTTTTCATTTGTATTTTTTATATGAATTTGAACTGCATCCTTTTCGTTATTAATATCTCTTTCATCAAAACTACTAAAATCTTTCTTTAATTTTTCAGCTGTTTCTAAATCAAGGTTTAAACAATAAGCTATATCATTTGTATAATGTTCTCCCCCTGCTGGAATAACTGCAGAATAAATTAACGTTTCATTCCTATAAATGCATATATCAGTAGTTCCTCCTCCCATATCAACTATCACAGTTCCAAATCTTTTTTCACTTGTTGTTAATACGGCTTTTGCTGAGGCATATGGTTCTAAAACAACTTCCTCTACATCTATATCTAATCTTTGTAGTGTATTTTTTAAAGCTTTTATTTCTTTATCTGCTCCTGTTATAAGATGAACATCTGCTTCCATCTTTCTTCCTCTTCTACCTACAGGATTTTTTACTACACTTCCTCCATCTATTTTAAAATTATAAGCAATTTGATGAATTAGAGCAGTATCTCTTGTAACTTTTCTTTCTATTGCATTTTGAATCAAATTTTGATAATCATCTTCTGTTATATCTCTAGGATCCTCACCTAAAAATATATCAATATGCTGTAAAGATGACTGTATATGTTTTCCTGATATCCCAATAAATGCCTTTTCAACCTTTATTAAAGCCATTTCTTCTGCTTTTCTTACTGCTCTTTTTATATCTCTAGAAGTTTGTTCAACATCAACAACTAATCCTTTTTTTAGCCCAGAAGACGTACTTGTCCCGTATCCAAGTACCTGAAACCTTCCAGTCTCAGAATCAACTTCTGCAATAACAACATATATTTTTGTAGTACCAATATCAATTGCTACAGCAATGTTATTCCTCATTAACTTCCCCCTTACAGCTATTTTACAATATAATCCTCAAACCTTATATCAATATAGCTAAATTCTTTTCCTTCATTTTTTAGTTTTTTATAAACTTTTTTCGCAGTTTCATATCTAGATTTATCAACTGTTTCATCTGTTTTTATGTATATACCATCATTTAGCATTAATCTTACTTCTTTATTTTTCGAATAAATCTCTGAAATAAAACTTAGTAATTCTTTATCCTCAATTGCCTTTAAAACTTTTAAATTTTCTTTTAAAATTGCTTCTTGGGAACCATCAACTGTTATTAAATTACTGTATGCAAGTTCTTTAGAAAAAGAAAAAATTTCTCCATTTTCATTGGCTACTAAAATTTTTTCACCTTTTTTCACTTTTATATATGGTTTTTCTTCTTCTATAGATATTTTTAATTTTGATGGAAGTACTCTCTCTATTTTTATGTTCTTTATTCTAACATCTTTTTTTAATTGATTTTCTAGATTTTTTGTATCTAAACTCCAAATATTTTTGCCTTTTAATGTTAATAAAGCATTGTGGATTTCTCCATCTAATAGAATAATACCACCTTCTACCTTAACATCCTTCACTTTAAAGTAATCATTCTTCAAAAAATCTAAATAAAGAAAACCTAGCAATATAAAAAAAAGTAACAAAGATATGTACTTCATGAATAACTTCATTTTTTCTCCTTATTTTATGCGTAATTTTCCATTTTATTTTTTTACTATTCCTAATATAGCATTTTTTTCATTATTTTTCAACTGAACAAACTATTTTTTCTACAAGAGTTTCAAAATCAATGTTTTTTAAAGTAGCTATTTTAGGCAAAAGACTTGTTTCAGTCATTCCAGGACTTGTATTTACCTCTAGGAAATATAGTTCTTCTCCTCTTAAAATAAAGTCACTTCTTGTTGCACCCTTTAATTTTAATTCTTTATGAACTTTCTCTGATATTTCCATTGCTTTTTTATAAGAAGTTTCTGATATTTGTGCTGGAAATTCATACTCTGTCTTTCCTTTTGTATATTTTGATTCAAAATCATAAACTCCAGATAATGGTTTTATCCTTAAAACTCCTAAAGCTTCTCCATTTAAAACTCCTACTGTAAGTTCCTCTCCCTTTATAAAATCTTCAATAATAATTTCTTTTCCTTGGAGATTTCTTAAAGCATTTTCTACATCTTTATCATTTTGACATATGTATAATCCTACTGAAGAACCTTCTGTAGTTGGCTTTATTACTACTGGATAATTTTTAATTTCTTCTACACTTCTATAAGTTTTTGGACTTAATATACC
>RRZT010373680.1_pt1 | contig 10135 bp, 8 predicted proteins | sample 2165551 | NCBI WGS metagenome assembly RRZT01 (sample SAMN10456910, study PRJNA506462) | wastewater metagenome | biome: wastewater; feature: sludge; material: wastewater sludge; isolation source: wastewater sludge with Escherichia coli K12::gfp cells carrying plasmid... | place: USA: Moscow, Idaho ...
ACCAGCGGATCGGAGAGCCCGGCATCGACGCTGGCTTCGCCGAGGCGCAGCGTCATCAAATCGGCATAGTTCACGTCCGGGCGGCGAAGCAGGTCATACAGCGTATATTCGCGCTCGATGCCCTTGCCGAGCACGCGCTCGGCCTCGCCGGCCGCCAGCCGCTGCGGATGCACCCAGGTCGAGCGCAGGCGTTCCTCCTCGCGTGCGATCGCTTCACGCTTCTCGCAGAAGGCCGCCCAGCGGGCGTCCCCGACCAGCCCGAGCGCCCGTCCCTGCTCGGTCAGGCGCATGTCGGCGTTGTCCTCGCGCAAGCTCAGGCGGAATTCGGCGCGGCTCGTAAACATGCGATAGGGCTCGGAAACGCCGCGCGTGATCAGGTCGTCGACCAACACGCCAAGGTAGGCTTTGTCGCGCCGCGGCGACCACGCCGCTTTGTCCTGCGCCTGCAGCGCCGCGTTGGCGCCGGCCAGCAGCCCCTGCGCGGCGGCTTCTTCATAGCCGGTGGTGCCGTTGATCTGGCCGGCAAAGAAGAGCCCGCCGATGGCCTTGGTTTCCAGCGAAGCCTGCAAGCCGCAGGGATCGTAGTAGTCGTACTCGATGGCGTAGCCCGGGCGCAGGATGTGGCAGTTCTCGAGACCACGCATCGAACGCACGAGGTCAAGCTGGACATCGAAAGGCAGGCTGGTCGAAATTCCGTTTGGGTAAATTTCGTGCGTTCCCAGACCTTCCGGCTCAAGGAAGACGTTGTGGCTGGATTTGCTCGCGAAGCGGTGAATCTTGTCCTCGATCGACGGGCAGTAGCGCGGCCCGACGCCTTCGATGACACCGGCATACATCGGCGAACGATCGAGGTTGGCGCGGATGATCTCGTGCGTGCGCTCGTTGGTACTGGTCACCCAGCACGGCAGCTGGCGCGGGTGCTGACGGGCGTTGCCGAGGAAGGAGAACACCGGCAGCGGATCGTCCGAATGCTGCTGCTCGAGCGCCGCGAGGTCGATCGTCCGCCCGTCCAAGCGCGGCGGCGTGCCCGTCTTCAGGCGCCCGGCGGGCAGCTGCAGGTCGCGCAGGCGCGCCGCGAGCGGGATCGCCGGCATGTCGCCCATGCGGCCACCGCTGGCGCTCTGCAGGCCGACGTGGATCAGGCCATTGAGGAAAGTGCCGGCGGTCAGCACCACGGCGCGTGCCGCAAAGCGCACGCCGAGCTGGGTGACCACCCCGGCAACGCGCTCGCCCTCGACGATCAGGTCGTCGCAAGCCTGCGCAAACAGGGTCAGGTTGGGCTGGTTCTCGAGGCGGCTGCGGATCGCCTGCTTGTACAGCACGCGATCGGCTTGCGCGCGCGTTGCGCGCACCGCCGGCCCCTTGGACGAATTGAGGATGCGGAACTGGATGCCGGCCTCGTCGGTGGCCGCCGCCATTGCGCCGTCGAGCGCATCGACCTCCTTGACCAGATGCCCCTTGCCGATGCCACCGATCGAGGGGTTGCAGCTCATCGCCCCGAGCGTGTCGAGGTTGTGGGTGAGCAGCAGCGTCTTCGCGCCCATGCGCGCGCTGGCGAGTGCCGCCTCGGTGCCGGCATGGCCGCCGCCGACGACGATGACGTCAAAACGGTCCGGAAACAACATCTGGGAAGGAAGGAGAAAGGCGATCGACGAAGGGAGCGGATTCTACGCCAATTCGCTGAAAAATAACAGGTTTCATTGCCATTCAAGCCCCCGATCCACTCTCGGCCGGCGCTTGCCCGAAAAACGGCCGTCGCGTAAGGTTCGCACATGCCCGCCCCCTCCGAAACCACCGGCGCCGAACTGCAGGCCAAGATCGGCAAGGACTTCCCGCGCATGCGCGTGCTTCTCGTCGACCGTCACAGCGGCGCGCGCCACACGCTGCGCAGCATCCTGTCGACACTCGGTTTCACCGCCATTCACAACGCGGCGACGAGCACCGAGGTGATGCGGCAGATCAAGGGCAACGATTTCGACCTCATCCTCTCCGACTACCACCTCGACGACGGACGCGACGGCCAGCAACTGCTGGAAGAGCTGCGCGAACAGCACCTCATCTCGCTGTCGACGGTGTTCATGCTGATCACCGCCGAACGTACCTACCGCAACGTCGTTTCCGTCGCCGAGCTGGCGCCCGACGATTATCTGATCAAGCCCTTCACCGCCGAGCAACTGCAAACGCGGCTCACCCGAGCGCTGCACAAGAAACGCTTCTTCGCCCGCGTCCTCCGTCACCTCGACGAAGGCGCCTACAGCGATGCCCTCGCGGCGTGCGAAGCGCTGCTTGCCCAGGATTCGCCCTTCCACCTCGACACCCTGCGCTTCAAGGGTGAGATCCTCAACGCGCTCGGGCGGCACGATGAAGCGCAGGTCGTCTACCAGCAGGTTCTGGCCGGCGCCGCCGTGCCCTGGGCGCGCATGGGCTTGGCCATCGCCCTGCGCGGGCTCGGCCAGTTCGCCGAAGCAGAAACCCTGGGCGTCGCCTTGATCGAGGATTTTCCGGAATACCTCGCGGCCTACGATTTCGTCGCCAGCGTGCGCGAAGAGCAAGGCCGGCTCGCCGAAGCGCAAAACCTCCTGCAGCAGGCTGCCGACATCTCGCCCAACAATTCCCTGCGTCAGCGCCTGGTCGGCGAAGTCGCCGCCCGCAACGAAGACCTCGACGCCGCCGAGCGTGCTTACGGCAAGGTGCTTGAGCGCCAGCGTGGCTCGAGTCTGCGCGTCATCGACGACTACACCAACCTGACTCGGGTGATGCTCGACCGCGGCAACGTCGCCGGCGCCCGCCTCATCACCCAAAACCTTCGCCGCGACTGGCGCGGCAATCCGCAAGGCGAACTCGCCGCTCTGGTCATGGACAGTCTGTGCAGCGGCCAGGAGGGTGAGCCGGCCAAGGCGCGCGAAGCGCTCGACAAGGCGCTCGCCCTGCACGCCCGCATGCAGGAAGAACACAGCGTCGACGCGGCGGATGCTGCCTCGCAAAAGACTACCGTCGACCTCGCGCACGCCTGCCTCGCCGCCGGCAACGAGGCGCAAGCCCAGGCCATCCTCGGCAAGGTCGCCGCCGAGAACCACGAAGACCGCGCAATGATCGCGCACATCCAGGGGGTATTCACCAAGACCGGCAAGAAGGACGCGGGTCAGACGCTGCTCGCGAAGGTCGGGCGCGAAATCGTCGAACTCAACAACCGCGGCGTGATGGCCGCGCGCAGCGGCGATCTCGAGGCCTCGGTGCGGATGCTGATCGAAGCCGCCGAGCGGGTTCCGAACCTGCAATTCCTGGTCAACGCCAGCAAGGCCATCTTCACCCTGCTCGAGCGCAAGGGCTGGGACCCCGAGCTCGGACAGCGCGGCCTGCGCTACTTGCAACTGGCGCAAGGCAAAGACCCGCGCAGCCCCAAGGTGCTCTCGGCGCGCGAGCTTTACCGTCAGATTGCGCGCAAATACGGGATCGACACGCCCCGCCCTGCCACCGGCTCGCGCGAGTAGACCGTCCTCAGAGGCTGTTCACGATCATGTGAATGTCGTAGACTGGGGCATGAGAAAGAAATACCCGAGCGACATCAGCAAAGCGGCATTTGAAGAGATTCGGCCATTGCTAGAAAGCGTGTGCAGGCAGACGAAACCCCGAACGGTGGATTTGTATGAAGTGTTTTGCGGTGTGCTGTACCTGCTCAAGAGCGGATGCCAGTGGCGCATGCTGCCGAGTGATTTTCCCAAATGGCGGACGGTGCATGCGTACTTTTCCAAATAAAGGGGCTTTGTTTGCGCTGGCGCGTCACGCCTCCGATTTGCAGTCGGTCGAACGCATCCTAGCCGATGGCGGTTACGTCGGAAAACCCTTCGCCTCGGGCGTCTCCGAACTGCTGGGCGCACAGGTCGAAATCGCGAAGCGCAGCGAGTTACACACCTTTGCCGTCATGCCCAAGCGATGGATCGTTGAACGCTCCTTCGCCTGGCTGGAGAAATGCCGCCGCCTCTGGAAAAACTGCGAGCGCAAGCTCAACACCAGCTCGCAGTTCGTCCACCTGGCCTTTCTGGCTCTCATCCTAAAAAGATTGTGAACAGCTTCTCAGGTCACCGGTGCCGGATTGAACACCGCCAGGGCATTGAACAAGCCCCACTGATCCGCCCAGGTTTTCTTGCGCCCGCTCGCGACCTCGAGGATCAGCCGGAAAATTTCCCAGCCGACGTCTTCGATCGTCGCCTCGCCGGTGGCAATCGTCCCCGCATCGACCTCCATCAGATCGTGCCAGCGGGCGGCCAGATCGCTGCGGGTCGCCACCTTGATCACCGGCGCGGCCTCAAGGCCGTACGGTGTGCCGCGCCCGGTCGTGAACACCTGCACGGTCATCCCAGACGCCAGTTGCTGCGTCCCGCAAACGAAATCGCTGGCCGGGGTCGCCGCGTAGATCAAACCTTTCTGGGCCACCTTTTCGCCCGGCGCAAGCACGCCCGCGATGGCGCTGCTGCCGGACTTGGCAATCGAGCCCATCGCCTTTTCGACGATATTCGCCAGGCCGCCCTTCTTGTTGCCCGGCGTCGTGTTGGCCGCGCGATCGGTCTGTCCGAGCGCGAGGTAGTCGTCATACCAGGCCATCTCGCGCAGCAGGGCCTTGCCGACGTCCTGGTTGACCACACGCGGCGTCAAAAGGTGGATCGCGTCACGCACTTCGGTCACTTCCGAGAACATCACCGTCGCGCCTGCCCGCACCAGCAGATCGGCGGCATAACCGACGGCCGGGTTGGCGGTGACGCCCGAAAACGCGTCGCGGCCCCCGCACTGCAGCCCCACGATCAGGTCGGACGCCGGGCAAGTTTCGCGCCGACGCTGGTTGAGCCGCGCCAGATGCACTTCGGCCTGCTTCATGATCTCGGCCACCATCGACTGAAAGCCGGAGAATTTCTCGTCCTGCAAGCAGACGACCGCATCGCTGACCACCTTGATCGGCAGGGTGCCCGGGCCACCTTCACCCAGAAGGCGATCCGGCGGCAGCTTTTCGCAGCCGAGGCTGATGACGAAAACCTCGTTGCCGAAGTTGGGGTTGAGCGCCAGGTTGTGGATCGTGCGGATCGGCACGACCGCCGCCGGCGCATTGATCGCCACGCCGCAGCCGTAAAGGTGGTTGAGCCCGACAACGCCGTCGACGTTCGGGTATTTCGGCAGCAATTCGGCCTTGATCCGCTTGACGACGTAATCGACGACGCCGGCGACGCACTGCACGGTCGTCGTGATCGCCAGCATGTTCTTGGTGCCGACGGTGCCATCCGGATTGCGGTAGCCCTCGAAGGTGTAGCCCTCCAGCGGCGGCAAGGGCACCGGCACCTTGTTCGCCAGCGGCAACGACGCCAGCGGCGGGGCTTCGGGCAGCCGCACCAGCGATTCTTCGATCCAGGAACCACACGGGATCGCCTGCTCCGCATAGCCAATGACTTCGCCATAGCGAAGGATCGCGGCATCCTGAGCCAGGTCGGCGAGCGCGACCTTGTGCCCCTGCGGCACGTGCTCGCGCAGCGTCAGGCCGTCGTCAAAGACCGTTCCGGCCGGCAGTCCGCCAGAATTGACGACGATCGCCACGTTGTCGGTTGCATGCACCTTGATGTAGAGCGGCTTACTGGTTTTCATGGTGGGATTCCGAAGTGTGGGTTCAGAGCATTTCTAGCGCCGTCGCGTGCTCGGGTGGGGGAAACAAGCGGTCGAGCGCCGCAAGCACCGTCGCGTCGAGCGTGCAGTTCAGTGCCGAAAAATTCTCAGTGAGGTGCTGGCGCGTCGAGGCTTTGGGGATGGCGATCACGCCATCCTGGCGCAACAACCAGGCGAGCGCGAGCTGGGCCGGCGCAAAGCCGTGCTGCCTGGCCAACGCACAGAAAGCGGGGTGTTCGAGCAGGCGGGATTGTTCGATCGGCGAATACGCCATCACTGGGATGTGGCGCGTCTGGCACCACGGCAGCACATCCCATTCGATGCCGCGCCGGGTCAGGTTGTAGAGCACCTGATTGGTCGCCACGGCGTCACCGCCCGGCAGATCGCACCATGCCTGCAGGTCGTCGAGGTCGAAGTTACTGACGCCCCAATGGCGAATCTTGCCTTGCGCCTGCAAGGCCACAAAGGCTTCAATCGTCTCGGTGAAGGGCACGTCACCACGCCAATGGAGCAAGTAAAGATCAAGACAGTCGACGCCCAGGCGCTTCAGGCTGCGCTCGCAGGCAAGCTGCGCGGCTTTGCGCCCGGCGTTGTGGGGATAGACCTTGCTGACCAGGAAAACCCGGTCGCGCCGGCCGCGAATCGCCTGACCGACGAGCTTTTCGGACGCCCCGTCGCCGTACATTTCGGCGGTATCGATCAGCGCCATGCCGAGGTCGATGCCCTGTTGCAGGGTCGAAATTTCCTCGCTGCGCCGGGCCGCATCCTCGCCGATCATCCAGGTGCCCATGCCCAGGGCCGGCACCTCTTCTCCGCCAGGCAAGGCAACGCGTTTCATACGATCAGCACGGCCCGAAAATCATTGACGTTGGTGAGCGTCGGGCCGGTAACGATGGCATCCCCCAAGGCACCGAAAAACCCATGCCCGTCGTTGTCCGCAAGGGCCTCCTTGGGCTGGATGCCTCGATCCCAGGCGCGTTGCAGCGAGTCCGGCGCCAGGTAGGCTCCGGCGATCTCTTCCTGTCCGTCGGCGCCGTCGGTATCGCCGGCCAGGGCATAAACGCCGGGCAAACCGTCCAGAGCGATCCCCAGGGACAGCAGGTATTCGACGTTACGCCCGCCTTTACCCTGCCCGCGCACCGTCACCGTGGTCTCGCCGCCCGAAAGGATAAGGCAGGGCTTTTGAAACGGCTGGTCGCAACGTGCCACCTGCCGGGCGATCCCCGCCATCGCCTTGCCGATGTCCCGCGCTTCGCCCTCAAGACTGTCGCCCAGGATATGCACGGTCAGCCCTTGGGCCTGCGCCACTTCGGCCGCGGCCTCGAGGGCCATCTGCGGTGTGGCGATCAGATGCGTCTCACACTCAGCCACGCGCGGATCGTCGGGTTTGATCGATTCGCCGTCACCACTTTCGAGTATCCGCCTGACGTTTTCAGGCAATGAAATTCCATAACGGCGCACGATCGCCAACGCATCCGCACAGGTGGTCGGATCGCCGACCGTCGGCCCGGAAGCAATGTCGCACGGATTGTCGCCGGGCACGTCGGAAATCAGCAGGGTGACCACCTTGGCGGGATAACACGCCGCCGCGAGCCGCCCCCCCTTGATCGCCGAGAGATGACGGCGCACGCAATTGATCTCGCGGATGCTCGCGCCGCACTTGAGCAATTCGCGACTGACGGCCTGCTTGTCCTCGAGACTGATTCCGTCCAGCGGCAAAGGCAGCAAGGCCGAGCCGCCTCCGGAGATGAGACAAAGCACCGTATCGTCGGCCGACAATCCGCTGACCAGCGCCATGAGGCGCCTGGCCGCTTCGAGTCCGGCCGCATCCGGGACCGGATGGGCCGCCTCGACGATTTCGATGCGTTCACAGGGCACCGAATGCCCGTAGCGGGTCACGACCAGGCCGGAAATCGGCTCGGGCCAGTATTGCTCGACCACCCGCGCCATTTCCGCCGAGGCTTTGCCCGCCCCGATGACCACCAGCCTGCCGGCGGGAGCTTCCGGCAGATACAGGGGAATCCCGTGAATCGGCTGCGCCGACTCGATTGCTGCACGGAAGGTTTTTTCCAGCAGTTCACGTGCATTGTGCGTGCTCATCGGCGCCGTCCTTTCTCCAACGAGGATGATTATTCGCTCTTTTGCCCAATCTCGAAGTTGGCCATCCGTTCGAGCGCACGCACCATGCCCGAGTGATCCCAGGCCCGGCCGCCATGCGCGACACAACTGTTGAACAGTTCCTGCGCCGTTGCGGTATTGGGCAGCGACAGACCGAGCTGGCGCGCCGAACTCAACGCCAGGTTGAGGTCCTTCTGGTGCAATTCGATGCGGAAGCCCGGATTGAAGGTGCGCTTGACCATGCGCTCGCCATGCACTTCGAGAATCTTCGACGAAGCGAAACCGCCCATCAGCGCTTCGCGCACCTTGGCCGGATCGGCGCCGGCCTTGGCGGCAAAGAGCAGCGCTTCGCCGACGGCTTCGATGTTGAGCGCGACGATGATCTGGTTGGCGACCTTGGCGGTCTGTCCATCCCCGTTGCCGCCGACCAGGGTGATGTTCTTGCCCATCAACTCGAACAGCGGTTTGACCGTCGTGAACGCGGCTTCGCTGCCACCAACCATGATCGAGAGCGTGGCATTCTTGGCGCCGACTTCGCCGCCCGAAACCGGCGCATCGAGGTATTCGCAGCCGAGCGCATTGATCTTCCTGGCAAATTCCTTCGTTTCAAGCGGCGAAATCGAGCTCATATCGACGACGATCTTGCCGGCCGAAAGGCCTTCGGCAATGCCGTTGGCGTCGAACAGCGCCGCAGCCACGTGCGGCGTATCGGGCACCATGGTGATGATGATGTCGGCCTTCTGCGCCACCTCCTTGCCGCAGGCGCAGGCGATCCCGCCAGCGGCAACCAGCGACTGAGGCACACTCGGGAGACTGAACAGAAACACTTCATGCCCGGCCTTGATCAAATGCTCGGCCATCGGCGTTCCCATGATGCCCAGACCGACAAAACCCACTTTACTCATCGAAACACTCCTATGAATTGAATTGCACGCTGCTCGCGCGGCGTGCCTCAGACAAACTTGTCCCGCAGGGCCTGGGTGGCTTGGCGAAACACGCCCAGGTCGCTGCCGACCGCGACGAAACTGGCGCCCAGTTCAAGATAGCGGCGCGCATCGGCGTCGACGGGCGCCAGAATTCCCACCGGTTTCCCATGTTGGCGGGCGCACTCGAACACCCTGGCCATCGCCGCCTGGACTTCGGGATGCGAGGGCTGACCCAGGTGCCCATAGCCCGCGGCCAGATCCGACGGCCCGATGAAGATGCCATCGACGCCCGGCACGGCGCAGATCTCGTCCAGCGCCTCGATGCCCGCGCGGCTCTCCACCTGAACCATCACGCTGATGTTGTCGTTGATCACCTGCATGTATTCCGGCACCGTGCCATAGCGGTTGCTGCGATGTGACACCGAAACGCCGCGGATGCCGTGCGGCGGGTAACGGGTCGCCGCCACGGCGCGACGCGCATCGTCCGCCGACTCGACAAAGGGAATCAGGAAGTTGTAGAACCCCGCGTCCAGCAAGCGCTTGATCACCACTGCATCGTTCCAGGGCGGACGCACCACTGGCGCGCTGCTGCTGTCCTTGAGCGCCATCAGTTGCGGGATCAGCGACAGCACATCGTTCGGTGCATGCTCGGCATCGAGCAGCAGCCAGTCGAACCCGGCCAGGCCGATCACCTCGGTCGTGATCGGGCTGCCCAGCGAGCACCAGCAACCGATGAGCGTTTTCCCCGCCAGCAGATCGTGGCGAAACGTATTCGGGATTCCGGTATAGGCTTTCATTCTTTCGTTCTCCTGCCGTGTCTTCAGCGCACGAGGCACGGTTTCTTGTGATTAAACGTCCAGCCCGGAATCAGGAACTGCATGGCGACAGCATCGTCACGCGCTCCCAGGCCCATGGCCTTGTAGGCTTGGTGTGCCTTTTCCACTTCCGCCATGTCGATCTCGAGGCCCAGACCCGGCTTCTTCGGCACGCGGATCAGGCCGTCGCGGATCAGATAGGGCTCCTTGGTCAGGCGCTGCCCGTCCTGCCAGATCCAGTGCGTGTCGATCGCCGTCACCTTGCCCGGCGCTGCTGCACCGACATGCGTGAACATCGCCAGCGAAACGTCGAAATGGTTGTTCGAATGCGAGCCCCAGGTCAGGCCGAACATGTTGCACAGCTGCGCGACGCGCACCGAGCCCTGCATCGTCCAGAAATGCGGGTCGGCGAGCGGGATGTCGACCGATTGCAACTGAATCGAGTGCGCCATCTGCCGCCAGTCGGTGGCGATCATGTTGGTCGCCGTCGGCAGGCCGGTAGCACGACGGAACTCGGCCATTACCGCGCGCCCCGAATACCCGGCTTCGGCACCGGTTGGATCTTCGGCGTAGGCGAGGATGCCGTGCTTGTCGCGGCACAGCCGGATGGCTTCGGCCAATGACCAGGCT
>RRZT010408831.1_pt1 | contig 10134 bp, 5 predicted proteins | sample 2165551 | NCBI WGS metagenome assembly RRZT01 (sample SAMN10456910, study PRJNA506462) | wastewater metagenome | biome: wastewater; feature: sludge; material: wastewater sludge; isolation source: wastewater sludge with Escherichia coli K12::gfp cells carrying plasmid... | place: USA: Moscow, Idaho ...
CAGTGATTGTGCCTACGCCGAACGGAGCGGGTCCATGGCATTTTGCGGTCATTTCGATGATGATGCTTTATGGAGTAAATGAAACAGATGCCGGAATATTTGCTCTGATTGTGCACGGGATTCAAACCTTTTTAGTAGTTTTGTTGGGCGTATATGGTTTGGCGGCTTTGTCGTTGACCAATAGACAGCGAAAGTAATCACTATAAAAATAGATTTGTTATGAGTACTATTCTTTCTTTAGCTCCACAAAACGTATGGAAGCATTTTTATTCGTTGACACAGATTCCCCGTCCGTCGGGATACATGGAAAAAGTAACAAAATTTCTGATTAACTTCGGAAAAGGCTTGGGACTGGAATCTTTTGTAGACGAAGCAGGTAACGTAATTATCCGTAAACCGGCAACTCCGGGAATGGAAAACCGGAAAGGTGTGATTCTTCAGGCACACATGGACATGGTTCCGCAGAAGAATAACGATACGGTGCACGATTTTGAAAAAGATCCTATTGAAACTTATATAGATGGCGACTGGGTAAAGGCCAAAGGAACTACGCTGGGAGCAGATAACGGGCTTGGCGTGGCTGCTATCATGGCTGTGCTTGAAGCGAAAGATTTGAAACATGGTCCGCTGGAAGCACTGATTACCAAAGACGAAGAAACCGGTATGTATGGCGCGTTCGGTCTGAAGCCGGGGACAGTGAACGGAGAAATCCTTCTGAATCTCGATTCGGAAGATGAAGGCGAGTTGTATATCGGTTGTGCAGGCGGTATGGATGTCACTGCTACACTGGAATATAAGGAGGTAGCTCCCGAAGAAGGCGATATCGCTGTTAAGATTACGTTGAAAGGCTTGCGTGTTGGGCATTCCGGATTCGAAATCAATGAAGGGCGTGCCAATGCCAACAAATTGCTGGTTCGCTTTATCCGCGAGGCAGTTGCCAGTTACGAAGCACGCCTGGCAAGTTGGGAAGGCGGCAATATGCGTAATGCCATTCCACGGGAGGCACACGCGGTTGTTACCATTCCAGCTGAGAATGAAGAAGAATTGTTGGGCTTGGTGAAATATTGCGAAGACCTGTTCAATGAAGAATATTCGACGATTGAGACTCCGATCAGTTTCACGGCAGAACGTGTGGAAGTTCCGGCTGGTCAAGTGCCCGAAGAAATTCAGGACAATCTGATTGATGCTATTTTTGCTTGTCAGAATGGTGTGACCCGTATGATTCCGACCGTTCCCGATACGGTAGAGACTTCTTCCAACCTTGCTATTATAACAATTGCCGGTGGAAAAGCGGAAATTAAAATTTTGGCTCGTAGCTCCAGCGATAGTATGAAGGAATATCTCACTACCAGTCTTGAGTCTTGTTTCTCTATGGCAGGTATGAAGGTAGAGATGACAGGAGGTTATTCCGGTTGGCAGCCCGATGTGAATTCTCCGATTTTGCACGCGATGAAAGCGTCATATAAGCAGCAGTTTGGCGTGGAACCTGCGGTGAAGGTGATTCATGCAGGTTTGGAATGCGGTATTATCGGTGCCATTATTCCGGGATTGGATATGATTTCCTTCGGTCCTACCTTGCGCTCACCACATTCACCGGACGAAAGAGCATTGATTCCTACTGTACAGAAGTTCTATGACTTCCTCGTTGCAACTTTGGAACAGACTCCAATGAAATAAATGCTATTCTTTCCTATTATATAATAGGTCTCTTATAGAAAAAGGCACGGATGAAATGTTATCCGTGCCTTTTTGTCATATTTGCTGCCTTAAATATTACGATTTTACTTCATAACAAATAAATTAATTGATGCAAATCAATAAATATGCTATAAAACATAAAATTCTTCCTTTTTGGGGTACAATGTATAAACAAAGGCTGTATTTTTGTGTTGTATAACATGTAAATAAGAGGATAACAAAATGAAAAGGTTAGAAAGATTGTTTAGAAAGATCGGCGAAGCCGACGTACATGTTTGGGGATATTCAACAATTAATATTCGCCCGAACGAGGAAGCTTAATTTTTTAGTTTTCAAGTATTAGTAATTTAAAAGTTTAAAGATTATGAAGAAAATAAGTTCTTTAGTTAGAAAAATCCTCAGTGAAGTAGGTCGTAACGAAATGCTTGCATGGGGGTACAGAATTGAAAAATGAGAGAGAGAACATTAGCTAAGTTTGCAGTGGGGATACGTTATTGAAAGCGTTATCCCCACTTTTTTTGCTTCTTATAAGTCCCGGATATTGTATTCACTGTTTTTTTCGATAGAAGAAGGTTGTGTACGACAAAACAGTTACCGTCCGAGTTAGTTTCCTTTGCTTGAAACTAAAGTTTCATCAGTTAGAAACTATGGTTTCATCGGTAAGAAACTAATGGTTTCAAGTAACTGAAACTGAAGTTTCCAGCGTATGGAACCAGGGTTTCGAGCCGCGAAACCAACAGTGTTAAGGCGTAGTGTCAGTTTTTCATGTTCAATCCAATTCCAGGTGACAGCATTATTGCCGTCACTTGCTGCTGTCACTTGTTGCTGTCACATCTTTAGTTGCTCATAATCATTTGGTTAGGTCGTGTTTCGTGACAGGTGACAGATATATATCATAAACAATTTGTTAGGAGAGGATTAACGGCGATAACTCTGTTTTATGATCACAATCATTGTGGTTGTTATATCTGTTATGATTGTGCAAATCTATTATATTTATTCAAAAAAAGATGATTGTTTAAACTTTATTTCTTTACTTTGTTATTTATACAGTGAGACTTATAGCGAACTTAAACTAGAAAGATTATGAAAATAAGGCAGATTTGTATGGTGGTGCTGTTATGGTTGGGAGTGATTCCGGCAGTGCAGGCACAGAGTTTCGACAAATTATGGAAAGAAGTAGAACAGGCAGGAAAAAAGAGTTTGCCTAAAACAGTAATAAAATTGACTGACGAGATTTACCGGAAAGGAGAAAAAGAAAAGAATTCCGCCCAGATGCTGAAGGCATATATGTGGAGGATGAAATATCAGGAAATAGTGACTCCCGGCAGTTTTTATGTTGGTCTGACCGGGCCGGAACAATGGGCGAAACAAACAAAACAGCCTATGGACCGTGCTATATTGCACTCATTGATAGCGGGAATCTATGCTGATTATGCAGCCAATAACCAATGGGAGCTCCGGAGAAGGACGGAAATCGTGGAGGAAGCTCCTTCCGCAGATCTACGCGAATGGACAGCAAATATATTCGTAGAGAAAGTGCGGACAAATGTGAAAGAGGCTCTGGCAGACTCTGTGCTGCTGCTCAAAACGTCCTCACGCGATTATATTCCTTTTGTGGAATTAGGGGAGACTAGTGAATATTATCACCATGATATGTATCATTTGTTGGCTTCCCGTGGCATAGAATCCTTGAACCGGATAGAAAGACTTAGTAGCGGAACATTACCGGGCGATATTTCTTCGGATCCGGTAAAACAGGATATTATATCTATCTATGGAAATATGATTTCCGCCTATCAGGCAGCCGGTCTGAACGAAGGATACGTGTTGGCACTGCTCAACTATTTGCAGTGGCGACGCATGGCGGATCAGGCGTTCCGTTCCTTCCAGGCTAAAAACGGGTTGATAGGACTGACGCAAGATCCTTATTTGGCTGCATTGAATGAACTGAAAAGCAAATTCAAATCGGAACCGATATGTGCTGAAGTTTATTTGGCGCAAGCTCAGTTTGCAATTGAAAAAGACCAGCCGGTAAGTGCCTTGAAACTGTGTGACGAGGCAATCGGACTTTATCCGTCTTACCATAGGATTAATGCTTTGAAGAATCTGAGGCAGGAGATTCTATCTCCTTATTTGAATGTCAATGTGATCAGCCAGGCTTTTCCCGGCGAAGAAATTAAACTGAGAGCTTCGCATAAGAATCTGGACGGTTTTACGGTACGCCTTTTTAATAAAGCGAAGAAGTTGGTGAAGGAACAGCATTATTCGGTTCTTCGTCCGGAAGATTATCGGACGCAGGACACGGTGTTCACTTTCAAGTCCCCGGAAGTGGGAGCTTACGTCATGCGTATTGTTCCTGATATTCGTGCCAAGCGGGATAGTGAAAGTGAGTTTAACGTGACCCGCTTCAAAGTGTTGACGTGCCGTTTGCCGGGGCAACAGTATGAAGTGGCGGCCTTGGACGCTCAAACCGGGCATCCTGTACCCAACGCAAAGATAATATTGTATAGTAATGACGAAAAAGTGTTGCAGGAGTTTACGACGGGAGAAGAAGGAAAAGTGGTGTTCCCCTGGAAATCCGAATACAGATATTTGAAAGCTTCGAAAGGCGTGGATACAGCCATGCCGAAACGAAGTATTTACGGCGGAAGCTACGGTTATTACGATGATGAGGATGAAGCGACGGAAAGTATGACGTTATTGACCGACCGTTCCTTGTACCGTCCCGGTCAGACAGTGTATGTGAAAGGTATTGCTTATATGCAGAAATCGGATACAGCCAATGTGCTTCCCGGTAAAGATTATACTGTAACTTTGTTGGACACAAATAATCAGGAAGTGGGGCGTAAGTCGGTACGTACCAATGAATTCGGTTCGTTTACCACCGATTTCGCATTACCTTCGGCCTGTCTGAACGGAATGTTTTCTTTGACGGCGGGAGAAAGTAGAACGAATATCCGTGTGGAGGATTATAAACGTCCGACATTCGATATTACGTTTGAAAAGCAAACGGAAAGTTACCGACTCGGAGATGAAGTGCAGGTAAAAGGCAAGATACAGTCTTATAGCGGTGTGATGCTTCAGGACCTTCCGGTAAAGTATACGGTGAAGCGTTCTGTTCGCAGTTTCTGGAGGATTTCGGAGGCTGTACAGATTGCTTCGGGTGAAGTGACTGCCAACGGGAACGGAGAATTTACGATCCCGGTTCGCCTGGAAGAAAGTGCAGATTATAAGAATAATGATAAAATATATTATCGTTATTCTGTTGAAGCGACTGTTATCAATGCGGCAGGTGAAACACAGTCGTCTACGGAGATGATTTCGGCAGGACAGCGTTCATTGATTTTGCAGACGGAGTTGAAAGAAAAGATTTGCAAGGATAGGCCGTTCAACATTGTGTTTGAAGCACAGAATCTGAACGGACAGCCTGTGGAAGTGAAAGGTACATACTCTTTATATCCGGCGAAAGATAAGGACTACAAGCAACTGGGCGAGAAACCGGTTGCAACCGGAACATTTACTTCTAATAAGGAAATGACCTTCAATTGGGGGAAATTTTCTTCCGGGCCGTATGTGCTGAAGGCAACGGTGAAAGATAACCAGGGAAAAGAAGTGACGGCGGAAGCAAATACGATTCTTTTCTCTTCTGACGACAAACGTCCGCCTGTTCAGTCCGCCGTGTGGTTCTATGCAGAGAATACGGAATTTGACACTGCTCATCCGGCGGTATTCTATTTCGGAACTTCGGAAAAGGATACCTATATAATGATGAATGTATTTTGCGGTGATAAACTGCTGGAAAGCAAGGCACTGAATCTGTCCGATACGATTGTTCGTTTTCAATATCCGTATCAGGAAAGTTACGGTAACGGTATCTTCGTGAACTTCTGTATGGTGAGGGACGGACAGGTTTATCAGGAACGGGTTCAGGCGAGAAAACGTTTGCCGGACAAGACATTGGTGATGAAGTGGGACGTATTCCGTGATAAATTGCGTCCCGGACAGAAAGAGGAATGGAAACTGACAATCAAGACACCGCAGGGACAGGCTGCTCATGCCGAAATGTTGGCGACGATGTATGATGCCTCACTTGATAAAATCTGGAACCGCCGGCAGGATTTCCGGGTTTACTACCAGCAACTGCTTCCTTATTCCGATTGGATGAACGGATATGTTGGAAATAACTCCTACAATTATTGGTGGGATCGTAAGTCTCTCAAAGTACCTGCAATGTTGTATGACAGATTCGCTATGCAGCCTGATATAAGAAATGCATATGCGATGTCAGAATCCATAGCTGATGGAGTAGTGGTCAGAGGATATGCAGTGCAAAAGAAAATGTCGGTGACAGGCAGCGTTGTAAGCCGGAGCAATGCGGTGAGATATGCATCGGCGCTAGTTTCCGAAGATGCTGCGGATACAATGTTTGAATCGGAGTTAGTGCCAATGGTAGCAGGAAAGGCCGATGCCGCTTCCGGAGAAGAAGCGCTTCCTGAAGCTCCTGCCGGCTTGCGTACAAATCTTGCCGAGACTGCTTTCTTCTATCCCCAACTCCGTACCAATGAGCAGGGAGAGGTTTCTTTCTCTTTCACTATGCCCGAAAGTCTGACACGTTGGAATTTCCGTGGATATGCTCACACCAAGGGAATGTTAATGGGAACGCTGGACGGAGAAGCTATTACCAGTAAAGAATTTATGCTGACCCCGAATCTGCCACGTTTCGTGCGTGTGGGCGATAAGACCTCTATTGCTGCCTCTGTCTCTAACATGACTGGCAAGCCGCAAGCAGGAACAGTAAGCATGATTCTTTTCGATCCGGTGACGGAGAAGGTTGTCGACACACAGAAACAGAAGTTCTCCGTTGAGGCAGGCAAGACAATTGGTGTGAACTTCATGTTTACCGTCAGTGATAAATACGAGGTACTGGGTTGTCGGATGATAGCCGATAGCGGCACATTTAGCGACGGAGAGCAACAATTGGTTCCGGTACTCAGCAACAAGGAACATTTGGTAGAGACACTGCCCATGCCTATACGTGGAGAAGAAACTCGCACCTTCTCGCTCGACAGTTTGTTCAACCGGCATAGTAAAACGGCAACAGACCGTAAACTGACGATTGAATTTACCGGAAATCCTGCTTGGTATGCTATTCAGGCATTGCCTTCTTTGAGCCTTCCGGTCAATAATAACGCTATTTCATGGGCTACCGCCTACTATGCGAATACATTGGCTTCGTATATAATGAACAGTCAGCCACGCATCAAGGCTGTGTTTGATAGCTGGAGACTTCAGGGCGGTACGAAGGAAACCTTCTTGAGCAACTTGCAAAAGAATCAGGAAGTGAAGAATATTCTGTTGTCCGAATCTCCGTGGGTACTCGAAGCACAGACTGAAGAACAGCAGAAAGAGCGTATCGCTACACTGTTCGACTTGAATAATATCCGTAACAATAATATCGCTGCACTGACCAGATTGCAGGAATTGCAAAATTCCAACGGTGCCTGGTCATGGTATAAAGGAATGAACGGCAGCGGTTATGTCACGGCCTATATTGCCGAATTGAATGCCCGCCTTGCTCTGCTGACCGGTGAGAAGTTGGACGGACCAGCACTTGCTTTACAGGAAAAGGCGTTGACTTATCTTCACCAATCAGCTTTGGAAGAATACAAAAATATTCTTAAAGCACAGAAAGAAGGAGTGAAGTTCACAGGAGTGTCGGGCTCTATCCTGCAATATCTGTATATTGTCGCTATTTCCGGCGGACAGGTTCCTGCTGCCAATAAAGCTGCGTATGCTTATTATCTTTCTAAAGTGAAAGAGTTGCTTCCGGCAGCTTCAATGAATACGAAGGCGATTGCTGCTATCGTGCTCGATAAAGCCGGACAAAAGAAAGAAGCGCAGGAATTTGTTGCTTCTCTGAAAGAACATCTGACAAAGACGGACGAACAGGGGATGTTCTTCGCTTTCAACGAGAATCCTTATGCGTGGGGAGGAATGAGGATGCAGGCTCATGTAGACGTTATGGAAGCTTTGGAATTGATCGGCGGAAACAGCGAAACGGTGGAAGAAATGAAACTCTGGCTGTTGAAACAGAAGCAGACGCAACAATGGGATTCCCCTGTAACTACGGCAGATGCGGTGTATGCACTGTTGATGAAAGGTACTAATTTGCTTGACAATCAGGGCGATGTACGGATTGTGATTGCCAATGAAGTACTGGAAACGGTGAGTCCGAGCAAGACTACGGTGCCGGGACTGGGATATATCAAACGTTCGTTTACACAGAAGAATGTCATGGATGCCCGCAAGATTGAAGTGGAAAAGAGAAATCCGGGGATTGCCTGGGGAGCTGTTTATGCAGAATATGAATCGCCGATCAAGGATGTGAAGCAACAGGGAGGTGAGTTAAATGTACAGAAACAATTATATGTGGAACGTACGGTGAATGATACCCCTCAGCTGCAACCGGTCACGGCAAAGACGGTGCTTCAGGTAGGTGATAAGGTTGTTTCCCGTTTGAGTATCCGTGTAGACCGTGCAATGGACTTTGTACAGTTGAAAGATCAGCGTGGCGCTTGTTTCGAGCCGATCGGCAGTGTCTCCGGTTATCGCTGGAATAACGGAATCGGCTATTATGTGGACATTAAAGATGCTTCTACCAATTTCTTCTTCGATCACTTGGGGAAGGGAGTTTATGTACTGGAATATAGTTACCGTGTCAGTCGTGCGGGAACTTACGAAACGGGGCTGGCAACCATGCAATGTGCCTATGCGCCGGAATATGCTTCTCATTCGGCTTCAATGACGGTAGAAGTGAAATAATTAACTTATTAACGGTGAACGGTAAACGTTCACCGTTAATAATCCTTTCAATACGTTTCATATCTCATCTAAAACTCCTACATTTGTACACCAAAATAAAATATATCACATGAAACGTAATTTACTATCTATATTTTTTCTGCTTATTGTCACTTTGGCAGCTGTCGCCCAACCTCGTATTTCTTCTAATAAGGAGACGCACAACTTCGGACAAATAGAATGGAAACGTCCGGTGACAGTGGAGTATACCATTACCAATACCGGAAATCAGCCTTTGGTGCTGACCAACGTCACCACTTCTTGTGCCTGTGCCGTGGCCGACTGGACAAAAGAACCGATTGCTCCCGGAGCGAAAGGTATTGTAAAGGCTTCATTTGATGCCAAAGCATTGGGACGTTTCGAGAAGTCGGTCGGTATTTATAGCAATGCTACTCCGAATCTGGTTTATCTGAAGTTTACGGGTGAAGTGGTGCAGGAAATAAAGGATTATACGAAGACTCATCCTTTCGCTATCGGTAATATCCGTATCGACCGGGATGAATTTGCCTTCCCCGATGTATATCGCGGACAGCAACCAACTATGACGTTCAGCATTGCCAACCTTTCCGACCGTCCTTATGAACCGGTACTGATGCATCTTCCTCCTTACCTGAAAATGGAGGCGGAACCTAAAGTGCTGCTCAAAGGAAAGAAAGGAACTGTCAAACTGACGCTGGACGCCAGCCAACTGAATGATTACGGATTGACACAGACTTCCGTCTATCTCTCCCGTTTTGCCGGTGATAAGGTCAGTGAGGATAATGAAATTCCCGTTTCGGCTATTCTACTTCCCGATTTCTCGCGGATGACGGCGAAAGATTCGTTGGACGCGCCGGCTATCCGTATCTCGGAAACAAATATAGACCTCAGTGTACCATTGATAAAGAAAAAGAAAGCCAGCTACAATATCTTGATTGCTAATGCCGGAAAGACTCCGTTAGTAATCAGTAAGTTGCAGGTGTTTAATTCTTCTGTGGGCGTTAGTCTGAAAAAGACCGTGCTGCCGCCGGACGGAATGACGAAACTGAAAGTGACGATTCGTAAACGTGACGTCGGTAATAAGAAGCATCATTTACGCATTCTTATGATTACAAACGACCCGTTGAATCCCAAAGTTGAAATCAATATCAAACGCTAAATTCTATGGCTATGGAACATCCTGAAAATAGTGGAGAATACAAAGGGCTTGCTGTCAACAAAGGCATCGAGCAGCCTTCGTCTGTAAATCCTTACCTGAAACGTAAGCCGAAAAAACGTCAGCTTTCGGTGGCGGAGTTTGTTGAGGGGATTGTGAAAGGCGACATTACTATTTTGAGCCAGGCTGTGACATTAGTGGAAAGTGTGAAACCGGAACATCAGGCCGTAGCACAAGAGGTGATAGAGAAATGCCTGCCTCATTCCGGAAATTCTGTCCGTATAGGTATCAGCGGAGTTCCCGGCGCGGGAAAGAGTACTTCGATAGATGTATTCGGTTTGCACGTGCTTGAAAAAGGAGGAAAGCTGGCTGTGTTGGCTATCGACCCCAGTAGCGAACGTAGTAAAGGCAGTATCTTAGGAGATAAGACGCGTATG
>RRZT010576492.1_pt1 | contig 10133 bp, 8 predicted proteins | sample 2165551 | NCBI WGS metagenome assembly RRZT01 (sample SAMN10456910, study PRJNA506462) | wastewater metagenome | biome: wastewater; feature: sludge; material: wastewater sludge; isolation source: wastewater sludge with Escherichia coli K12::gfp cells carrying plasmid... | place: USA: Moscow, Idaho ...
ATAGATATGGTGGAGAAGAATTCTGCATTGTTTCAGAAGAAGAAAAAAGTTTGTCAAGAGAAATCTTTGAATCAATTAGAACTAATATTAGAAAAATTAATTTCAATTTTAATAATACGCCAGTGACAGTTACTATATCAATTGGTATAGCTTTTAGAGATAAAGAAGAGAGTTTTGAATCATTAATTAAAAGAGCTGATGAAATGGTTTACAAAGCTAAAGAAAATGGAAGAGATAGAATTGAAATATCAGTATCTAAAGAAGAAGAGGAAATTATATGGTAAATGATGGTGGTTTGTTAATAGCTAGAGGTTTAGTACACAAAAACGAACAGTACAAATTAAATCTTGAAGGTCCAGGAATTAACAATGCTCATCTTATTGTAGTTGGAGAAAGTGGTAGTGGAAAAACTACATTGCTAGTAAGAGTTATCAAGGAAATGCAATATCAAAGTAAAACTGTTTTTTTAATTGATTTTCATGGTGATATGGGAATTAGTGGAGAAAACTATATTAAATATACTCCAAGAAACTCACCATATGGAGTTAATCCATTTGAGTTGGAAATTAATGCTGAAACAGGTGGAGTGAAAATACAATCTGAGATAATTACTAGTATGTTAAATCAATATTTTATGGATAATGGTTTAGGAAAAAAACAAAGAAATATTTTAAGAGAACTTATTGTTGATACATATAAATCAAAAGGTATTTATGAAGATGATATGAATACATGGAGTAAGGACGTTCCAATAATGGAAGACTTAGGGAAACTTGTAGATTACATAAGAAAAGTATTAAATGCTGAGGTTCATTCTTATGCAGGTGTTTTGCAAGAATCGATAAAAAATATAAAAAACTATATGCCAAAAGAAAGTTTTGAGAAAACAAAAGAGAATATTGAAAAAATTGAAGAAGTTATTAATGATATTAACATCGAAAATGAAAAACAGCTTTACGGAAATATCAATTTAGGATATTATTTACATCCATCCGTAAAAAGAGTTTTTGAGGGTTTATATGTGTATTTAGAAGATATTGTAAAAATGACAATATTTAATGGTGAAAAACCTAGAATCACAAAAGGTGTAAATAGATTAGATTTTTCTGCTTTTACTCAAGTTAATAAACCATTAATTGCAAAATTTCTAGCTGAGTTCACTGCACAAAAACTATTTAGAGCTTCTATGATTAGAGGGCATTATTCAGAGTTACCAGAAGTGCCAGAAGGTTCAAAATTTGATAGAATTCTTGTATTTGATGAAAGTAAATTAGCACTTCCAAATGGTGCTGAAAAGAACAATTCATACAACATATTTAATAGAATATGTCTGGAATCACGTAAATATGGTTTAGCATTATTCTTAGCTAGTCAAAGAGTAGATCACTATTCTGAAGAAATTTTATCTAATGTTTTTACAAAAATTATATTAAAAGTAAAAGCAAATGATTATAAGTCAGTTGCAAGAGTTTTAGGATTGAAAGAGGATTTTGTAGCAGATACATTTAGTATTACAAAAGAAAGACCTGCAATCATTGATACAAATGGAAGCAAACACAGTTACATAATAGAAAAACTTTAAAGGATTAGAATGAAGTATTTAATTATCTTAGCAATATTTTTTAATTTATCTCAAGCATCAATTAACTATTTTGAAGAAGCAGGGGAATATTATAGAATTGACCCAAAAATATTATATAGCATAGCTAAAATTGAAAGCAATCTTAATCCAAATGCAATTAATAGAAATACAAATGGTTCTATAGATATGGGTCTCATGCAAATAAATAGCGTACACTTAAAAGAACTTAAAAAATTGGGATATATAAAAGAGCATTTATTTGAACCTAAAATAAACATTTATGCAGGTGCATGGATTTTAAAACAATGCTTCAATAAGCATGGTGTTGGCAAAGACGGAATAACTTGCTATAACGGTAGAATCAAAGATAATCCTTATGGATATAAAGTTCTTAAAGAATTAAAAAATGTTTACGAAAAGGAAAAGAAAAAATCGTGAGAAATTTATTAATTTTAATAGCTTTTTCTTTTACATATTTATTTGCAATAGATTGCAATAGCATGTCGAGTGTTTCAACATTCAATGGACATTATTATGCAAAAACGAATAGTAGAACAAGCTTTGATACAATCAGGGTGTCAGCTCAAAATGATAAAGGATATTTGGCTATCCCAGATAGTAAGGAAGAAAATGAATTTATTAAAACATTAGTTGGTGGAAATACTGAAGCATGGATTGGAATATTTGATCCAAATTATGCAAAGAATTATTGTTATGATAATGCATCGTGTTTTTTTGATGATGCAAGATTCAGGAATGTTAAAAGTCAAGTTCTCACATATAAGAATTGGGCTTCATATGAACCAAATAATTTTTTAGAAAATACAGATATTGAAAATAATTTAGCTGTAGTAGACCCATTAGGTGAGAATTGGGTGATAATAAATGGGAATACAGGACAATGGTATGATGTTGGAAATCATAAAAATTCAAATCAAAATCCACGAAAACATGTTGCAATTGTTGAATTTGATGAAAAACCAATATGTTTTAATGAAAGTGATGGTGTAACAGAATCAGATTTTCCAGAAAGAGTTTGTAATACTCAAGTTTTTGATAGTAATATTGCTAATGCAGATAAAGGAAATACAGCAAATTGTCTATTTGATATTTATGGAAAGGAATATTGTCCTCAAGGATTGGCAGAAGCAGCAAAATATTGGAGCTATATAGAAGGCGATTCAATAAAAAATGTGAGTACAATAACGGATTATGCACAAGGAACTTACAAAGAGTATACAGAAAAAGTAAGAGATTATGCAAATAGCACAGCTACTAAAAATACAGGAACAGTTATAGATTATGATAATGGTACTTATCATGAATTTATAGGAGTTGTAACTGATTGGGTATCCATAACAACTGTAAAACAAATAGCAACGCCAATTGTCTTAGGTTCATGGACATATGATTGGTGGAATTGCGATTCTTGTGGTACTATGCCAATTGGTAATTTACGAAATTTAATAAAAGCTGCAGGTGGCACGGGGAATCTTTCTAGTAGTGGTGGAATAGTAAATGATTCTAGTAAGACTGTACAAGTTGGAATAAACTCAACCTATATAAAAATTGAACCAGGACAAATTGCTGTTGTTTCCTATAAAAAAGTTGGTAACGCTACAACAAATCAATATCAAAGGTCAGGCGGTAAGCCAATGATTCATTTAATAGCAAATTTAGAATGTATGAATTGGGCTACAGAACCTGCGTCTAAAGATTACCCTGCTCATACATATTGTGCAGATAAAGGTTCAAATACAAATACTTCTTGTCCTGAAGGATATAGTTCAGGAACAAATGCCGATGGAAAAATTTATTGTTATATTAATGTAACTTCATGTCCTTCTAGTTATACACTATCAGGCAGTAGTTGTAAAAAAGATGTTAATTATAAATATTATTCATATGGATGTGATTCAGGCTATGCAATTTCTAATAAAGGTTTTACAAGTTTTACTAAAACAGACCCAGACAAGACACAAGTTAACTGGGTAACGCTAGATGATAGTGTAAATGATATTAATCCACCTGAAAAGAATTGCACAAAAATATTAAATTTCAATTATTATACTTATGGATGCGAGACAGGATATGCAGCAATTAACAAAGGGTTGTCAACATGTACTAAAACTGATGGAAGTTTAAGTTCAGTTGATAGTGGTTTGTCTTCTGATTGCAATAGTCCAACCCCACCAGATGCCAATTGTTATAAAGATATTTCATATAATTATTATACATATTCTTGCCCTGCAGGTTATGCTATTGCAAATTATGGATTAACATCTTGTCCTAAAAAAGATCCAAATACATCAATAAATAATGAAAATCAATTAAACGATAGTTGTAATAATGTCACACCACCTGTAGGTAATTGTTCAAAAAGTATTGATTATGCGTATTACCAATATGTATGCACAGGAGCAAAAAATGAATTTGGAGAAACATATACCCCAGTCAATATAGGTCTATCCTCTTGCTCAAAAAAAGATACGGATATAGTTAATACAAACCCAGATTTAGCAAATAGTTGCAATAGTGCAACATCACCTGCTAATAATTGTAAAACCACATCATACACTTGCAATAGTAATGTGCGAGAACCTGTTTGGATAGATAATAAATGGCAATGTAGCCCGTATCCTTGCTATGGAAATAATAATATTGAAGATTTGAGTCAGAAGGTTGGTACTTTAGATAAGAAAGATAATGGATGGACTCAAGATGGAAAATGTGCAGGTGAGATTTATATTTTTAATGGAGATTCAAAACAATGCAGGTCAAGTGATAAATTCTTTGGTTTAGCAGGGGGCGGATGTTGCAAGGATGATAAATTCGCAATGGGTTTGCTTAGTTGTAATGCTGAAGAAAAAGAGTTGCAAATAAAGAAAGAAGGTAAAAAATGCCATTATGTAGGAGAATATTGTTCAAAAAAAATTAATATTGGCGTGGCAAAAATGTGTGTCAGAACGTCAAAATCTTATTGTTGCTATAAATCAATATTAGGAAGAATAATTGCAGAACAAGGACGAGCACAGCTAACAGATATAAACTGGGGAACTCCAGAGAATCCAAATTGCAGAGGATTTACCGTTGAAGAGTTTCAAAGACTTGATTTAGGACAAATGGATTTAAATGAGTTTACAAATTCTATTGAATTGCCAAATGTGGAAAATAAAAAAACTGAAATTATTGAAAAAATTAATAGTCATTTAAATTTAATAAAATAATATAATATTTTTTATTTCTTTTCTAAAATAACTCCTGAATTAAATCATTTTGGAGTTATTTCTAAATATAAATCAAAAAAATAGTAACAAAATAATTTTAAAAATTTATTATTAGTAAATATAATTTACTAATAATAAATGATATTAACAAAACATAAACAAATTTTTAATATAATTATACAAAATATTATTTAGGAGTTTGTTGTGAGTATAAATAATTTAAGAATTCCAGAGAAGATAAAGTGTCTTAGTTTATTAAGAGATATGAAAATAAATACCGAAGAAGTTGAAATAAGAGGTTATCATCTTTTTTTTAGATGTGAAGAAGTATCTGTAATTTGCAAAATGAGTGATGATATTTTATTTGATTTTGTTGAATTTGAAAATGATTTTGATGCTGCAAAAGAGTATTTTTATAAACAAAGAAAAAATATATCAGTGAAGATACATGAAGTTAAGAGATTCAGAGAAGAACAAATCTGTTTACGTTCTATTTTTAATGGAACAATTTTTTAATTATCATTATTTTTCTAAATATTCCCCAAAGAGTTAAAACTCTTTGAGAAAATTATTGACCATTTCAATAAGCTTTTCTTTTTTATCATTATCAGTTATTGAATCAATCTTCTTATTTAATTTCTTAACCGCTTTATTAAATTTTATATCTAATTCATCTTTAACTGTATTTTTTTTAATTATATTAGTTAAATAACTCTCAGCTTCACTTACACTAAATTCTTTATTTATAATATAATTTAGAATTAAAGTAACTTCATTCTGGTCATCGTTATATATTTCTTCAAGAGAAGTAATGCTTTTGTTTAAGAGATATGCCAGTTTGTAGCTTATCTTACTCTCTTTCATTGCATTAAGCACTAAAAGATTAAAATTTAATACTTGTAAATTATTCATTAATGAAGAAACAGTTTTGTATGAGCCTAATTTATTTAATAATAACTCAAGTTTCATAACCTCATCTTTATTCTCTTTTGAAGCATCTTCTTGTTTCTTATAAAAATGACAATTATGAATAAATGAAATAGCTTCTTTGTCATCATTAAAGTTAAATGTTCTTTTTATAAATCTAAGATGGAATCTAACTTTGTCATATAAGTTTAAATCCTCTCTTTGATTGTTCTCATCCCATATAATAAAATCTTCTTCCTCTTCAGTTAATCCTTCAGGAAGTATTTTTACAAGTATCTTTTTTTCACCATTAAATTTAGTTGCAATAATTCTTCTTCTTCCAACTTTCTTTTCATATCTTCCATTTGGAAGTTGTTTAAGAACTGGATTTTGTATAAGTCCATGTTCTTTAATTGAATTTGCAAGTTCTGATATTCTTTCTCTATCAATTCCAGACCTATCATCATACTCAGGCATATCAATATCATCAATATTCACATACTTAAGTTGTAGGTGGCTTTTCATATCATCATTAGTGAATGAATCTTTAATTGTTAATTTATTATTTCTTTTTGTTATTTCAGTGCCTATTTTTTTTAATCTTGCACTTTCAACAGAATTTAATTTATCTTTTTTTTCAAGTAATTCTTTTTCTTCAATAAGTTCTTCGATTGTCATTTTATCAGTTGGTTTCATCTTTTTTACCTTATATATTTTCTTCTTTATCATTTATCATTTTTATTGCGTATTCAAAAAACTGTTCATTTGCAAGTATTGCTTGACTAATAGTAGAACTATAACTTACAGACTCAGATTTAGCACTATAACTTTCTTTTTGGAAGAACCCAATTAATGCATATGACTCATGTTGAGATTCTGGAACTATCAGGTTATAAGGTATAGTTCTGATGTCATCTTTATGAATTCCATTATCTACTAATAACTCTATCGTTTCATCTCTTACTGTATTGTGAATTCTTGCATTTTTATTATATTTAGAAATAAAGCAAGTATCAATTGCAAGGTCTTTATTTGTATTTTGATTGAAGTTGTTTATACCTTCTAAAGTAACTTCAATGCCCTCTTTTGCAAAGATATCACAATCAGTTGCAAAAATTACTTTATCAGATGCATATAGTGCCATTTCTATACTTATACCTGAGTTTGGTGGTAAATCACATATAACCATATCATAAGAGTCTTTAACAGTATCTATTATCTTTTTTAATAAAGTATGTGGCATTGAAACTGATCTACATAATTCAAGAATTTTAGATAATCTTAATTCTGATGGTAATATATCAATATATTTTCCATTAACAACTTCATTTCTAACAATGTATTTTTCAACCAACTCTTTAGTAATATTACCAGTTTGAATAAGTTCAGTGAATATATTAACAATACTTTTATCAGTGTATTGTTCTTTGTTTAAATATCTGCTTGATTGAGCTTGTGAATCCATATCGATTAAAAGAACTCTTTGCCCTAAGAATGCAAGTGTAGCACTAAGGTTTACAGAAATACTAGTTTTAGAAACTCCCCCTTTTTGATTAGTTATTGAATATACTAAACAATTACCTGAAGATTTGAATATATCTGAATTTAAATCTTCATATAAGAAAATATCTCTATTGTTTTCACATATAATATTTTTAAGTTTTGAAATTCTTTGAGCAGAAAAATCAATAAGTGTATCAGTTGTATAGAAAAAATTTCTATTTGTTGACACATTGATTATTGCAGGTATAACACCTGCTACCATTAAATCTTTTACTTTATGCTTATTTACCTCAGCATAAGCAGAAATATCTTCGATTTTAGACATTAATCTCATATTTATCCTTTATGATTAGATTACTCTATTTGAGTAAATTTATTATTTAGAGTATTCTATCTGAATAAGATAAATTGTCAATAGTATTTATTTTAAATTTAAATCTTTTTTAAAAAATATTTATGAATTATTAATTGTATTTATAAATAATAAATATTTTAATATTTTTGTATAGACATATTCTTTTTTATGCTGTAAAATTAAATTAATATAAGTATGGAACAAAAGTCTAAGTACTTTCAATAATTTGATTAAATTTAATAAAGGATTTTGATGAAAATATTAGTAGATGATTTTGAAAAATTTCCAATATCAAAAAGATATGAAGCAGGAATGTTGGAATTATATATGAATAATTACATTGTAAGACTACAAAAAGAAGATAATGTTTTCAATATTACACTTATTGAAGATGGTAAAGATTTAAATATACCTAATAAATTTGATAAAACGGATAGCGTTGAAGCATTATTCTTTTTTGAACATATAAGTAAAGCAGTAAAAGAAAGAGTTGAGTATGATAATAATTGTAAAAAAGAAGAAAAAGTAATACAAAAAAGATTTACCACAGGTGAACTTATTCCTTCATTATCATTAATAAATGATACATATAGAATTATTACAAATGATAGTTATTAATAACCTTTAAATATTATCCAATAGTAAGGTATATAATAAAATTTGAATTGTTAGATTACTTATTCTTCCTAACAATAATTATTTTGCTACTTGTTCTTTTATTTTCATAATTAAAAAACTCATTCAATGTTTAGAGTTATTATTAATTGTTTATTCAATTATTAAACAATTTGTATCAGATAAGATATGAGTAATTCTGAAACAAAAGTAAAAAATTCTTTTAGTATTTCTAAAATATTTTTCATCATATACTATAAATATATAGTGTTTAATAAATTAAATTATGAATATATATAAGAGGTTTTAAAAGGAGTGTTGCATAAGTATAATAAATTGGTTAAATCTTACTATGAAAACTATGATAAAATATCTTGTGTAAATTATATTATTACACTTAATCGTATTTTAAGTAAAAAATCATATAAGCAACAAATAGAAGCATACATCGAACAATTTAGAGATGGTTATAACAGTATAGATTATAATTTTTCAGGAGATGTATATAATACAAATATTGATATAGATAAATCAAATATTGATGATATTGTAAAGGCAATTAAAAAAGAAATATCAATAAAAGAATTCCAAATAAATCTAATAGAAGAATGTCAAGAGTATTTTTCAGTTAATATTGAAGAAAATGAAGAAATCAGAAATAATAATACAGTGTTCTAAAAAAAGATAATCAATATATTTTTGGTAGTTTTTAGATATTATAAATATATGAAATAGTATAAAAGCATAAGGTATAGATGTTAATAGATAACAAGAAAAACAATAAATTAGGTGAAGTATTAAAAGAAAATATAGATAATAATTGCAAATTATCAATTATTTCAGGATATTTCACATTATATGGATTTTCACATTTAAAAACTGAACTTGAGAAAGTTGAAAGTGTAAGATTATTATTAACATCTACAAACTTTAAAAATGATTTGAATCTACTCACTTCTTCAAAAGAAGAATTAAAACTAAAAAACAAACTCCAACAAGAAAAAATAGCTAAAGAGTGTTATGAGTGGCTTAATAAAAAAGCTCAAATCAAAGAAGTTAAAATCAATAACTCAATCCCATTTAACCTTTATCATCTAAAAAATAGTGAGAATAGAGATTTTGTAATACAAGGTAGTTCAAATTTATCTTCTGATGGTTTAGGGTTTATTCATTCAAATACTTTTGCTATGAATACGGGTATTTCTGATTTTGATACAACAAAAGATTTTTTAAATACATTTGATGAAATTTGGGATAATCCTACAATAATAAGTGATATAAAAGATAAAATAATTTCTAATTTAGAAGAGATTTTTGAAGATAAATCACCAAATCTTTTATATTTTATGACTCTTTATAATATCTTTAAAGATTTTATTGGTGAATTAAATGAAGAAGAGATTATCAAAACTAAAACAGGTTTCAAAGATACTCTTGTTTGGAATAAACTTTATAATTTTCAAAAAGATGGAGTTTTAGGTGCAATAGATAAACTTGAAAAATATAATGGTTGTATTATTGCAGATTCAGTTGGACTTGGAAAAACTTTTGAAGCATTAGCAGTTATTAAATATTATGAATTAAGAAATGATAGAGTTTTAGTTTTAGCTCCAAAAAAACTAAGAGAAAACTGGACTTTATACACAATCAATGATAAAAGAAATGTTTTATCAAATGATAGATTTAATTATGATGTATTAAATCATACGGACTTAACAAGAGAGAAAGGTTATAGTGGAGAGATAAATTTATCCACTTTAAATTGGGAAAATTACGATTTAATAGTAATAGATGAATCTCATAACTTTAGAAATACTTCAACAAATAAAAAGAAAAATAAATCAAGATATGAAAAGCTTTTAGAAGATGTTTTAAAAAAAGGTGTTAAAACAAAAGTTTTAATGCTAAGTGCAACACCTGTAAACAACAGATTAAATGATTTAAA
>RRZT010659654.1_pt1 | contig 10132 bp, 6 predicted proteins | sample 2165551 | NCBI WGS metagenome assembly RRZT01 (sample SAMN10456910, study PRJNA506462) | wastewater metagenome | biome: wastewater; feature: sludge; material: wastewater sludge; isolation source: wastewater sludge with Escherichia coli K12::gfp cells carrying plasmid... | place: USA: Moscow, Idaho ...
ATTTGGCTGATAGTATTTCGGGGAGGATATCAGAAGCGCTAGTTAGAGAGGAAGAGAGATGGCAAACTGTTGGTAACCATTATCTCTCAATTCTTCAAATGAAACAATTTATATCCAAACGGATTTCGTGGATCTCTCAGAATATTGGCAGTTCGAGTAATTGTTCGGAGATAGAGATGCCTCCATTGGTAATTACAAAAATAAATTACCATCCTTCGGAGTTGGGAGATACAATTTCAAGTAGCGATAAGGAGTTTATCGAGATCACAAATTCGGGCAAAACGGCCGTTGATCTATCGGGATTTTACTTAAGAGAATTGGGTGTCTCTTATCAATTTCCCTACGGAAAAAGCATTAATGCTGGTGAGTCGATATACATTGTTGGTGATGTTGTTGCTTTTAAGAAGGAATATGGATTAGAACCCTTTGGACAGTTTGAACGCAACTTGCCAAACGATTCCTTCAAACTCGTATTAGCCGATGCATTTGGAAATGAGATTGATGCCGAGACTTATGGTGATAGAGGTGATTGGCCTAATGAAGCCGATGGCCTTGGTAGTTTCTTAGCACTAAAGGGGTTGAACTTAGACAACTCTATAGCAGCAAGTTGGGAGGCTACGAACAAATTTAAAAGGCCTGATCCAATAATCGAACCAGAAGTGAAACCAACGCATTTTGCGCTGTATCCAAATCCTGCCTCTGCAACAATTACTATTGAATCGGCAGCTACAATCAAGCGAATTGAGATATTCAATTACATGGGTGTAAAAGTCATTGACTTACCAACCAATAGCTATACTAATACATTGAACATTAGCCATCTGGCCGCAGGAGTTTATGTAATTAGAGTTTCTGACAATTCGGAGATTCGTATAAGTAAATTTATAAAGGAGTAGTTTAAAGATACTACTTCACTCCCCTCCAAAGGGTGTCAAAATAATGTTCCCCAACACCTTGGATTAAAATCCAAGGCTACCACGTCGTTCGATCCGACGGCTCTTCTAAATATCCATTTTGGTGAATCAGATATTGTAGAGTTAAAGGCTCGACACGCATGATAGACCTGGATTTTAATTGAGTTGTGTGCTTTAGTATGAGTTATGTGAGAATTGATATTTTAGAAACACTACGGTTTTAACTCGAGACAAATGGCTCCGCCGAATTTCAATTAATATTTAACCAATTCGTGGTTCGTTAACAAAGCTTCTTACATCGAAGTTTTGTTAATTAACGAATACCCGAAACACTAAAACCTTACACCAAGTGCTCCATTAAACTCATAGAAAACTATCTTTTGTTGTGCTTTATCAATATCGTAATAGTTGCTGGTATGCACGTTTACCATATTTACGTAACCATACTTTAGGTTAGATTCAAGATAGAGATGCTTCATGAAGTTAATTTGTAGTCCAATTCGCGCATGTGCTCCCCATCCGGCAACATTCCAAAAGTGATTGCTTCCACCGCCATATAACCTACAATCGGTACGAGGCACGATTGTTCCTAAGCCAACCCCGCTAACAAAAGTAACAGCAAGCTTATCGTACTTTTTTGATTGCCAAAGTTTGTCGTATCTGTCTAAATCAACGGAGGCGTAGTTAAACCCATCGGTATGTTCGTAACTCAAAAATTGAGCGGGGTCTTGTACCACCTCTACATTATTATATAAGCCATTTGGAGCATAAATAGCATTAAAAGCCTCCATGTTTGCGCGCATTGTAGGATCAGGCACTTTGGTTGGATCCATATAGCCATACACCTTAAATGATTGATAGTTAGTAGCTACATACTTCATATGATCCCATCCTACTGAGACACTATATTTATCGGAAAAGAAGTATCCGACGTGAAAATTAAACTGAGGTATAGACCACTCCGAAGGGGTGATATATGATAAACTCAATTCGCTTGGTCTATCTGTTGCCTCCACATCGTAAGCAATAAAATCGTGTCCTTGTCCGGTAAAATGGATATCGCTCTTCTCATACCACGAACGGTTATAACCCCACGTAAAGAAGAACTTACCCTTTTCGTGGATTTTAAATTGAGTATTAAGTGTATTGCTATTGGCAACTTCTTGTGCTGAAATTGTGCCAAACCCCAATATTAAGATCGACAAAATAGAGAGTACATTGTTTTTATTGGATTTACTTAATCTGTTCATAATCTGTATATTTGAAAAACATAAATAAAAGAGGTACAATAAGTCTTTTCAATAAAACAGAAATTGAAAGAAAAAGATCTTACAAAACAAGATAGAATTAAAAAAAGAGAGCTCCTCACCTAAATGAAGAGCTCTCTTGAATACTATTTATGAGGTTTTAGAACTTAACCCCTAAAACTAAGCGGATGCTATTCGTTGAAAGTTTTGCGTCAGGAAGATCTCCATCTTCAAGTTGACCTTCAATAGAAGGACCAGTATACTTACCCTGACAATTAACTTTTCCAAAAACGTACTCAACACCTACATTTAGCACTTTCCAGCGAAATGAAGTTCCTAAAGTATTTGTTATACCAAAACCTGCATACCCATAAGTTTTATCATCTGCAATTCCTTCAGGATCAGATGACACATTACCAGAAACCAAAAGCGTAGGACGCAAATTATAATAACCATCAATTGCCATATCATCATTAATCGCAAACGTTCCGATTGGACCAACGCCAAGTAGTGTTACATCAAAAGTAGTTCTTGCCCAATCATAGGATTGAACTAAACCAATACTATTTTCAACAGACCCTGTTCCACTTTTAAAACCAGCTGCAAGATCGAGCCAATTTACCATAAGTCCAAAACCATATTTTTCTTGTGGTGCAAAATACCAACGATTTCCAAGTTTAAGACCAAATAATGCTCCATATTTTTCATCACTAGAGACATCCTTAGGAGCACCAAAAGAGGCAGAAGGAAAGCCAGTTACTATATTGATACTAAACCCATTAGACAGCGTTCTGTCCTTTTGTGCATATGTATTTGATACAAAAGCAACCAGTAGCATCATTGATACTAAAACTACAATTTTCTTCATTTTTGTTGATTTTAAATAATTGTTTGAGATTAATTGAGGGCAATTTTAAAGAAAATATATCAGTATTCAAACAATAAATTCCATTTGTGGTGCAAAACGTTTGATTTATACACACAATGTAACCCTCTCTTTAAAAGTCGTTAACAAATAAAGAATTTGATATAAATCAAAAATTTTAATGCAATGGTTGGGTAGATTGCAACAGGAATAAAGTAGAGAGTTTAAAGTCCTCTTTAAAACAGAAAAGCGTATCTATTTTAATAAATTGTGGTGATGAATTTTATATGTACAAAACATACAATAATTATCACAGTATGTAAGTCGAAAAGTAGCGCAGAATGTGTAAATTGAAATAATGATAACTTGAGATTAAAAGTTGAGGACGCTAAGAATGAAATGGATAAAAATTCTCCTGCTTCAAGTTGCATCGGTTATACCACAAACACCGAGTGCACAAGAAGTTAGCAAATTAATGTCGCACGAAAGTTCGTTTAGTATGTTTCGGGAGCCTAGTTACATCACATTTACTGGTGGAGCGGGGAACATTGAGAAACTTATCTTTGAAGCCGATATAATGCCCTATTATCTTTTAAAGTTAAGCAATTCAGATAGATGGGGTATCGAGCTCTCGCCTGAAGTTATTATGCGTATGTATAATGAAGAGTCCCTTCCGGTTCGTACTCCATCGTTTATGCCGCGAATTACAGGGTTTTATCAATTTAGGGAGTCCAATAATGGAAAACCTGATCTTTTTGGCTATATATCCCTTTGGCACCATTCAAATGGTCAAGAAAATAATTTTTATAATGAAGACAGCATAACCATCAACACAAGAAGTGGCAATTTCTCAACAAATTCCATCGAGGGAGGCTTCTTCATGTCGGAACCAGACAAGCGTCATCCATTTGTAACAAGATATATCAAGTTCTCTTCATTATATCACTTTGCTCAGGCTGAAGAACTGAAGAGCATCTATGGAGATCTGAGATTTTTTATTGATCTTCAAGGTGTTATAAATATCACAAAAACCTTAAGAGCACTTAACATCCTACCCAATAACACACGTCCTAATTATGCCATTCTGTATCTCTCCACAAAATTTGGATATATTGCTGACGACTACAATCATTACAAAGCCTTAAGCCTTAAGCGTCTGATTTTTAAAGGAACTCTCTCTTATAAGCCCTCATTTTTAAGAGATGTAACACTTTTCACTCAATATTATTATGGTCAGGATTACTATAACATCTATTTTGCCCGGCAGTTGCATGTTCTGAGAATAGGGCTAATGGCAAAACCGTTTTTTATAAATTAGAAAGAGTTCGACGTAAGAGTTTAAGTATTCACTCCTCATTATTCCATCGGATCTCCAAGCTGAACATCATATTAAATGATACGCGGTCCAATGGATCGAAATGAACTCCTCCAGCCCCTCCAAGGGAGGGGAGAGAGGAAAGAGTTTCAAAATATGTGATTGGCAAACTCAGTCATACTCGTGATTTGGGTGATCGGCAATTATAAAGTCGGGTTGATTATCAAGTACCGCTTTGATTTGGTTAGCTACTTGCTGCGGATTATTATAAACCTCTTCATTGGTGAATCGAATAACCTTGAACATTCGCATGTTCAAATTAAAGGTTCGACTTCTATCTTCTGCTTGTTGAGTTTGGTGTATTTTACTATCTAATTCTATAATTACACGTTTGGTCAAACAGACAAAGTCGGCAATATAATTATCAATAACGTGCTGACGTCTTATTTTATGGCCTGTTTTTTGGTTCTAAGATATTGCCACAATAACTCCTCTGCTTTGGTTGGATTCTCTTTTAATATATCTCTAAATTCCTTTATTTTACCATAAGTATATGGATTTGCGGTTATGTAAGCATGTCTCGGAGCTTCATCTCCCCCTCCCTTGAAGGGGGTTGGAGGAGGTCGATTCTCAACGGAAACAGTTTTGTTACACCAATATAAATGTGTATAAAGAGTAGCTCCAAAGAAGGGGTTTCCTTTAGGACGGGGTGCTTTTGGCGTTACCACAATCGCTTAAAAACACCAAAATCCCCCAAATTTGACCATCGTCCTAATTGGATGTATCAACCCATAAATCAACAACACCTAACAGGTTTCGAAACCTGTCAGGTGTTGTTACAACCGATATAAACTTAAAATTACCTCTTCGTTATCATTTTACATATTGTGCCACGCTCCGTTTTAATGAGCAACAAATAACTTCCTGCAGGAAAGCTACTCATTGAAATCGACTCGTTGGCAGATGCCTCTTGCGTAAGAACGGTGTTGCCTGTAATATCTAAAAGCGTAACGGTAAATACCCCATCAAGGCCTGTAACTCTAAAATTTTCCTTGACTGGGTTTGGAAAAACAGTTACACTCACATCCTCTATAGTCTTTAGTGCCGTATCCGACTCTCTTAACCTTATAAATTCTCCCCACTGGTTGGCTGCTCTGTAAATTGCCAACGTTCCATCGGGAATATGAAGCTCGCACGTGCGTTTGTTTACTCCGGCAAAAACCGTTGCCGAATTGGTTAAATCTAATGGGGTAGTTTCATAAACGTATATCTTTTGCAGACCTAGGCAGTTGGCAAAAGCTTTGGTGCCAAGGGAGGTTACACTTGTGGGAATAGACACAGTTGTTAATCCACTACAGCCGTTAAATGCACTACTATCAATTGAGGTAATAGTAGTTGGTAAGATAACCGACGATAACTCACTTTTACCCATGTTAAGCTCAGCATTAAAAAAGGCATCAGCAGGTATTTGATTTGCCGAGTAGGTCGTAATGTCCTTACTTAATGTGCCTAACATGCCCATATATTCAACAATAGTAGCATTCGACAAATCAATAGAAGTTAACTTAGGCATATCATCGCGCATGGTTTTGAAATCGCGCGCATCAATATTGCCTTCGAGTGTAAGAGTGGTCATAGAGGCTAGTTCTGTTGGGGTGTATGTAGAGGCAATTTTGCCTAGAGTAATGAAACTAGGTTCTATAATGGTTGTAAAGTCTTTCCATTGGTTAGCAATTTTATATTTTGCAAGAGTGCCATCGGGCACATTAAGCATGCAGGTTGTTTTATCTACACCAAAGAATACAGATGATGAATTAGTTAAATCAATAGGCGTGGACTGAGAAACAGTTACCTCTTGCAACCCTTTGCAGTTGTAAAAGGCATATTTATCAATGGTAGTCACATTCGCAGGAATAGAAATAGCAGATAAACTGGTGCAATTTTGAAAGGCGCTTGTTCCGATAACGGTTATTGATGCTGGCAATATTATAGAAGTTAACACACTATTGACAACGGAAGAAGTGCCCTTGTAAAATGCGTAGGTAGGTATTTTGTTGGCCGAGTAAGTTATAATGTCGTTTCCAAAAGTTCCAAGCATACCCGTATATTCAACAATATTGGCATTAGAGAGATCAATTATTCTTAACATTGGCATATCATCGCGCATAGTTTTAAAATCGCGCGCATCAATATCGCCAGTAGGGGCTATCGCGGAAATCATAGCTAACTCTGTAGCTGTAAAAGTGGTAGATAATTTACCAGGAGCAATGAACCTAGGTTCTATAATTTTTGTAAAATCTTTCCACTGGTTTGCAACCTTGTATTTATCAAGAGTGCCATTGGGCACATTAAGCACGCAGGTTGTTTTCGCCACACCATAGAATACAGATGATGAATTGGTTAAATCAATGGGCGTGGTCTGAGAAACAGAAATATTTTGCAAGCCATTGCAGTTGGCAAAGGCGTTGGCCTCTATAGTAGCAACATTTGCTGGTATAGAGATAGTTGTTAAACCACTACAACCATTAAAGGCACTACTGCTTATGGCGGTAATAGAAGATGCCAAACTAATTGACGTTAAAACACTCTTCCCCTTGTCAAGCGATGTAGTATAGAACGCATTGGTTGGTATTTGATTGGCCGGATAGGTTGTAATAGCGCTACCCAAAGTTCCAAGCATGCCAGTATATTCGGCAATAGTGGCAGAGGAGATATTTATAGCTGTGAGGTTAGGCATATCATCGCGCATGATTTTAAAGTCGCGTGCATCAATAAAACCAGTGAGAGTAACGGTAGTCATGGATGCTAGTTCTGCAGGCGTATATGTAGAGGCTAACTTGCCTGGGTCAATGATCCTAGGTTCTATAATTTTTGTAAAATCTTTCCACTGGTTAGCAACCTTGTATTTATCAAGACTGCCATTGGGCACATTAAGAACGCAGGTTGTTTTCGCCACACCATAGAAAACAGATGATGAATTGGTTAAATCAATGGGCGTGGCCTGAGAAACAGAAATATTTTGCAAACCCTTGCAGTTATCAAAGGCGTTGGCCCCTATGGTAGCAACATTTGCTGGAATAGAGATAGTTGTTAAACCACTACAACCTTTAAAGGCACTACTGCTTATGGCAGTAATAGAAGATGGTAAACTAATAGACGTTAAAATATTCTTACCCTTACCAAACCAAGAATTATAAAATGCGTTGGACGGTATTTGATCGGCCGAGTAGGTTGTAATCTCTCTACTCAAAGTTCCTATCCATCCTGTATATTCAACAATAGTGGCATTAGACAAATCTATTGTCGTGAGCATAGGCATATCGTCGCGCATGGTTTTAAAATCACGCGCATCAATGATCCCATCGAGTGTAAGGGTGGTCATGGTTGCTAGTTCTGCAGGAGTGTATGTAGAGGCTAATTTCCCAGGAACAATATACCTAGCTTCTATAATGGTTGTAAAATCTTTCCACTTATCAGCAACCTTGTATTTTGCAAGAGTACCATCGGGCACATGAAGCTCGCATGTTGTTTTGTCCACACCATAGAATACAGATGATGAATTGGTTAAATCAATGGGCGTGGCCTGAGAAACAGAAATATTTTGCAAGCCATTGCAGTTGGCAAAGGCGTTGGCCTCTATGGTAGTCACATTTGCAGGAATAGTAATAGTTGATAACTTGGTGCATCTGGAAAATGCACTTTCCCCAATTGAAGTTACCGATGAAGGAATTTCAAAACTTCCAGTTCTAGATATCGGACATTGAATTAGTGTTGTTTTATTTTTATTATATAAAACTCCATCAACGCTTGAAAAATTCGAATTATTTGAGTCAACATTAATTATACCACTACATCCTGCAAATGCACTACGTCCGATAGACGTAACTGATGAAGGTATTGCTAATGAACCCGTGAAACCCCTACAAGGATAAAATGCCAATTCACCAATAGAAGTTACCGATGCAGGAATGGTTAACGAACCCGTGAAATTAGTACAAAAATAAAATGCGTTATTCCCAATAGACGTCACTGATGATGGAATGGTTAATGAACCCGTGAAGCCACTACAATACGAAAATGCACCATGCTCAATACTTGTTATCGATGAAGGTATGATTAATGAACCTGTAAACCCACTACAATAATAAAATGCACCACTCCCAATAGAGGTTACCGAAGAAGGAATGGTTAATGAACCCGTAAACCCACTACATTCTGCAAATGCACCATCCCCAATAGAAGTTACCGATGCTGGAATGGTTAACGAACCTGTGAAACTACTGCAACCGCGAAATGCATTAGTCCCAATAGAGGTTACCGATGACGGAATTACAAAACTTCCAGCTTTTGATTTAGGACATTGAATTATATTTGTTTTGTTTTTATTATATAAAACTCCATCCTCGCTCGAATAATTTAAATTATTTGAGTCAATATTAAATATACCACCACAACTTCCAAAAGCACCAGCCCCAATTGAAGTTACCGATGCCGGAATGGTTAAGGATCCAGTGAAACCACTGCAACCTTCAAATGCATTTACCTCTATTGAAGTTACCGATGCTGGAATGGTTAAAGAACCGGTAAACCCACTACATTTTTGAAATGCGCAATTAGCAATAGAGGTTACGGATGCTGGAATGGTTAAAGAACCCGTAAAACCGCTGCAACCGCTAAATGCATACTTCCCAATAGAAGTTACCGATGCTGGTATGGTTAAAGAACCGATAAACCCACTACAATTTTGAAATGCGCAATCAGCAATAGAGGTTACAGATGCTGGAATGGTTAACGAACCGGTAAACCCACTACAATTTTGAAATGCCGCATAGCCAATATAGGTTACCAATGTTGGAATGGTTAATGAACCTGTAAAACCACTGCAACTTCTAAATGCTTCATTATCAATATAGGTTACCGATGAAGGAATGGTTAATGAACCCGTTAAGCCACTACAACCATAAAATGCTGCATAGCCAATATCGGTTACCGAAGAAGGAATGGTTAATGAACCTGTTAAACCACTGCAACCTTGAAATGCCCAAGAGCCAATAGAGGTTACCGATGACGGTATGGTTAACGAACCCGTTAAGCCACTACAATCACGAAATGCACTACCGCCAATAGTCGTTGCCGATGAAGGAAAAACAAATGAGGTTAATGTACTCTTACCTTTATAAGTTGTTCCATTACAAAAGGCAAACACTGGCATTTGGTTGGCTAAGTAACTGATTGTGCTACTATATGTTCCATTAATACCTGTGTACTCTGCGATGGTGGTATTGGATAGATCAATCACCGCCAAAACCGGCATATCATCGCGCATGGTTTTGAAATCACGCGCATCAATGGTGCCCGTAAGCGTAAGGTTGGTAATGGTAGCTTTTTCATCGGCTGTAAGAGCTGTCGATAGTGTGCCAGCTGTGGCAATGTTAATGGTTTTTGAAACCTGTGCTTGTGCCAATAGCGTGAGGCAGAGCATGGTTACTAGTAGTAGTAATTTTTTCATGTGGTACGTTTTAATTGTTTGAGGGTGGTAAATATAGAGAATTTTTGGATAGCAGTTTTAAATAAAATGGCTCGCAATTAAAGCTCTGCAGGCTAAAGGAGGGGAGTTGGGCAGACGTAATAGAGATGATTCATTGTTATACATCTTGCTCCATCTAGCTAATATACCAATTACTCCAACTTATCCCCCTCAAAAACACACGCCCAACCACTTGCCATTACACAAAATTTACCCATTATTGCGTCCTCATAAAATTTTATTCTCACCCTAGAATTTCAAAAT
>RRZT011023775.1_pt1 | contig 10132 bp, 12 predicted proteins | sample 2165551 | NCBI WGS metagenome assembly RRZT01 (sample SAMN10456910, study PRJNA506462) | wastewater metagenome | biome: wastewater; feature: sludge; material: wastewater sludge; isolation source: wastewater sludge with Escherichia coli K12::gfp cells carrying plasmid... | place: USA: Moscow, Idaho...
ATATATCACTAATAAGCAAAGCATATATCAATAATCTAACTTAGGATATTGATTTTTTAAATGAACTATATTTTAAAGCAAAAGAATCTTTGAAAAAAACAACCACTCAAAAAGAGCTAAAAAAAGATTATATTGAAGTTGATATTATAGATGAAACAACAAATAAAAAAGAGAACTTTAGATTACTAAATAGTGGAGAATTAATTAAACCTCTTAGAACTGAAACCGTTGCAAACTTATCTGATTATGATTTATTAGTTTACCTTGATAAAACGAGTGAAAAACAACATTTATCAATAAGAGATAATCAGATTTATACAGTTGCTTATAATGAAGCTAAAAAGAGAGATTTACTATTAAATATTTCTAGTAAAGAAGCAATGCAGTTTTAGAGATTTTTGATACTTTTTTGAAAAGTATATACAGATTTTTGAGGGATTTATTCCCTCGTTTATACAGTGAAAGGAGAATAAAATAATGGAAATATCATTTGAGAATTTAAAAAAGATAGACATCATATTAGAGAAATTGGAAAGTTTAGAAAATAAGATTTCTAGTGAAAAAAAATGGCTAAATACAAAAGAAGCATCACATTATTTAGGATATTCACAAGAACATATCCATAAATTAAAAGATAATCATTTAATAGAGGGAAAACACTATTTTAAAAAAGCTGGGAGAGTTTTATTTGATAAATTAGCACTTGATAGTTGGGTAACCACTTCACTTGTAAATATTGATGCAAATGAAATAGTGAATTTTATATTAGAAGATTTAAAATGATTTTATGTAGAATATCTCGTTCTAGAAGTTATTATTTGGTAGTGTTTTCAATCAAAGGAAAACATGATGAATATAACTGAGCCTAAACTCTTTAAGAGAGGCAAAAAACTTTGGATTAGATTTTCTGTTAATGGCAAATATGTAAGAAAATCATTGAATTTAGATGATAATCGATTTAATAGAAATCTAGCTAAAACAAATATTATCCCACAAATAATTTTAAAAATTCATAGTGGGGAGTTCTTTAAAAAAGATAATGTTCCAATTTTAAATGATTATAAGATAATCTCTTTCCAATCACATATGCATGAACGAAAGCCAATGACTAATAAAGCATATGAAGGAATTTATAATAAACATATAAAGCCTTATTTTGGGAAAGAAAGAATTGATAAAATCAGAGTAAGTGATATAAATATTTGGAAAAATAGACTTTATAGTGAGTTTAAACTATCTTCAAGAAGAGTAAATGATATTAAAAAGATATTAGGTACTATATTAGAAGATGCTGTACGAGATGAAATTTTAGTATCCAATCCAGTTTCAAAATCAAGACCACTTCCAGTTCATCAAGAAAAAGAGATTGAGCCTTTTTCTCTTGAAGAAATACAAAGAATTTTGGAAATTGCACAATCACAAGATAAAAATTTGATTGCAACTTTATTTATGACTGGTATGAGAACTGGAGAGTTAATAGGTCTTAAATGGAGTGATATTAATTTTGAAAATAAAGAAATATCAATTAAAAGAACTATTGGAAAAGGAATAGAGGGAACTCCAAAAACAGTTTCAAGTTATAGAAATATTCCAATATTAAAATCTTTATATCCATATTTAAAAAATCAATTTGAACTTACTGGAAAAAAGAACTCTTATGTTTTTTTGAATGATGAACAAAGACATTTTTTTGATTCAAAAAATATTAGAGCAGGGCTTTGGAAAAGAGTATTAGAAAAATCAAGTGTGAAATATAGAACAATATATCATACAAGGCATAGCTTTTGTTCTATAAATTTACAACATGGTGAAGATATAATTTGGGTATCAAAAGTATTAGGGCATAAAAACCCAAGAGTAACTTTAGAAAAGTATTCAAAACATATAAAATCTTCAACTGAAAAAGAAACAATTTTTGATATGGTGCTTTAGCACTGGAAACACACCACAAGTACAATTTTAGCACAATTGTGTTTTGTTATAAAAAGGATATCGATTTAATGGGATGTTAATAACAACGTGGTGCGAATGGGTATATCTAACAGTTCAGCAAAGCCCCAATTGAAGGTGTTTTTATACATATTTTGTCCTTTGATTTAAGTTTCTCATAAGTTTCCCACTTTTATTCTAGCAATAATAAAATTAAAAGTAAAATATAAAAAACCTTCAAAATGATACCTATTTCAAAAGATACCCTTTCCCTCTTACTATAGTAAATAAGAAATTCAATTTTTCCCATTTTTTTACTTCATTTTTTACTTTTTCAAACTTGAAAATTTTAAACAATAGAAAAGAACAAAAAGAACCCTAAAACATCAAAATTAAACATTGTCTATATGAAATGATTAAAAAAAGTCTTTTTGATTAATAAGGGTGTTTTTGATTGAAATTTAAGTTATTGAATTTGGAGCAAAATGATACCTATTTCATAAGTTGATTTTTTGCTACTTTTTGAAGCAATTAAAAAAATAGGAAAATAAAAAAATAGAAGTCTAAAATTTGATTAAAAAGTAGGAAGTTTAATAAAAAAAATGAATATAAAAAGTTATATTCCTCTTTGTTTCTTTTGTGTTTTTTGGAACAAAACTATTTATATATCAAAATCACTTTATATCAAAAAAGATAATATCACTATAACCTTATAGACTTAATATTTTAACCTTAACCTTATTACATAAAATTATATAATTACCCCATAAGAGTTATTTAATATATAAATACACATATAACTATTATATAAATTAAAATAAATAAATCTTAATTCAATTTAGTAAATTAGAAAAATTAACCCTTACTAATATCTATTAACTTAAATAACTAATAATAATAAAAACTATCATATAACTATAACCTTAACCCCATAACATTATTTAATAGGGGAGTGTAAAAATAACAAAATTTTAACACCCCCACCCATACTATAAAAACATAAAAGATATGAGAGTAAAAGACTTAAAAGTCGTCTTGACAAACTTTTAACTAACTGTGAGCAAAAATTAAAGAAAAATAAAAATTAACTAAAAATAATTAAATTATAAAAAATTAACAAAAAGAGAAAAAAACATTTTATAATATAAATAATTAAGAAAAAAGGTTAAAAGTGAGTTTGAATATCTCAAAAAGTTTTTTGGAAGTAGAGAATATAAAATTATCTAATCAAGGTAAAGAATTAAATTATAAACAGATAGAAAACTTATATTATAAATTAAATTATTTAGATAAAAATAATGATAACTATATAGATAGTTTTAAAGATATGATTAACAAATTAGAAAATAGTTATATTAATAAATCTTCTAAAATGCTAGAGTATTTTGTTAAAAATCTTTTAAAGTTTAAAAATATTAAAACAGGAGAAATCAAAGATTACACTTATAATAAGAGTGGAATATTTAAGTATTACAATGACTTTAATTATACAATTAAAGATAATAATATTAAAGATTTAGAATTAACATTTAAAGAACATAATAAAGGGGAATTCCTAAGTAATAAAGATAAATTATATAGTATTAAAAAAATAAGTAAAGTTATGTATTTAGATTATATAAATATAGAAAAAGAAAAAATATTTATAACTTTTACCTTACCTAATAAATCATTTCATAAATTTAATAAGTTTGGTTTTCAAACAGATACATATAACTCAAGTGATAAATTTGAAGAAAATATTATCAAAGGTTTAAAATACTTAAATGAAATACACAGATATTTTTATCATACTTTAAAGTATCAAATAAAAAGATATTGTAATAAACAAAATATAAAAGATAAAAATAAAATGATAGTAGATTTTATTAAAATATTAGAACCTCATAAGTCTTTGGATGGACACTTACACTCTTTATTTTATATAGATAATGAATTTACACCTCTAATAAAAAAAGTTTATAATATGACTGTTGAAAGATTTGAATTATTACAAACAAAATTTGAAATATTGGAAAATTCAAAAGGAGCAACTTATCTTAATAAATATCTTTTAAAAACTACAAAAACAGAGAACCTATTTTATAATCAATATAAAAGATATTTTAATGATATTAGGTTTTTTAGTTCTTCAGGGTTTAGACATACTACACAAGAAAAAATTGAGATTGTTTATAAGTATATAAATGAAAATAATAAAGAATTATTAGAAATGTATAAAAAGACAGATAAACCTTTATATTATCATTTAGAAGAATTAATTATCAATAATGTTTTTGAATTTGAAGAAAAAGAAATATTAAGAACTTCAATTAATTACTTAGAAATTAAAAATCAATATAAAAATCTAGTTGCAACTTTTAAAAAGTTAGATAATAAACAAAAACATAAAAATAAAGAAAGGTTAAAAAATAGAATTACTCAATATTTTAAAAATAAAATTATTAAAAATTTAAAAGAATATATAACTATCATTAAACATAAATCTATTAATAAAGTTTTTTATAAAAAAGAATTAATTATCAATAAAGAAGAGTGGGAAATTTTAAAAGTTTATGGTGTAGATTTTCAAAATTTAAAATCAAATCCTTTTAAAAATGAAGAAATCTTTAATAAAACATTTAATTATAATTAATTTTTTATCAAATAAATACAAAAAAATCACAAAAAAAATATAACTTCATAAAAATTTATTAAATTTATTAATAAAAACTTCCCTTATTATCAGAAGAAAAAAAACTTTTGAAATTTCTTAAAATTTTCTTAAATTTTTTAAGAAAAATTAACAAAAAGAAAAAATTACATCTTATAATAACACTATAAAACAATTAAGTTTGTTTTAAGAATACAAAAAATAAAGGAAAAAAAATGAAAGAGTTTATGAAAATAGAGTTGTTAATTAAAGTTAGTGGGTTTGATATGAATGAAGATGGAACTTTCCAAATTCAAAATGTTAGTTTTAATGAAGCTGGGAAATTAGTTAAAAATACTGTAAAAGTACATAAAAATATAAATGAAGAAACTTTAAAAAGTTTGGTTGGTAAAACTGTAAAAATTGAAAATGTTGAAGAATATAAAAAAGGTTTTAAATTCTATTATGCTGGTAAAGATATTAAAAAAATTGATAAAGATGTAGAGTTTGAATTAAACAAAGAAATCACTTTAAAAGTTGATAATTTAGTAGAGAGTAAAGAAGATACAACATTACAAAGTATAGTTCTAAATGGAACAAGAACAGACTTATTTAACTTAAAAATTAAAGGTATTAAAAAACCTTTATTAGAAGAGTTTAAAGGTAAAAAAGTAGTTATTAAAAATGTGAGAGTAGTTAAAACAGATATGGGAACTTTTTATAGTTCTAATGTAAAACCAATACTAATAAATCAATAAAAGACCTAGGGGAATAAATTTCCTTTAGGGTTAATCAAAAGGGGTTAAAAATGTTAAAACATTATATAGAAGAGTTAAATTTAATCTTTATGGAAAGATTAGAATATATTGAAAGTGTTGAAGATTATTTAATTTTAAAAGAACAAATTGAAGAGTTAAATAATTGTTATAAAGATTTATATAAATTATTAGATAAAAAATTATTAGAAATATTTTAAAGGTTGAAAAAATGAATATAGATATTACAGTTGATAATATGGATTTCAATGTATTTGAACAAATGGACATTAATGAGAGAAAAAGAGAGATTATGAAGAGTTTTAATTATGTTCTTACTGATTATATACATAATGAAGAATATATTAAATTAACTATAAGAGAGATTGAATTAAATGGGGTTAATTATGATTTATTTTAACAATATTATTAATAATAACAAAACATTTAAAACCTTAGTAATTTGTTTATTATCATTGAATTTAGTATCTGCATTTTTTGCTACTAGCATTAATGTAAATATTACAAATGAAAAGACTTTAACAAATGAAGAGATATTAAACAAAATTAAAATAATTGAAGAAATGAAAAAAGAACCAAAATTCACAAATGAGGAGTTGGGAAAATGAAAAATAGAAAAGGAATAACTATTTATTTAGAAAGTGAAGAGGATAAAGAAAATTATTTTATATTTAAAAGATTAATTAAAAGAGATAAAGAAGTCTTAAATATATCTAATTTTTTTAGAATAAAGTTAAGAGAATATGTAAAAAACAATATATAAAGGGTTAAAAATGGAAAAGAAAATCAATTATGAATTTGACAGTTATGACAAGTTTGGAAACTTGAATGGAAAATATTTTGTGGGAATGTTATTTTTTTTATTCTTTTTATCATTTTTAATTTTACTTATTTTTAAAAATGTTATAAAATTACATTCAATAAACATTGAAATTATTTTTAATGGTTTAATTATAGATTTTAAAAATATGATAGAAATTTATAAATTAAGTCATTTTGAGGGTTTATTGGGTTCTTTTACAACATACATTGTTATTAGTTTATTAGTAGTTTTTTATTATATATATGAGACTTTTTTAATGAAATTTGAACAAAGAAAACTAGCAAATTTTGGGCTTGAAAATTATTATTTAAAAAAGAAGTTAAAAGATGGGTTTATATATGAAGTAGTCCCTGGGGAAGTTATGGAATATGACAAATTCTTAAAACAGTTTAATAATATGATACAAAGAAATAAAATGGGTTCTTGTGAAATTAAAAGAACTGGAAAAGTTGGGGTATTAGTTAGATTTAAAAATCCTACTCCTTCAATAGATAATTTAAAAGGTTTAAACCCTATTAATTTTATGAAAAAAGGTTTCTTATTCTTAGGTTTTGAGGGTGGTTTTAAAATAAAGAAAGTTTCTAAATATGTTAAATTAAGTGATTTGCCCCATAGTTTTGCATTATTGGGAACTTCTGGAGGGGGTAAATCTAATACTTTAAATCATATATTATTTAGTATTTTTTATAATTTTGAAACAGTTTATGAACTTAACTTTATTGACTTTAAGGGTGGGGTAGAGGCTCAACCTTATCAAAAATTAGAAGAAAAATATAAGACTGGTAAAATTTTTACTTATGCAGATAATAGACTAGAATTATATAAAAAATTGGTTAGATTAGACATTATTAATAAATCAAGACAAAAGTTTTTAATACAACATAATAAAAAGAAATTCACTAACTATTTTATCTATGTTTTTTTTGATGAAATTGCTGAGATATTAGATTATAAAGCAAATGATAAAAATGACAAAATCATTTATGATAAAACAAAAGAGATTATTGAAAGTTTATTTAGAACTGGTAGAAGTTCAGGGTTTAAATTGTTTTATGCTACTCAAATATTTACAAGTGTAGGAAGTGGTATAACTAACTCTATAAAGAATAATACTATTTTTAGGATACTACATAAAACAGAGAGTGATGAGGGTATTAATTCAGTTATTGATAAAGAACCATTAGAAGAAAGAGGTATCAATGTTAAAGAGTTTGGAGTAGGGGAAATGATAATCAAAAATGAAAGTGATTATTATAATGTTAGGACTTTATACATTCCTGACAATTTCACTAAATCAATTAAAATTAATTCTTCTTCTATTGGTGAAAAGTTTAAAATTTCAATGAATGAACATATTAAAAACACTATAAAAGATTACTCATTTGAGAATAATATTTATAGTGTTGAGGAGTGTTTAAGGGATTTTAATTTAGTCAAAATTTAAAGATAATTATAAAATATCAAGAGACACGATGTCTCTTGAATTATTTACTTTCTATAAAATTTACTTTCCCTGTATCTACATCATAAACAGCACCAACTATTTTAACTTTTCCTTCTTTTACAAGTTTTGAAACAATTGTACTTTTAGATAGAATATCTTTAATTGACTGATTAACATTTTCTGATATTGCTTCATTTATCCATTTTGTATATTCTTCATTTTTGTGTGAATGTTTAACTTTTTCAACAGCAGGAACAATATTATCTACAAGTTTTGGAATACTTCCTTCAACATGATCACCTTTTGCTACAGCAGTAACTGCACCACATTTTGTATGTCCCATAACAACAACAAGGTTTGTACCTAAATGTTCAGTCCCATATTCAATAGTTCCAACTTCATCAGTATCTGAGACATTTCCAGCATTTCTTACAACAAAAACATCACCAAAACCTTGGTCAAAAATCAGTTCAGGTGGAACTCTACTATCAGAACACCCATTTATTGTAACAAATGGTTTTTGACCTGCTGAAACTTCTTTAATTCTTTCAAAATCACTATGAGGGTGGATAGATTTTCCATTTATAAATCTTTGATTTCCATCTTTTAACATTTGTAAAGCTTGTGATGCCGATATAGAACTTGCACTATCACTTGCAAAAAGTGTTGATATACCAATAAACCCTGTGAAAATTAATTTCTTTAACATTTTTTTTCCTTAAATAAATTCATTACTGAAGAATTATAATGTAAATAAGTTTAATTTATAGCTATAAAATATAAAAAATGATTTTTATTTGAGTTTAATTGAACTAATTAAAGAAATATTTTCTGATACTTCTTTTAAATTTTTAGGGTCATATTTTGTATCTGATAATATTTTTCTAAAATCAATTTTGGTAATCAAATAAAATTAAGATTAATATTATTATCTTTTATTTTAGGTAATACTTCTTTCCCAATATATTCAGAAAAATCAACATTATCCATTTTTTCTTTTAGTTTTTTATAATCTCTTTTCCCTCTGATATAGTGTTTATCTGTTATATCTGATTTAGTAGAGTGTCCTATCATTGTTTTATAATCAAGTTCTTTAAATAAATCACTTAAAAATATTTCTTGTGAAAAATTTTTCCTAAAACTATGAATATTTAAAGCCTCTTTTTCTTCTTTCCCAACAACTTTTAATATTAAATTATTCAATTCAGTTCCAATCTTTTCTTCTCTTGATATTAAATCTTTTTTGTGATTAAAAAATAAGAAGTCATCATTATCTTTATCTTTCAATTGGTTTAGTATAGTCTTTAATAGATTTTTATGTATAGGAACAATTCTTTTAGCATAGGTTGTTTTTACTCCCTCTGTGTCAATATAATCTTTTTCTAAATGTAAATGTTCTTTTTTTAATTGTAAAATTTCTCCTCTTCTTAAACCTGTCATTAAAGCAAATTTAAAGAAATTACATTCTTCTTTTAAACCTTGTTTATTAAGATATTCTATTAATTGTTTATACTCTTCAACTTTAAATTCTCTCCATTTAGTTCTATAATTTTTGGATAATTTTTCTATATCATTAAAAATATTATGTGGTAAATATTGATTTTTAGTAAAGTAAGTAAATATTGTTTTTACTCTTTTTATAACTTCATCTATTGTGGTTGGAATTTGTTTTTCATACTTTAATAAGAGTTTTGAGTTATTTTCAATAAGAAGTTTTATATCTTTATTTTTTAAGTCATCTTGTTTTTTGTAATTTTTGGGAACATCAATAAGAAAGGTTCTAAATCTACTAGCATTTTGAACAGATAATTTACTTAATTTTGTATTTTCTCCAAAATAAACATATAAATAATCCATACATTGAGTATATTTACTCATAGTTTTGACACTTGAAGTTTTAGATTTAGATTTTAAAAATTCTTCTCCACATTGTTTTAATGTTAATTGAACTCTTTTATCATAATCATTTGTTATAACATTATCATATTTATTAGATAATCTTTTTACAATATTATTTGCTGATGCTTCAACAGTATCTAATAATTTCTTTTCTGCTTCATTCTCTGGAATTATATTTATATTGTCCCCAGCTCTTTGAACTATAAACATATTATTTAAATTATATTTTATATCCATTTTATCTAACCTGTAAATAATTTTATATTTTAGTATATTAGCATATACAAAATTAGTAGTTTGTAAAGATTTTTTAATTGTTTGATTATTTAGTTTAATAGAAAAGTAATAAATACTATTTCTTTTATAGAGATATTTATTATTTAATAAATTCATTCTCCCTAATTGTTTCTCAATTAGTTTAAGTTTCTCATAAGTTTCACATATTGGGTTAGAAGTCTGTTTTTTAGGGTTTTGTTGATTAAATATCATGGTGCGAATGGTGAGAATCGAACTCACACTCCGAAACCGGAACGGGATTTTAAGTCCCGCGCGTCTACCTATTCCGCCACACTCGCACATGTGTATATAAAACTTCAAAAGTGGTGGTTCGAGACAGAATCGAACTGTCG
>RRZT011070220.1_pt1 | contig 10129 bp, 9 predicted proteins | sample 2165551 | NCBI WGS metagenome assembly RRZT01 (sample SAMN10456910, study PRJNA506462) | wastewater metagenome | biome: wastewater; feature: sludge; material: wastewater sludge; isolation source: wastewater sludge with Escherichia coli K12::gfp cells carrying plasmid... | place: USA: Moscow, Idaho ...
AAAATAAGCCCTCTTCTAAAAATATGACAGTTTTCAAACACTCATTTATCAAAAACAATAAGCCCCTATTAGCCGCCTAATTCTGCTTTGGGCTATTGTGAAGTACCTTTTTTTGTCTATTTTTAGTTTTTAGACAGGCTGCCGTTGGGTGCAAGGTTGGAAGGGTGCACAATTTCGCTTCGATCATAAAATAATATTAAATTAAACCTGCAAAAAAGTCAGAATAGATTTAGAATTTTTTTTAATCATATTATTTAATCCCATATCTATTCAATCTCTACGCTTAACAAATCATGTAAAAAACATAATTTTCATTAATAAAGAATCTATAGTACAATTTAATTATATTTATACAAAAAAAATAATGTTTAACAACTCAAATAAACCTCACAACATGAAAAACCAAATAATGAAATTTACAGGAATAATAATTCTATTAGTTCTATTTATTAAGTGTAATGAAAAGGACGAATTTATATCCAAAAACAAAGAAGCCGAAGGATATATTATTGGATTTGACCCATGTACAATAAATCAACATTATAGAATAGGTTACGTTATAGTCACAAAAGACTATAAAGACACTTTAATAACCTATAATATTTCTGATTTAAATTTTAAAGTACCAGCTTCTGTGATGCTTAATTCATCTGACACACTCTATGTAATACCAGAATATTGCTTCCAAGACTTTTATGATACTTTTCTCTTCCCTCAAGAAATACAATCTAGATATAAAATAAAATTTGCGTATACCGAAGCATCAAAGGTTGAAATGACATATAATTTATGTCAAACGAATGTTCTCTTTTTAGATTTTAATCAAATAATTATTAAATCAATATCAAAATAGCTTTATAAATTTAACGCCAAACTATATGAAAATTAAACAATTTATTTTTAGCTTGTTATTATTAACAATTGTAATAATGGGCTTTATTAACGCTAGTAAATCAAAATTTTATTATGCATACGGGGAGAAGATATATCTAGAAGAACTCCAAAATAAAATCATTGTTAGGTATAATCAGAATAAGCAGTTAGGCAAAAGTAATAGTTCACTTTCTTCTGAACTATTAAACAAGAAAATAAATTGGAAAGATGATAGTACTTGTGTGATTTCAGTTGAAATATCAGAACAAAATTCTCTTAAGGAAAAACTTTTACTACAAAGTGATATTAAATCTTGTAATTCCGTATTTAAAATTAGTTCTGATCTAGAAATGGGTGTTGTTGATGAGATACTCGTTCAGTTTCTTGATAATGTATCTCAATCTGAAATAGAAAAATTTAATAAAAAGTTTAATACAGTAGTTATAAAAAAAACAGAACTCTACCAACTCTTGAAAACACCTAAAGGTACTGATGCCCTTGATATCGCAAATCAATACCAAGAAAGTGGGTTAACTAGGTTTTGTTATCCAAATTTTATTTCTGATGTAGAATTACATCAGTTTATCCCTAACGACCCATACTTTATAAATCAATTTTCTCTAAACAATACTGGACAAGTATTTACGGATGGTCATAGTGGAAAAATTGATGCGGATATTGATGCACCAGAAGCTTGGAGCATAACAAAAGGTACAAGTAATATTACGATTGCAGTACTGGATGAAGGCCTTACCCCTAATCATCCAGATTTACCAAATGAAAGACAAATAATTTTACAAGGGAGTAATTTTGCTGATGGTAATCCTAATGATCCATCACCTACTTTGAACAACAATCACGGTAATGGTTGTGCTGGTATTATTGGTGCTACTCAAAATAATAACCAAGGCATCTCTGGTATTGCACCGAATTGCAAAATTATGCCAATAAGAATATTTAACTCAGATGGAACAGGGATATCGCAAGATAAATTAGCCGATGCTATTAATTTTGCTTGGAAAAATGGAGCAGATATTATATCAAATAGCTGGGGTTATAACTCAGATGAACCCAATTTTTTTCCTGTTATAATTGAAGCAATTAATACCGCTACGACAAAAGGAAGAAATGGTCTTGGCTGTGTTGTCGTTTTTTCAGCTGGAAATAATCTATCTAACAACGGATATGTACACTTCCCCTCAAATGCCAATATAAATGGAGTTATTACAGTCGGCGCCTCTGATCGATATGATTTAAAGGCATTTTATAGTCCTGTTGGAAATCCTTTAAGTACAAAAAATCAATTTATTGATATTGTTGCTCCATCACATCGTGCATATTCGAGGCAAATACCAACAGAAACATTCGAAGCATGGACTCTTGATATTCCAAATGATGCTGGTTATAATCCTGTGCATTCAAGTGATGGTGGAACATTACCAGCTATAGGTTCAATTTCCCCAAACACAGGGGTTAATTATTTATCATATACATCTCGATTTGGAGGTACGTCGTATGCTTGCCCCCAAGTTTCAGGGGTTGCGGCATTAGTCCTTTCACTTAATCCCAAACTAACACAATTACAAGTTTACAATATTATAACTAATACTGCGGATAAAGTTGGTAATTACGTTTACACCAATAACAGAAGCAATGAATTAGGCTATGGTCGATTAAATGCTTTTAACGCACTAAATAATGTTTTAGAGTCAAATTTATCTATTAATGGTAATACGTTTATTTGCACATCATCAGTTTACACTATAAATAATCTACCAGTAGGCTACACCGTTTCATGGTCTATACCTAGTTCTGCAGGAACGGTACTTCAATTAACACCAAATATTCCACAACAAAATCAGCTAACGATATCTAATCAAAAATGGTATTCAGTTTCAACAACATTAACAGCAACAGTTAAAACCAATTACGGCAGTACGTTATCTCTAACAAAAAAAATCATTAATGATAACAACAATACAAATATTCAATATGGAACCTACACACAAGAAGCTTGTTACTTCTATAATGTGTACCACCCAAACCAAACAGGAAATCTAGATGGGAATGCAGTATTTTTAAATCAAGGTTGCACAACAACAATAACTCTAACTGATATTGAGGCAAAGAAAGTCTCATTTACGGGTTCCACACAACCCTTATATTGGAATATCAATAATAATATACTAACACTACAGCTACCATATGGCTCTGGAGGAATACCGTTCCCTTTTAAAATAACTGGCGATGGAATGTGTAAGGAAAGGTCAATGCTGTTTTTTTCTTATTCAAATAATTCAACATATACATTTGCTTTAGCTCCCAACCCAGCAAATGACATTTTAACTATCTATGCAAATCCAAGTGATGAACTAATCTCTTTAAATGGTGGGGATTTAGCTGTAGAAGACCTTGAATATGACATAAATATTATTGAGGTTAATAATAATTCTATTTTACATCAGGAAAAAAGAATTAAAGGAGTAAAGGAACATCAAATAGACATTTCAAAATTACAAAAAGGTTATTATATTCTTCAGATTACAAAAGGTTCAGAACTCCAAACAATCAAATTCCTAAAACAATAATTATCATTTACGAGGCTGTTCAAATCTGAACAGCCTCTTTTTTTACTTAAAAAACGTTTAAAATAGATTATTGACATCATAACTCTTAATAAAACTGTTTTTGTCAATTAAATTCTTTTAGTACCTTCAAACCACATTTAAAGAAACTTTTTAACCCAGTAAATTTAAAAGTATGGCAAGTACAACCGAAACGGGGCACGCAAAGAATGTCTCAAACTTCGATGAATTAATTTAATTTGCAACAGGTTATGGCGCAACCTTCAATCCTTCTAAAGCGTCAATCAAAGTACCAGCATTACTAGCACAATCAACCGCATCAAAAAGTGCTGTTAGTGCGGTAAACGCAGCACTTTCTGCCTACAGCAACGCTGTTTCGGCTCGTGAAGTGGCATTTGAGCCATTAAGCAAACTATCAACTCGTATCTTAAATGCCCTTAAAGCAACCGATACAAGCACCCAAGTTGATGAAAGTGCCGAAACAATTATTCGTAAAATTCAAGGCAAAAGAGCAACCGCTAAAAAAACAGAAGAAGAAAAACAAGCCTTAGCAACAGAGGGTAAGTCAACAAAAGAAATCTCAACATCTCAAATGAGCTACGATAGCCGTTTAGATAGCTTTGATAAACTTATAAAACTGCTTACTAGTGTTCCACTTTACGCACCCAACGAAGCTGAATTAAAAGTAACCGCTTTAACCACCCTTTACACTGACTTAAAAGCTAAAAATGCAGCCGTTATTAACACAAACACAGCATTAAGTAATGCTCGCATTGCACGCAACGACATAATGTATAAAGCAAATACTGGCTTGGTTGATATAGCTCTCGACACAAAAACATATATCAAGTCAATCTATGGAGCAACAAGCCCGCAATACAAACAAATATCTAAACTAGAATTTAAAACGGTTAAAATATAATAAGTAAACGTCAAAGCTATTTTAGGTAAAGTTGTAGCCTTACCTAAAAATACGACAGTTTAAAATTAGAATAATATTAATTTTAAGCAGTTAGAAATTTATGAAAAAGTTAAAGTTTACAGAGAGTCAAATTGTGAAGATCCTGAAGGATTACGAAAGTGGAATTGATGTTCAAATTTTGTGTCGCGAGCACGGTATCTCACGTGCCAGCTTGTATAATTGGCGCAAGAAGTACTCAGGAATGGAATCCTCACAACTAAAGCGTCTAAAGGAGCTGGAAGATGAGAATAATCGCCTTAAGCGCATGTATGCCGACATTAGTTTAGATAATGTAATGCTAAAAGATTTGCTAGGAAAAAAGTTTTAAAGCCCTGTGAAAAGCGTGTGAGAGTGGAGTATTTGCATACAAATTACACAATCGGCATCGGCAGGGCGTGCCGATTAATTGGACTACATCGTTCTTTGTGGTATTACCAAAGTAAGCGTGATGACACCGAGGTTGTTGCCAAATTGGAAGAAATGGCCGAGGCTCTACCCACCAGAGGTTTTGATGAATATTATGGACGTATTCGGAACGAAGGTCTGATTTGGAATAGGAAACGTGTATTACGTGTGTATAGACAAATGCAATTATCTCTTAGGCGAAAACACAAACGCAGATTACCCGCTCGCACCAAAGAGACCCTCGTTCAGCCAGATACCATTAATCGAACTTGGTCGATGGATTTCATGAGTGATAGTCTTGTATATGGCAGACGTTTTCGGGTGCTTAATATCATTGATGATTATAATCGAGAAGCATTGTCGATAGAACCAGATTTCTCACTTCCGGCCGAGCGGGTTGTTAAAGTTTTAAATAAAATAATCGAATGGCGAGGTAAACCACAAGAAATACGTGTTGATAATGGCCCAGAATTCATTTCAAATGTGTTGAAGAACTGGGCAGCTGATAAAAACATCAGATTAAAGCACATTCAACCTGGCAGTCCTACACAAAATGCATATATTGAGCGATTTAATCGTTTTTTTAGAGAAGATATTTTGGATGCTTACATTTTTAATGATTTAAGAGAAGTTAAACAACTTGCTTGGCAATGGATGAGAGATTATAATCACACTCATCCTCACAAATCACTAGGAGGCTTGAGCCCAATAAAATATTTAAGTAAAGAAATGGAAAAACCAATTTCAAAACGCAAAGGTAGTTTACTGTATGAACCCGACAAGGGTATATAAACGGCTTCGTGCCTCAGCCGCCCTTGTCGGGTTCGTACAGTAAACAAAAAAGCATTTAGAAATCGGTTCAACCAAAAAACAGTCTATTTTTGATCTGTCCTAGGATGGGTAAGGCTACAATTCTTACAAGAGAAATCGGGTAATTGATAAAAATTTTGTAGTTTCATATCTGAATAAACGTATCATGTTTTATATATAATACTAGACAAAAAATAATTAAATTTTAAAAACCTATGAGATACAAGTCTACAATTCAAGCACAAATAGAAACATCAATTATTAGTATTGTTCGTGAGTTACTCGCTAAAAACGAGGTATTGAGTATAAGTAATTCTAATATTTTTGAATTAGCAAAGATATTGAAGATCCTTTCGAGCGATGAAGGTTCAGCAACTAGTGGTGAAATTACAATTAGATTTTCGACAAAAGAATTCTCGCAAGATGTTACTTATGGCCGTGGATTCATTTTGACTATTAAAAAGAATGAGATAGAACTTACTGGATCAGATAGCGAGAGTTGGTTAGATGGTACTAGATATGCTAATTCGTATAATTATATATCTAAGAAAATACTTCAAGAGTATATTGGATTTGATCCTAGCTCCCACAAAGAAGTAAAGGAAGGTATAGATTATTTTGAAAATAGATTCATTGACATACGAAAAATAATTAATGCTGAGCCTATTATTGGCAATAGAGTTGGTGAAAGGTCAATCACTGTTCACTCTACATTGGGTAATTTGAGGTTTGAGAAAGTAATTAATAATTAGCCAATACCATTTCAAACCCTCCAAAGCTATGCTAAGCATTATCGAAATTATTAAAAGTGTAGAGAGTAATAACCCGCATATTAATCCTACAATCATTTACAATGAGGGTTGGATGACTAGATTATTAGTTCATCAATCAATTGTAGAAGGATTGATATTAGAGGCTATTGATTTTTCAAAGGTTGCTAATTGGAGTTCCGAGGCTTTGATATCCAGTCCATTTATTACTGCACGAAACCACAGAGAGGGCTATACTCATGCGGATATAGCCATAGGCGATTTTTCAGTAGATTTTACTACTAGAGGGGAGATTAAGATAGATGCTAATGCCAATTTTTTCGGTGTTATCGAAGCCAAAATGGGAAGTGATTTAAGTAAAGGAACAACGCATGTTCCTTCATATAATCAGGCAAGCCGTAATTTAGTTTGTATTGCCAAGAATACACTAAATCAGGCAAAATGCAAAACCTTTTTTTATGTGGTAGCACCAGAAGCTAGGCTTATACATCATAATATTATAGGGCAAATTGATTTAGCGCAAGTAATTCCTGAAGTGGAAACAAGGTTTGATTTGCATAGTGATGAGCCTGAGATAATACAAGATAAAAATGCTATCATCTCCAAAATTAGAAGTTGCGATATTAAAGCAATTAGCTATGAAGATTGGATTGGGCAGTTAAAAGAGTCTGATGAAAAAGAATTGCTAAAGAGTTTTTATCTTAAAGCTTTGCATTGGAATAGAGTGAAGAACACCTAATTTGTCGCAAAAGATAAAGATTAGTATGGCTTTGTTTTTAAACATTTTATTAAATGAGCTACAAAAATCAAACTTATCGCTATATTGAATTATAATCTATTAAAAAATAAACCTATGAAAATTATTCTACAAATTACTTTAATTCTATTGCTTTTGAATGGATGCACATCAGTATCAGACACCAAGTGGACAATAATTGACGAAACCGATGGTTTAATCTATCCTTCGGCAGTTCTATCATTTGCGAATATGGATGAGAAACTTCTACAATCTGAAAAAAAATCTAATGAGATAGGTGAAGCAAAAGGCTGGATAGATTTAAAGCTTATTGCGCCTTCAAGTAACAGCAAAATTAAGATTGTTATTAAAGAAAGTTCCTTATGGCGACAATCAACTTCGGTGTATGAACTTCCAACCGAAGGCGTAGCATACACTGTTACTCCAAAAATAATATGGAATTATGATGCACTTCGTAATCAAAAACAGCCTACACCAATTGAAGTTATTGTGTCGGTTGAGATTGATGGTTCAGACTTAGGGGAGCAGTCAAAAACTTACTCAATAAGAAGTATAAATGAGTGTGTGTATGGCTTGTACTCAGAAAACCAACTCATGGATCTAGGCTTTCTTTTTGCAGCTTATGTTAATGAAGATCATCCAGTATTACAGCAAATATTAAAAGAGGGCTTACAATCTGGTCTCACTAATTCATACCATGGTTATCAAGGAACAAAAAGTGACGTTTACGATCAAATAGCTTCGCTTTGGAATGCTTTACAACTTAGAGGAATAAAGTATAGTTCTATTACAGAGTCAAGCCAAACTTCAAATATTGTGTTCTCACAAAGAGTTAGAACGATTGAAGATGCATTGAATTATGGACAAGCTAATTGTGTTGATGGCACCGTTTTATTTGCTTCATTATTAAGAGCTATTGGCATCGACCCTATTCTTGTTAAGATACCTGGTCATATGTTTTTAGGCTTTTACATGGACAAAGCACATACTGAATTTGATTTTTTAGAAACAACCATGCTTGGAAGTACTGGTGATATAGCGAATACTGAATTTGCTGGTTACGCAGGACTAGAATCTTATTTTTCTTTTATTTCGGCAAATGAACGTGCAAGACAAGAATATGATGAAGCAAAAGATAAGGAAGGATTCCTTTTGATCGATGTCGATCAAGCACGTCAGTTTGTTAAGCCGATAGGGTTGTAACAATATATTGACTTACTCACATTATCTTTTTTATTCAAGGTAAATACCAGGACATCCTTCATAACTAACACAACCCTTTAGAGTTATTGTGGTAGTCATTCCATCATGGAAATTTACGTTTATACTTTCATTAGCTAATTTACCTGAATAGTATTTGTATTTAACTGTAACATTTATTCCACTATATCCTCCTGACATACCCTTATCAAGAACAAAGGTTTGTGAACCTCCATTAGGTTTAATGTCAAGGCTCTTAAAATCATAACCAATTAGTGAAATTTCAACAATTGAGCGCCAAGAATCCTCAAGTTCATTAACCACCTTTAAAGATGGATAATCCTCTTCATCATCACAAGCACTAAATACAAGAGCAAAAGTGACAATTGAGATGGTAGTCAGAACCCAAAATAATGATTTCTTAATTTTACTTAAAATTCCTTGAATTTTCATAATATCAGTTTATATTATTGACTTGTGTTTAGTGTGTTTTACCTTTTTGTTAAAAAAAACTTGACTTAACAGTGAGTGTATTCTATTAACATTCTTTACTCATATCGCAGTACTTGCATAGAAACCTATTTTTAATTTCTATCAATTGCTTTTAGGAACTTAGCAAACTTCAAAATACACTTACTTTCTGATAATTGTAATTCTGTTTTATAGTTCATCTCTATTTGCTTTATTATAATTATTATCAACAAATCCTTGTAATTCAAAAAATATGGCTATTTCGGTTCAAATAGTGCCAACCATTTCGGAGTAATAGTGCCAGCTATTTCGGTTCAAATAGTGCCACTTTTGTAAAAAGCTAAAGAGCCGCGGTTCGTTTTGTGCCACCTTTGCAAAAGGTTAATCGGTAGCGGTTCGTTTTGTGCCACTTTGAAAGATCAAGTAAAAACTCCTATATCGCCCTCAAAAGCGATATGGCCAATACACTTGATCCCATGGATTTAAAACAGATTATTACTCTGCATTTAGACGGTAAGAGTAATCGCGCAATTGGAACAACTCTTGGTATTTCGCGCAATACCGTTAATAGCTATATGCAACTCTTTGAGTCGTTGGATAGAGATCTGTCTGAGCTACTAAAGATGGACAATAAGGCACTACAAGAGTTGTTTCCTTCTCATACTACCATTGATAATGAGCGTTATAATGAGCTCATGTTATTCTTTGAGAAGCTGAATCAAGCACGCAACCATCCGGGCTTTACGTTTCAGTTTCATTATCAAGAGTATCGGGCTCAAGCCGCTTCCCCCTATAGCTATACTCAATTTATGGAGCATTACAACCGTAAATATGCCGAGGTTAAAGGGTCGATGAAACTTGATCACGAGGCTGGCAATGAGGTGTATATTGATTTTGCAGGCAAGAAACTACAGATTATAGACAAATCCACAGGAGAGATCATTCCTGTAGAGGTGTTTGTTGCCATCTTACCCAATAGTCACTACACCTACGTAGAGGCCTGCATGAGCCAAAAGCGTGAAGATATGTTTACGTGCATGGCCAACGCTTTTAGCTTCTTTGGAGGGGTTCCTAAAGCCATTGTATCCGATAATTTAAAATCGGCAGTTACACGATCGAGTAAATACGAGCCAGAGGTTAATAGAAGTTTTAAAGATTTTGCGCGCCATTACAACTGTGTTATCAACCCTACGCGAAGTTACTCGCCTCAAGATAAAGCCTTGGTAGAGAATGCTGTAAATCTAACTTATCAGCGCATTTACTACCCCATGCGTGAGATGACATTCTTTTCGTTAGA
>RRZT011312252.1_pt1 | contig 10129 bp, 10 predicted proteins | sample 2165551 | NCBI WGS metagenome assembly RRZT01 (sample SAMN10456910, study PRJNA506462) | wastewater metagenome | biome: wastewater; feature: sludge; material: wastewater sludge; isolation source: wastewater sludge with Escherichia coli K12::gfp cells carrying plasmid... | place: USA: Moscow, Idaho...
CGCCCTGGTCACCGACGACGCGAGTCGCCGGGTCGTCGGGGCCCGGCTCGTCCCCCGGACCGGCCCGGACGCGGGCATCGAGACCGTCCTCGCGGCGGACCTCGTCGTGGACGCCACCGGTCGCGGGTCCCGGCTGTCCCGCTGGTTCGCCGAGCTCGGGTACGACCTGCCGGAGGTGACCGAGGTGGCGGCAAGCGTCGGCTATGCCACCCGGGTGTTCCACGACGAGCGGGGCGTCCTCGACGGGACCGACGTCATCGTCGTCTCGACCGATCCGCAGACCGGCCGCTCGGGCGCGGCAGCGCGGATCGAGGGAGGCCGGTGGACGGTCACCGTGGCGCAAGCCAATGGCGCTGCTCCGCCGATCGACCTGCCGGAGTTCACCGCCTTCGTCGACTCCCTGCCGGCGCCGGAGCTCGGGCGGCTCGTCCGCGCCTGTCAACCGGATGGCACGGGTGAGGTCTACCGCTTCCCGTCGAGCCGCTGGGTCCGCTACGAGCGGCTGCGCCGGCGCCCGCTCGGTGTGCTCGCCGTGGGTGACGCGGTGTGCTCCTTCAACCCGGTGTACGGGCAGGGCATGTCGTCGGCCTCGCTGCAGGCGGCCGCGGTTCGCGACCTGGTCGAGGAGTGCGTGGCCGCTCGTGGTGGCGACGTCAGGGCGGCCCTCGACGATCTCGCCTCTCGAGCCCCCGCGGTGCAAGCCCGCGTCGTGTCCGCGCCGTGGGCGCTGGCGACCGGCCCGGACCGGCGTCTTCCCGGTATGCCGCGCAAGCCGCTTCCGGAGCGCCTCCTCGACCGGTATGTCGACCGGGTCATCGAGGTTGCCCGCCACGATGCGCCGGTGACCGTGGCGTTCATGGAGGTGCTCAACCTGCTCCGTCCGCCGCAGTCCTTGCTCGCTCCGGGCATCGCCCGCAGGGTCCTCGGTGCTCGGGCGCACCGGGCGCCGGTCCAGCAGTGCGTCGCGCCTGAGCTCGTCCGGACCACGGCCCCACGATGAGCGCCGAGCTGCCGGTCAGTGCAGCGCCTTGACGGCGGCATCGAGCACTGGGTCCCGGCCGGCGAGGAAGTCCCTGACGGTCCACTCGACGCGGACGTCCGGGTCGAGGGTCGTCCGGGTGTCGGTGTCGCCCGCCTTGGGCCAGTAGCGGCTGGACACGTGGGCGACCAGTCCCGAGCTGGGCATCTGCACCGGTCGCACATCGCCATAGAGGTTGGGCCTCGCCCCCGTCGGCTCGCCGACGAAGACCGCGTCGGTGGACTGTTCGACGTCGACGGTGAAGTTCATCGCGGCCGAGAAGGTCGACCGGCCGACGATGAGGACCAGCCGCCCACGCAGCCGGGGGTCGCGGACGGCGTCGAGCAGGCCGCCATACGTCTGGTTGTTGCCCCCTCCGTTATTGCGGACGTCGATGATGACGCCGGGATGGCGCAGCTGCGCCGCGGCGGCGAGCACGGGGGCGGCGGCAGCCAGGCTGCCGGTCTGGACCTCGTTGTACACGACGTAGAGCGGCCCGCCAGGCAGGGTGGTCCACCAGATCGACTCACGGCGACGGGTGAGGACCAGCGGGGCGTCCCGCGGCGGCAGGCCCACCGGGTCCCACCCGACCGTCGAGAGGTAGCTGTCGTAGTCCAGCGGCGGCGGGCTGACCACGACGCGTTCCCCGGCGGTGGTGCGCAGCCCGTAGCTCGGCTGGGCGCCAGGGGACACCAGCGCCTTGGCCGCGAGCGCCTCGGGCATGACATAGGTCAACGGCATCATCAGTCGGACCGTCTGGTCGTTGTCGTAGTTGACCAGGGGCTCGAGTCGCCGGCGCGCCTCCGCGAGTGGCAGCTCGCCGATCGACTCGAGGGTCGCTCCGACCAGCTCGGGTCGACCCGGGTATGCCGTGACGATCGTCGTCCCGGAGAGCTCGTAGAACGAGATGGCGAGGAAGTGCCAGCCCAGATCGGTGGGGTACACCGCGGTGTGGCCATCGATCGTGGCGACGAGCTCCATCACCGCCACCTCCTGGGCCCGCCGGTCCATCGTCGGCAGGGTGCGTTTGAGGGTCTCGACCCGGGCGAGGAAGGCGGCTCGGGGCTCTCGCCACCAGGGGTTCGGGTGGGTCGAGTCGATGCCCTTGACCAAGGCATCGAGGTCCGAGGCCCAGCCCACGCCGGCCGCCGCACCGGTGGACGAGGAGCCTGAGGCCGGTGTCGCGGCGGAGCTGGGCGTCCGGGTCGGCTGACCGGTGCAGGCGGCGAGCCCCAGGGTTGACCCGAGACCGACGAGGAGCTCACGTCGCGACAGCGTCATGCGCTATAACTAGCACGAGATCGTGCTAGTTGCAACGGGACCGTGCTAACCTACGTCGCCCTGGCGTCGGTCGTGGAGCGACTGCGTCGCGCGCGCGGCGGCGTCGGCGAGCGCCGACAGGGACGCCGACAGTCCCTGGGTGTCTACAGCGAGATGAGCGCGGAGGGCGGCATCGGCCAGCTCGAAGTGGCTGCTGGCCGCGCGGTGGACCGCCAGCCCCTCGAGCGTCAGCCCCACGAGCATCGCTCGCCGGTCGCGCGGGTCCGGTCGACGCTGGACGTGACCACGACGTTCGAGGCTTCGCACCGTGTCGAGCATCGTCGTGAGCGGAACCCTGGCCTCGTCGGCCAGCCGGGTTGCCGTGGTCTGCCCGGACTCGAAGATCAGGCTATAGAGCGCGTACTCCGCCGGATCGAGCGGACTGGTGGCCATAGCCTCGGCCAAGAGGTCCTGCACCTGGACCGCGGCGAGGTGCAGGTAGTAGAGCGGGGAGAGCCCGGACCGGACCGGTTCCCGGTGCATTGCGGCCATGCCGGACAGCGTACGGGGAGGGCAGACGAACCGGGGTGACGGCCGCTGCATTGTCCCGCGTGACAGGCGGGGGCGTCGCGCACCGGGTCGCGCCGGGCGCAGCGAGCCTCCATCGGCATGCCCTCGATGCTCGGCGCCTGTCGCTGGGGCTGCGTGTTCCGGCCTTCGCCGCTTTCACCACCGGGGCGACCGTCGGTGGGCATGTGGCCGCGCACGGGACCACGCCCTCGCTCCTGGTGACGCTGGGCCTCTTCGGGGGCGCCCTGTCCGGCCGCGCAGTCCTCGGGACTCGTCGCCGCTCGTTCCTCCCGATCGCCGGACTCATGACGCTCGGTCAAATGGTCGGACACACGGTGCTCGTCGTCGCGGAAGCGACTGGCAGCGTCATGTCAGAGGCGGCAGCGCTGGAGCATATGGCAGGGCACCACCACGGCCTTCCGGCGGTCGACGCTGCAGCTGCGCACCAGATGGTGTCGCCCATGATGGTGCTCGCCCACGGCTGTGTCGCGGTGGTCTTGGCCTGGTGGTTGGCCAGGGGCGAGGCGCTCAGCGACGCGCTCGGCCGAAGGCTCATCGATCGACTGGTCATCCCGACCCTGCCGCACCTCGACATCGCTCCGGTCTGGGCACCGGGCGGCGGCGGAGTTCCTCGGGTCGGCCCAGGTCGGTTCGTCCTCGCCCCGGCGCCCGGACGCGCGCCACCACCGCGGCGTTGAGTCGGCTCGTGACCGCCGAGCCGTGACCCTGACGTCACGGGCGGTCGGTCACTCCCTCCTCCCCTGGAGACATCGCGGGTCGCCCTGCCGTGGTTCCTGCCTGAGCAGGAGACGGCGGTATGCCGCGCGCCCGTCCTCGTCGTTGCGCGCGCTCAGCGCGCTCGTCCTTCGTCTGACCTTGGAGGTCTGTCGTTGTCCACCACACTCGAACAACCCGTCACGCCCGCTCTGCCAACCACCGAACGCGCTGAGTCACCGCCGATCGAACGGACCGGCGGGCTCTTCCGCGCCTTCTGGCGTTGGCACTTCTACGCCTCGATCATCGTCATCCCTGTGTTCGCACTGCTCGCCGTCACCGGTCTGGTCATCCTCTTCAAGTGGCAGATCGACCCCGCCTTGAACCCCGGGGTGATGACCGTGTCCCAACCGGCCTATGGGGCACCGGCGGCCGCCTCGCGGCAAGAGGCCGCAGTCCTGGCTGCCTATCCGGGGGCCACGATCAGCGCGGTCCAGTTCGGCGGGGACGATCGCGCGACGGCCTTCACGATCGATACCGCCGAAGGCGCCACCCGTAACGTCTACGTCAACCCGTGGACCGCGAAGGTGACCGGGGACCTCGATCCGGACAAGCTCCCGAGCAATGTCGCGACCGAGATTCACGGGATGATCATCTTCGGGCAGATCGCCCAGGTTGAGCTGTTCACCGATCCCGTCACGGGGTCGGCGAACACCCTCGGCAGTATCGGCGACCGGATTATCGAGCTGGCGGCCTGTTGGGGCATCGTCATGACACTCACCGGCTACTACCTCTTCTTCAAGGGTCGCCGCGGGCGGCTGCGCCGAGTAGCGGCGGGCGCGCGGGGAGCCGTCCTTCGGCACCGGCACGGTCTGGTCGGTGTCGTCACCGGGATCTGGATCCTGCTCCTTGTCGGATCGGGGCTGCCCTGGACTGGGTTGTGGGGCGCCAAGGTCCAGAGTGTGGTGACCGGGTCAGGGTTCAGCCTGTGGGGCGAAGACCCGGGCGCCACCTCCGGCCTGGGTGACAAGCTCGACGCCGTCGGCAACACCTCGGCGCCCGCGCCGTGGGCCGAAGGCGCAGCGCCGGTGCCCCAGAGCGACGGCGATATGGGGTCGATGCCGGGTATGGACCATGGGACGGGTCAGTCGGCAGGCGGGGTCGAAGGGCGCATCTCGCTCGACACGGTGATGGCGGTCGCGATGCGTGACGGTCTCGCCGGCCCCTACTTCGTGCTCTATCCCAGTGAGAAGGACGGGGTCTTCTCCGTCCTGGCCGATATGTGGCATGACCGGAGCACACCGGCATACGCAGACACCACCCTCGAACGGGTCGTTCACGTCGACCAGTACTCGGGCGCGGTGGCCGGGCGGTACTCCTTCGACGAGTACTCGCCCGTCGCCAAGGTGGTCTCCCAGACGATCGCGATGCACGAGGGGCAGCGCTTCGGCTCGCTCAACTTCGTGGCCAGCGCGCTCTTCTGCGTGACGATCCTTGTCCTCTGCGTGACCGGGCCGATCATGTGGTGGCGGCGTCGGCCGAAGGGGTCCCTCGGGGCCCCACGCGGCGCGATGCCGCTGCGCGCGAGGCCGTGGTTGCTCGTGGTTCTTGTCGCACTGGGCCTCTTCATGCCGTTGCTGGGGCTCTCCCTCATCGTCGTCCTTGCCGTGGAGCTGCTGCTCCTTCGGCGACGACGGGCTGAGCACGCCAGCGCGTGAGCAGCCGGGCGGGTGGGCGCGCTCGGGGCGCCCGCCCGCCCACCAGGGCGTCGCCTCGACGCCTGGGTCCCCGTCGGCCTCGGGTGAGCGGAACCGACGTCAGGGCGTCGGTTCCGCTCACCCGAGCGGCCAGATCAGGCCTTCGCGCGGCAAACCGTCCTCGCCTCCGGTGCGAACCAGGGGTGACCGAGCCCGTCCGCAGCCGTGGCGGACCCCGACCCCTCAGGAGCCCGAGATGACGTCCCCCTCCCGTCGAACCTTCATCGCCGCCGCCGGGGCCAGCTCGGCGACGCTCGCGCTGGGACTGGCCCAGCCGGCATACGCCGCCGACCTGTCGGCACCCGGCCAGGCCGGCGACGCCACCGCGAACGGCCCGCTGGTGGCCTATGTCGCGGACCCGACCGCCGGACGGGTCGTGGTCGTCCGCGGCGACCGTCGCGCGGTGTTCACCGACCGGCGCCTGGCCGCGCGCCTGGCCGAGACCGCGGCGGGAGGGCAGCGCTGATGTCCTCGCACCGCGAAGCCCCCGAGATCTCCAACGACCCGGCCGCCGACAACACCGACCTCTATGCCTTCGTCAGCCCGGACCGGCCGGACACGGTGACGATCCTCGCCAACTTCATCCCGTTCCAGAACCCGCAGGGCGGCCCGAACTTCTACGAGTTCGCCGAGGACGTCCGCTACGACATCAATATCGCCAACCGAGGCGACGCGAAGCCCGATGTCACCTACCGGTTCCGGTTCTCCACGACGATCCGCAATCCTGACACCTTCCTCTACAACACCGGGCCGATCACGAGCCTGACCTCCGCCGCGTGGAACCGGCCGCAGACCTACACGGTCACCCGGATCACCCGGTCGGGGGAGTCGACGGTCCTCGGCAAGGGCCTGCCCGTGCCGCCGGTCAACGTCGGGGTCCGCAGCACGCCGAACTACGAAGCGCTGGCCGCCTCCGCGGTCTGCCGGCTGCGCGGCGGGCGCCAGGTCTTCGCCGGTCAGCGGGCCGAGGCCTTCTTCGTCGACCTCGGGAGCATCTTCGACCTGGCCGCGCTGCGACCGTTCAACCCGGCCCACCTCATCCCCCTCGCGGCCGCGCCGGGCCTGGATGGGACCGGGGGGCTCAATGTCCACACCATCGCTCTCCAGGTGCCGATCACCGATCTCACCCGCGGTGGCGGCCGACCCACCGATGTCGCTGACCCGACCGCCGTCATCGGCATCTGGGCCACCGCGAGTCGGCGGACGGCGACCATCCGCGGCGAGACGCCCGGCAGGACCGTCTCGATCGGCCCGTGGGTGCAGGTCTCCCGGCTGGGCAACCCGCTGTTCAACGAGGTTGTCGTGCCGATGTCCCGCAAGGACGAGTGGAATGCCGAGGGTCCGGACAAGGACAGCGAGTATGCCGGATATGTCGCCGACCCCGAGCTGGCTCGGCTGCTGCCGGTGCTCTATCCCGGGGTCTTTCCGAACCTGTCGGCATATCGCAAGCCCCGGGCCGACCTCGCTGCGATCCTGCTGACCGGCATCCCCACCGGGGTCGTCCCGGGCTTCCAGAACTTCACCGGCCCGACGCAGGCGGACCTGCTGCGGCTCAATGTCGCCGTCCCGCCCTCCGCCACGCCCAACCCGTTGGGGCTCGTCGCCGGTGACCCCGCCGGCTTCCCCAACGGCCGTCGGGTCGGCGACGACGTGACGACCATCGAGCTGCGGGCGGTGGCCGGCCTCACCATCCCGCTCGTGGACTCGACCTTCACGCCGGACGCCGTAGTGGCCGGGCTCTCCGACGGCTCGACGAACACCAACCCGCCCACCCTCGCCACCTTCCCCTACCTCGGTACCCCGATCGGGGGATACCAGGCCATCCCGGGAAGCCTCGCCTCATGACCGCCGTGTGGGTGGAGAACCCGTATGCCGGCCAGGGCCCGGTCCTGCTCGACGTCGGAGCAGGTTCGGCCGCTCTGGTCATCACCTGCCCGGAGGAGCTGGTCGGTTCGGAGATCGGGGTGCGCCGGCTCGACCAGCAGCTCTGCGAGGTCGGCCTGGGGCAGCACCGTGCCGGTCGCGGTCATGGTGACTACCCCACGCCTGAGCATCCGGACGCCCATACGCACGCCTCGACGGGCCACCCGCCCCATGTCGCGGTGCTGCGCCGGCCGGTGCCGTCAGGACGGCTCGTCGCCTCGGCGGTCTTCCCGGACCTGCAGCCTGGGCGCTACCAGCTGTGGGTGCTGCCCGATGGCTCACCATGCTCGGTCGACCTCGAGCCGGGACAGGTGACGTGCATCGACTGGGCGCTGTCGTGACCCCGGGACCGGTCCGAAGCGCGCACACGGCATACCACCGGGTGCGCGCCACCCCGGACGGTAACCGTGGCGTGGGCCGCGGCTGGCTGGCAGGCTGGTCCACGCCCAAAGGGACGAGGTGAGCCAACGATGCTGCCAGACCACGCGGAGGCCATCCTCACCGACGGCGAGCTCGTCCGTCGGCTGGGCCTGGGGGACGAGGTCGCCCTCGCGGCGGCCTACGACCGGTTCGCGGCCATGGTGCACGCCGTGGCGACCCGGGTCTGCGGGGAACGGCACGCGGCGGAGGATGTCACCCAGCAGGTCTTCCTGCAGCTGTGGACGTCACCGGGCACCTTCGACGGGCACAAGGGTAGCCTGCGCGGCTGGCTCGCGGTGCTCGCTCATCGACGCGCGGTCGACTGGGTCCGCCGGGAGGCCGTGCGGTCCCGGCCGTCCTACGCCCGTGTCGACGACTCGGCCCCGAGCGCCGAGGAGCAGGCCCTGGACGCCACCGTGGCGCGCCGGGTGGCCGCTGCGGTCGACCAGCTCCCGGAGACCTACCGGGAGGTCGTGCGGATGCTCTACTACGAGGAGCTCCCCGTGCGCGTGATCGCCGACCGCTTGGGAATCCCCGAGGGAACCACCAAGACACGGCTGCGCGCCGCGCGGCAACGACTGGCTGCCGAGCTCGCGGCGGCCGGTTGGGCGGGTGCGTAATGACTGCAGACGACATCGGGGCGGCGGAAGGGCCAGACAACGTGGACGAGACCGGAGCACCGAGTGGGGGCGAGGCCATGGATGACAACGACGCGGTGTGGCGGCTGCTGAGCGACCTGAGCGAGGACGACCCGGTGGCGCCGCCTGTCGGGCTGCGAGCCGCTGTCCTCGCCGGCGCACGGTCGGAGGGGGCGAACCGGCCGCTGCCGCGAGCGGATCAGCTCCCGGCCGCTGGGGTCCCCTACCTGCGCCAGCTCATCGAGCTCTCCTCGCTCGGGCCTGCCCTGCTCGCCCGTCCGGCGCAGGAGCCGGTGCTCGGGGAGTGGACGGCCACCGATGTCCTCGCCCATCTGCTGGCCGTCGACGCGCTGGCGGGCGCTGCGCTCGGCCTGCCGACCCCACCGGAGACGGGCTCGGGTGCCGATGTCCTCACCCGGACGGCCAGCGCGCGCAGCGGCCCGGCCGGAGCCTCCCTGCGGGAGGCACTGGCGGTATGGCGGGCTCAGGCGGCGGCGATCGCGCGGCATACCGCTGCGGTGGGCGAACCGGGGATGGCGCGGCAGGTGCCCTACCTCGGCACCGTGATGGCGGCAGGGGACGTCCTCCTGGACCGGGCCTTCGAGACCTGGGTGCATGCGGAGGACCTCCGCACCGTCCTCGGCCGCCCGGCCCTCGACCCGGCACCCGGCGACGTCCATCTGATGTCCGATCTCGGCGTGCGGATGCTGCCCGGCGCGTGGCTGAGCGCGGGCGGCGACCTCGACGACGAGCTGGTCCACCTCGTCCTCACCGGTCCGGGCGGAGGCGCGTGGCGGGTCGGCCCACGGGGTGCCGCGGCGCTGCCCGATGCGGGGCCCGCAGGCTGGCGGCCGGGCTTGGCCGCGGTCGTCGTCATGGATGGCATCGACTTCTGCCGCCTCGCCGGGGGGCGTGCGGAGCCACACTCGGTGCCGCACCGCGTCGAGGGTGACCGGGCCGCCGGCGCGCACGTGCTCGCCGCGACCGCGTTGTTGGCCCGGCCGTGACCGCCGGGCGGACGCACGTGCCGCGGCACGGTCGGGGGGCGAGCCCAGCCGTCCGTGGCGGCTGGGCTTCCGCGCCTCTTCGAGTCTGCCGCCGCTGCGTCACCTCTTGGTGGGGATGAACGCGCACATCAACGCCGACCTGCCGCAGGCGCTGCTGGCGGTGATCTCCGAGGCGGACTTCGCGGATGCTGCCCTCATGGAGTCGAGGCGGCGAGACCACGAGCGGATCGACGAGATCCTCCTCTCCCGGGTCGGCTCCGAGGACGACGCTCGGCGGGCGACGATCGGTGCTGGACCGGGTGCTCGTCCCGCTCAACCGCGCGGCGACCGGGCGATTCCTGCGTGAGGGGCGGCGCAAGGTGTGGCACAACACCCGCGAGCTCCCTGCGGCCCGGCTCGCCGGCCCGCAGGTGTATGCCGCCCGGTTGGCCGAGCTCGAGTCGCTGGCGGCGGCCCGGGTCCAGGACCTGCTGGCGCCCGGGCAGGTCGTGCTGCGGTTGGCGGTCCGCGGGTTCGGCGTCGCCCTGCCACTGCAGGACCGGCCGCGCTGAGCCGCGGGGCCCGAGGGGGCTCGGCTGAGCGGAGTCGACGTCAGGGCGTCGATTCCGCTCACCCGAGCGTGACCTGAGGGCCCGGGGCGTCGATTCTGCTCACCTCGCAGACAGCTGGGCGCACGAGGCTGTCGATTCCGGCGGACCTGGGCCGTCATACGGGTGAACGGGCCCGCCGGGCCCACAGCAGAAGGAGAGCGATGACCACCTACGTGATCCTGCTACCGGGCGACGAGGATGCCTGGGCGCAGACTCCTGCCGCGGAGAAGCA
>RRZT011659154.1_pt1 | contig 10129 bp, 6 predicted proteins | sample 2165551 | NCBI WGS metagenome assembly RRZT01 (sample SAMN10456910, study PRJNA506462) | wastewater metagenome | biome: wastewater; feature: sludge; material: wastewater sludge; isolation source: wastewater sludge with Escherichia coli K12::gfp cells carrying plasmid... | place: USA: Moscow, Idaho ...
ATGTTCTTCGTTTTTTCGCAAGAGATGCGATGGATGTCTGGTGATTCGTAGTCATAAATTTTAGTCCCCACTTGTTTTTAAGTGGGGACTAAATTAAGGCTTATAGGATGAATTCATAAGGTGTGTTCAGCGGACGCTTACCCACAATTGCATTTAGAATCATTTGCAAAATAAACTCTATAAATTGTGCAGAGTCACCACGGTCTGTACTTGGCTGAAGTGCATAACAGTACGCTTTTTGATTTTGGTAGATCAGGATTTCAACAGGTATATTCAGGAAAATTGGATTCCACTGACTCAAAATTAAAGTTTTTCCTAAACATTCATCCCCCTATTGGCAACAGCCAATGGAGGGGGGAGGAATTCAAACTTATGATGTAAAAATTAAACTTTAATTAAAAGACAATAACTTATTTAAAAAATAAGATATCCATATTAATCAATACATAAAGGACTTTTAAAAATATCTTAAATAGTTTTCCATAGCAAATACATGCTCTCTAAATTCTTGGATGTTATATCCACCTAACATCCCTCTAGCATATTCATGTTTAAGTACCTGAATATCGCTTTCAATTTTCTGATGATAGGTTTTAAGCAATTCAGCACGTACCTTATCCTGAATTTGCTTAGTTAAACGCAAAACTTCGATCTTTAAAGCATCTTGGTTTTTCTTATTTTGAAAATAAGCAAACCCACCACCCAAAACAGCTCCACAAACTACAACGGGTAATGCAATAGCACTCATTGCAGCACCCATTGTCACTGCTGCTGCATTTGCACCAAGTACTGCTGTATAGCCTGCTGCCATAGTACCGGCTACACCAGCAAACATAGTTGCTTTCATTGTTGTGTCCATCACATCATACGTTTCATTCAGTTCAGGTTTTACATCATAATCAAACATTGCATATGTTTGCTCTAAAAGTAATTCTTCATTTGATCTAAACTCAGTGAAACGTTGCTTACTTTTTTGTTGGATGTTCGTCACTAATGATTTCATGGATGAAATATAATAGGGTTGTACATGATCATGAATAGTATAAATTTGTTGATTCACAATTTGATCTAAGACTGATTCTTCCATCGCCTGTACTTTAATGAATGGATTAGCTAAAGTATTTTTTAGATTTTCCATTTTCGTCTGAGTAGCAGGATCATTTTGCTGATGTCCCAAAAGAATAGTTTTAATTTGCTGTTGTAATGCCGAGTTATGAAAAATCTCTGTACATTGGCTATCTACTTGAGAATTTATTTCAGATATCAGCATTTCTTTTTCAAACTCTAAATCCTGATCAAAAGCAGAGAGATCAGTTAACTTATGTTGCATCTGCCGAATAATAGATTCATGCACTGCTTTTTCAGCATAGTGTAAAGCCTCTAACGATGATTCAACACTGTCTTGCTTAACATCCTTTGCTTTATGACTCACTTGTTCTTTAAGATAAGTCTTAAATTCCTCAAAATATTCAAAGTACTCATCATTTGGTTGGCTAGAATGCGCAGATAATGCAAAAATTTCAGTAAAATACTCACCGGCATGACGACTAACGTATTTTATTAAACGTTCTGGGCTAGTATCTACTTCATCTATTTTGCTAATGACTGCAATAATAGGTTTACCGAGTTGAGCAAGATTTTCAACTTCTTGCATAATATCTGTTTGGCCAAGATGATTCGCATTCAACACCCAAAGCGCAATATCTACATCTTCAAGAACACTACGTGTTAATTGAGCATTTTGCTCAGTCACTGTGGCTAATCCAGGTGAGTCTACTAGCAATAACTCACGAAAATCATGCTGCTTAGTACGAACTTTTATACATGCAATATCTTTCGCTTTTTCGAGATTTTCTTGGTTTGTAATGCTTAAAACGGATTGAACATCTTCAAATGGAATGATTTCATTCTGACCATTATGATACTCAATACAGGCACTATCTTCTGATCCATAACCAATTTCCCATAAACTCGCTGTTGCCTCTAAAATGTTAGTCGGTGAAATTTCTTGCCCAACTAGCGTATTAATCAGCGATGACTTTCCAGCTTTCACCTCACCAATAACAAATACTTTAAGTGTTTGTTGTAAATTATCAATAATATGCTGTAGACGTGTCCGGTGATTCTCTGCATCGAATTGTACTAATTGCTGCAAAGATTCATGTATACGCAAAGGTGATTCAGAAAATTTACTATTTAAATTAAGACATTTAGTTAAAGTATTCAATTATGGATTCCCTAATATAAAATCTTGGAAATGAACACGATCAAACTTTTCGTGTTTCATTTTTTCTAAATCGTGAAAAACTTTAAATATTTCAGAACATTTATTTCTTGGTAGGTATAAATGACTAAATTCCTGATTCAGATGATTGATCAAATTTTGTTGATGTTGCACAAATAATTTATCAATAAATTTTTCAATATTCGCCTGACAATCATTTGAAATCGTTTCTAGCTGTTGGTTAAACCCTTCTTTTGCTTTATCAACACGACGGCTCTTACTCCATAAAAAGCCAATAGCTGCTGCAGCTATCCCGATTGGGCCAAGTAGAAGCATTGCAACACCAGCAGCAGCACCTCCAATCATAATACTTTCAGCATCAGAACCACTAAAGTCAATATCTTGATTTTTATAGATCTCCCGTCCATGATCATGAGCCATAATCGTTGAAGGTTTTAATTGGCTAATTAAACTAAATCTTTCAAAAGATTGACTGATATGCTGATATTGTTGTTGAACATATTTGACTAAATCTGTTGATTTATCGCGCTGAAATTTTGACAACATCGCTTGTAATTCATGAACAATAAAAATTTCCTTCTGAACAAAAGAAGGTTTATCTGCTTCATTTTCCAATTCAGTATATGTTTGCGCATGAGCATAGATATTATTTTGGACTTTTTGACTATAACTGTTAAAAGTTGAAGTCCAATCTTTACTATACTGTTCCTTCAAGCGATTCAAATCATTCAGTATTTTCTGATGATAACTATCATAAGTTTCAATGTCTTTTTCAAAACGCTGCAAGAATGGTTCACTGTCTTGTAAGTGGGTTTCTAGCAAACCTATAAAGTTATTTACTTTACCTTCAATTCGAATACTAAAAGCATTGTCATAGAAAAATTTCTGAATTTTATTAAGCAACTCTGGATAACCAGATTGATTAATCAACGCTTGATCTTGATTATTCTGTCCTTGAAGTGCCTCTTTTGCAGAACAAGGTAAAACATCTAGAAAATATCCATCGAAGATTTGTTTGGCTGAGTTTATAACACTAGAAACAGCTTGCTCTCCACCCGAAGAGCGAACTTTATCAATTTGGCTCAGCACAGCAAGCATATTTTCACTTTTTTGACCAATGTGATTTAAACTTTCAGCTAATTGATCCAATACTTGTTTAGGTTTATTTGCCGAAAGTGTTGTACTGTCCAACAACCATAAAATCCCATCCGCCTGATAATAAAAATCACCGACGTGTTCACCATGCTTACCGTTATGGCTCTGCCATAACCCAGGCGTATCCACGATACTAAACTGGTGTAAAATGGAATGATCAGGTAAATCTGGTAAACCCCACTGAATTTCTTTTATATCAGAGCGATATAGTAATTTTTCTTCAAGTTCTTCACGTAGCTTTTTCTTTTCCTCAATTGCGGTTAAAGTCTTAGATAACTGACGAAATTGTTTCTCTACTTCATCCTCACTGTCTTCACGCTTAAGTTCTTCTTGTTCAATGATTTTTTTTGCCTCATTGATACTTAACTTTTTTTCTTGCCCACTTCTATATTTAATAACTGCTTGTGTAGCAGATGGTGCTGCATAGAAAAAATCCGTTTTCCAAGTCTTAGGTAGAACATCAACATCAGCAACTTTACTACCTACAAGCAAGTTTAATAAAGATGATTTACCTACTTTTCCCATCCCCATAACATACAGTACAAATGGGCGATTCATTGATTCACGTAGTAACTGCAATTTAGTTATTAGTTCTTGTAAATTAGCAACTTGTTGAGTTAATAAATTTTCATCATGTAGTTTTTTCTGTTGAAGTTGCTGAATCAAGCCTTTAATTACTACAACACGTTTATCCAGAAATAAGAAAAGAGAATCCTTATCCTTTAAATTCTTTTCAGCATTTAATTCATTTGCAATCGTATTGTGGAATTGATTCCATAATTCAAAGGATCTGGTTTGCACAGATGAATTCATTTTGTATTCCTGATCACTTAACCAATAAAATGAAAACTAATAGTGCCAACATTCCCCAAATACAGTTTTGTTGAAGAGTCAAACGTTGTTCTAATTTTTTCTCTTGCTTATTTAATTGACTATCCACATTTGTATTTAATCGTTCACCAAAAGTTTCCATCTTTGTCATTAAGCTTGCTGCATTTTGTACTGAGTTTGTCTTTAATGCGCTATGAGCTTCTTGAACTGTTAATACATTAGCATTGACATGCTCCTGTAGTTGATTTTGCAAAGTCTGCATTTGTAATATCAATGCATGTTGCAGACGATCTAACTTTTCTTCAGCATGTGAAATTTTTTGCTGAATTTCATTCTCTGTTTTATTTAATGCTTGTGCATACTGCTGATTACTCTGGTTGAGCTGTATTACAAGTCCATCCAGCTCTTTTGTAAATTGCTCTAGTTGAATTACAACAACTGCAGCCTTCTCTAATGCTGGTAATGTTTCAGCTAGATCTTTTTGAATAGGCGTAATAATGTCTTTTAAAATTTTCTGTGTTGCTTCAGCAACTACAGAATCTAGTAGTTCATGTTTATTTTTAATATCTGAAGAATGTTGCTGTAGTTTTTCTACAACTTGCTGAGCTCCAGACACTGCTTGAGCAGCTTGAGATAATTCAGGGCTAAGCTCATTCAACTGTAATATTACAGGTTGAATGGTCTGATCTAAAATCTGATGAGTTGTCGTTTCTACAATTTTTTGCATATCGACATACTGTTGCCCTAATTGATGAGCATATTGCTGAATTTTACTGATTTCTTTTTGTGATTCACTAAGTGTTTTACTTAGTGGTTCTACACATTGCTCTATGACACCAGAAGAAGTGGTATTCACCAATTCTACAAATTGTTGATATAAGGGGTTATTAACTTGACTATTCATAATAATATCCAATTAGCGTCATGAAGGTTGAGATAGTATCAAACCATCTCTAGATGTAGTTTCTGGGTTTAAAGCGTAATATTGATAAAGTTCAAGTTCTTTATTTAAAATCTGTAAATGATTTTTTAATTTGGGGTGATAAAACTGATTGGCATTTTCAAGACAAATCCAACCTGCTTGTACTTGATGAGCAAAACTCTGATTTAATAATTGCTTTAAATAAGACTCAAATTTTTTAAATCGATCTAATTTTTGTTCATGTAATAATTGAAAATGCAATAATAGAATTTTCTCATCCTTATTTGATTGTTCATGATTTAAGGTCGGTATGTAATACCCTTTTAAATCTTTTTCATATAACTTGTGCCGTATCGGTAAAATTTCTTTAATAAAGAATTTCGCTAATTCAACTAACTCATGTGAAACTTTTTTTGCTTTTGCTACAACATGAGGTTTTAGAAATTGATCTGATTGTGCCGAAGCGAAGACATTTCCAAGAAAACTCCCAACAGTTGCACCAACGATAGCTCCTACAGGGCCTAATGCTGCACCAGCCCAGAAACCAATGGCCTTACCCGTCAGTACTCCAGAAACTTTTGCACTCGTATCAACTATAGTGTGTAAAGCTGCATCCTTTGCTTCGTAACCTCCATATTCATATAAATGATAATGGCGTTTAGACGATACGAATACAGCAAGAAATGATGTTAATACACTCTCTTGCATTGAACCAAATTGATCTAAATGCGCTACAGAATCTGCTAGAACCGTCTGTACTGTTTCATGTGATAAGTCATAGTCAATAATAACATTTGGATGATCTTTAAAATATTCTGCCATTTCACTATTAATAATGACTGGAATATCTGGATGATTATTTAAGTGGGCTTGGATATAACTTGCACTAGTAGTGCACTTCACTTGCATTGGATGGCCATCTACAAGTAGGTCATACCCCATTTGATTCGATTTTTCAGGAAAAATAACATGATGACCTTGAGCTTTTAGATGTTCAGCCACTTGCTGTTCAGCAACATAGCCAGATAAGCGTGTCAAAGCTCCATCACTTAGATTGCTTACCTTATTTTGCAAATCAAAAAAATCTGTTGGATGACCTGCCGATGAAAATCTTAATGCCTGTAATACTTCAGGTTGAATCTGAGAATAGTTCCACAAACTAAAAGCAGAGATAGCTCCTGCTTGAAGTAAGCTATCCTCAATTTTTGATTGATCTTTTAAAATGTAGTTTAATCGTTCCGTGAGATGATGATGGACTCTAAAATATTGTTGAAACTCTTCTATAGAGACAGCCAATGGAGCAGATTTGACTAAATCGTTATAATAAGGAAGCTCTGAATTACCACCAAAAAATTTGTGTGACGCATTATAGTTTAATCGTTGTAAACCACCGAGTAACTGTGAAGTTGTACTTATCGCTTGGTTTGACTTAAAACTATATTGGATAAGTTTTTCATTAATAAGTGCTTGGAATCTTGAATACTGACTTTGGGAGTAATCAGAATATTTATCATTTAAACTATGAGCCAGTTCTATATCCTTGACATTGCAAGAGTATTGACCATCTCTTTGAATAAGTAGAAAAATAAAATTTTGCCATGCTTCTATATGGCGTTCTGAGTTATGGCGTTTAGTACGCTCAATATTTATTTTTTGATAGTAAATTGCTTTGCTGTATTGCTTATTTTGGACTAAAGATTTAATCAAATAGTCTATAAGAATGGTATTTTCATAAACACGCACCATCTGATCCAAAATTTCTTCTGACCCTTTTAAAAAACCACGACTTGCTAAAATAGAAGCAATATACTCATATTCATGTATTTCAAAAATTTGATACTTCAGAGCTTGTGAACACCATTGCTCGACCCATCCATTTTTCTTACTTATTTGATCAACTATAGGATTTCGATGCTGATTTTCTAATAAACAATTGATGATTTTGTGCAATAAATTACGAGCTTGAGCATTTTTTTTTGGATCAGGTAATTGCCAAGTTTTATATTCTTCTAGTAGTTTGTCTTTTTCATATTGTTGCCATTGATTTGAAATTTTTTTTTGCGAAAAAAGAAGAATCATTTCAATGATACTTAAATCATTGAAATGATTTTCAAAAATCACCCAGCGTTGTTGAAGATCATCGACAGTAAGCATAGTATCTTTTATAAACACTCTTTACCTAAAATATACACTACTTACATCAAAGCCACACTTTTTAATTGCGTAATTTGTCTATTTTTTAACTTTAAGATATTGAAAAGTAATTAATTGTTAGCTAATGTTAAACTTAAAGTGCTTGCTAGTATAATTATTTCTGATATTTGATACTTTGGTTCGGCTTTCTTACACAAAGCCGCTTATACTCAAGATTAGCTCGATGGATAAATATAATAAAAGATTTTGAGGTGGTGGAAGTCGGAATCAATGTTCATTTCATATACATCCTATTGATAGTAAAAATTTTTACCCGAGTAAATTTTTAGGAACTAAAGATTACTACTGTAATCTTTAGTTCAATATTGATTGAGAAAACCAACTCAATTCACGTTGCTTTTTATGCCAGTCTACAATCCCATAAAGAAAAGAGCTTAATAGCCTCTTCTGAGTTTGAAGCAATGTACTATGATAAGATTAACCCATTAGGTCAGGTGGCCTAACTTAAATAAAAAAGTCTCCGACAAACCCGGTACGGTTCATTGTGAATTCTAACCATAGTCAGGGAAATTATCCCCAAAAACTTTTTTCCAAGCATTTATTGATTCTTTAAGTTTTTCTTCTTTTTCAAGTTCTCTAGCATCACTTGAAAGTTGAGCGAATTTTTTAAATTTTTCGCTCAATGAGTATCTACTATAATAGTCTATATCATTGATGTTACTTTGAATATTTTTAGGATCAGCCACATTATTGATAATACTATTCGCTAAGTAATTAAAAACGTTCTCTAATTCTAAATCAACATACTCTGAACATGTATTATTCGGTTTACTTTCATAGTAGTACAGGATCATAGCTTCTAATAAATAAGATCCGATGTTCACTTTTTTTTCTTGTTTCCAGTACTTCAATATGCGAATTACATTTAAAACATTACCAGATTGATTTTGATTAACGGCTGATAATCTATCTCTATCAGTCTTAGGATTCGTTTTTTTCCAACTTCCAGATCTATTTGGGATTAAATAATAAGAGTTTCCATCGCTATCTGGTGATGTCAAAAAGCAAGGAACAATATCGAAATTCCATGTATAGCTTTTCAACTTCAGCGTTGCTGCTTCCCCATCCCTTTTAATTTCAGCTGATGAATATTGACTGACCTTACTTAATTCTGATTTAAATGCATTGGTAATACGTGTTGAACTTAAGGCGGAACTATCAAGAGTTTTTGCATATTTTTTTAACTTTCCAGAGTAGTTTTCTGGAAATTTCAACTCAATATCGTCCCAAGATCTTTCATAATATGTACATCCATCGGCTTTGATACCAACCATTAGATCAATATCATCTAATGGTCTAGTTTTAGTCTTTCTAGCAAAAGAACCAAAGCCGATATCGATTTCTGGATATAAGTTAGGAAAGTTATCATTATTTTCTGGAAATTTTGAAATTTGATCTAATAACCAATTTCGACTACTTCGAGCCGTTGACGATGTAGTTGAATCTAAATTCACAATGTTTTTCTGGAAGTCATTAAAAGCACTTATAACTGTTGTTGCCATATAAATCTCAATGAAGTTAATTAAAGATAATTGTCTATGTATCTTTGAATATTCCTTATAGATAAGGTTTCATTTTGATTTTTAAAGTATTTATGTAATTTATTTGGAATAGGTCTAGCAGATTTACGATATGAATAAACCGCATTTTGTACCTCTTCAGCAAGAGATATAACATCTTGATCAGTAGCACTATTATTTGATAGTTGGTTTAAGACATCTTCTATTTCACTATTCAAACGATTTCCTTCTTTAACAGTTTCTTTATGTTCTAGGACTAGAAAGAATAGAAATATTACTATAGGTATAGATGCACTTAGTGTTTTGATAAATAATGAAATATTTTCAAAATAATAGATACTTACCCCAAAAAATACGAAAATCAGAAAAACAATAAAAGCTAATACGGTCTTGTAATATCTTTCTCTGTTGGGAATGTCCCAAGATAAATTTTGGCTTTGGCATAGGATGATTGCCATAGGGTATTGATAAGTAGCTGCGGGGGATGTGTACCAATTTAAAAATTCTGAAAAATCTCCATATTTTTTCTTATATTTTTCAGATAATAACGTTACTTGACGATTGTTGGGTTTTTCTCCTAAATAAAGTTTGTTCCACTTTAAGTTAAAGACAGAGCGATCATATAGTTCTTGCATCTGTACTGCTGAACTTCTTATATTTTTTATCCAACATAATAAAGCTATACTACTTAGGCTACAAAAAATAGCTAAGTAAATGAATATAGAATAGTCCTTAACAATACCAATTAATCCAAGAGTAAATGGTATACATACACTAATGATAAAATTTATTGTCATTAGAAATTTACTGTCACTGTATAAAGTATTTACAGCTGCTTGTAATTCTAAATTGGCTAGATCATTTTGCTTCGTTGAAATCAAGTTAACCTCTAAGTTTTTAATTTTTATTAAGATTATACAGAAGAATGAGTATGAAGTTTTGAATAATTAACAAGATCTTAAAATGATTGTCTTTATATAACTAAAACTACTGGTGTAATCTTTATTTACTTATGAAATTCTTAGCATTGGGGAATAAGAAATGAAAGTGATAAACAGTACTTTGATCGTCTAGAGGAAGAGTATTCAGAAAAATATGGTCATGAACTTTCATCTTTTTGGCTCAACGCATAAAGCAAAGCATGAATAGCAAGTTGGTGCTGATTGATGAGGGTAATCAGGTTTTTATAACAAGGCAAGTCTTTAAAGAGTTTGCTTTCAAACTGACAAAGCAAGTTAAAAA
>RRZT012550586.1_pt1 | contig 10129 bp, 8 predicted proteins | sample 2165551 | NCBI WGS metagenome assembly RRZT01 (sample SAMN10456910, study PRJNA506462) | wastewater metagenome | biome: wastewater; feature: sludge; material: wastewater sludge; isolation source: wastewater sludge with Escherichia coli K12::gfp cells carrying plasmid... | place: USA: Moscow, Idaho ...
GCAAACAGCAGGTTGCTGGCCGCGCTGAGCACGGCGCCCAGCATCAGCACGCGCATCACGCCCAGGCGCATGGCCAGCGCCCCGCCCACAAAGGCGCCCACCAGCGTCATGACCACGCCATACACCTTGGTGACGGCGGCCACTTCGTCCTTGGTGTAGCCCATGTCCACATAAAACGGGTTGGCCATGATGCCCATCACCACATCGCTGATGCGGTACACCGCAATCAACGCCAGGATGAGCACGGCCTGCCAGCGGTAGCGCGTCAAAAAGTCGGCAAACGGATCAATCAGCGCGCCGCGCAGCCACTCCATCAGGTTGCGCGACGGCGCCAGCGGGCGCTGCACGGGCTCTTTGGACAGCAGCACGGTGAGCGTGCCCACCAGCATGGAGGCGGCCATGATCAGGTAGGCCGTCTGCCAGGCGCCATGCTGGTAGCCGCTGGCGCCGCTCACTTCGGCCCGCGCCGCCACCCACAGCACGCCCGCACCGGCCCAGATCATGGCCAGGCGGTAGCCCGTCTGGTAGGTGGCGGCCAGGGCGGCCTGGTGGTCGGTGTCGGCCGATTCGATGCGAAACGCATCCAGCGCGATGTCTTGCGTGGCCGAGCCAAACGCCACGGCCAGCGCACACCACACCACCGGCGCCAGCGCCACCCGGGGGTCGTTGAAAGCCATGCCCGCCAGCCCCGCCATGATGGCCAGCTGCGACAGCAGCAGCCAGCTGCGCCGCCGCCCCAGCCAGCGCGTGAGCAGGGGCAGCGGCATGCGATCGACCAGCGGCGACCAGACCCATTTGAAGGCGTATGCCAGCCCCACCCAGCTCAGGTAGCCGATGGTGGTGCGGTCAATGCCCGCCTCGCGCAGCCAGAACGACAGCGTGCCCAGCACCAGCAGCAGCGGCAACCCGGCGGAAAAGCCCAGCGTCAGCATGCGCAGACTGGCGGGCTCCAGGTACACGCGCAGCGTCTGGCGCCAGGGCGGGCGGGGGCGGGGGGCGGCGGTGGATGTGGTGGAGGTCGGCAGGGGGCTGGTGGCCGTGGCAGCGGCGGCAGAGGCTGCGCTGGCGGAATGGTCTGGCATGGAAGGCATCCTTTTTGCCTATTATTGGCCCATGTGCCTGTTTTGCCCCCGCCCCTTGATCGCCACTGGTGCAGCCGCTGCCGCCGACGCCACCACCGGCCTGGTGCGCGGCGCTGGCGCCTCTGCCGTGGCCGCCGACGTGGCTGCGCGCGGCCCCTGGTCGGCGCGCCGCGCTTTTGTGCTCAGTGCCGGTGCGCTGGCCGCTGCGCCCGCGCTGGCGCAGGTGGATGTGGGCGCGGCCTCGGCCATGCGCCGTCTGGTGCCCGCCGAGACGCTGGAGGGCGCCGCCACCCAGCAATACAGCCAGATGCTGGAGCAGGCCCGCGCGCAAAAGGCCCTGGCCCCTGCCAACCACCCGCAGTTGCAGCGCCTGCGCGCCATCGCCCAGCGCCTGGTGCCGTTTGCTGCGCCCTGGAACCCCCGCGTGCGCGACTGGCGCTGGGAGGTCACCCTGATTGGCAGCCCGCAGATCAACGCCTGTTGCATGCCCGGCGGCAAGATCGTGTTCTACACCGGCATCCTCGACAAACTGCGCCTGACCGATGACGAAGCCGCCATGGTCATGGGCCACGAAATGGCCCACGCCCTGCGCGAGCACGCCCGCGAGCGCATCGCCAAAACCCAGGCCACCAACCTGGGCCTGCGTTTGGGCGCACAGCTGCTGGGGCTGGGCGACCTGGGCCACCTGGCGGCCAACCTGGGCGGACAACTTTTGACGCTGCAATTCAGCCGCAGCGACGAGAGCGATGCCGATCTGGTGGGCCTGGAGCTGGCTGCGCGCGCCGGGTACCACCCCGCCGCCGCCGTGAGCCTGTGGCGCAAGATGGGCGAGGCCAGCGGCGGCAAAAGCGGGCTGGCGTTTTTATCGACCCACCCCAGCGGCCCCCAGCGCATCCGCGAGCTGGAGCAGAACGTGCCCAAGGTGCAGGGCTTGTATGACGCGGCGCAGCGCAGGGGCTAAAGCGCTGCCAGCACGCATCTGAGATGCTCCTGAAAGTAGAGCTGCTCGCGCTTGCTGGGCGCTCGTTACCGCCTGTTTTCGTTCAAATTCTCAGCCGCGCCATCCGCCCGTGCCAGGCAGCGCCGCAGCATGGCGACAAAGGCCAGCGCTGTGACGGCCAGCGCCGCTGCGCTGGTGATCCAGAACACGGCGGGCGTGGGCTGGGCGGGCCAGGGGCCCCAGCCGTGGTAGGCCAGCACATAGCCGCCGCCCAGGCCCGCGCCCCACAGCAGCAGGCTGTACACCACCAGCGGTGCGATCGTGATGCGGTAGCAGCGCAGCACAAAAATGCAAAAACACTGCACTGCATCCACCAGGTGGTACAGCGCCACCCACGCCACCAGCGGCGCGCCCACCGCCACCACCGCCGCATGGCCGGAGTAGAGCGTGACCACCGCGTCTTTTGCTATGAATAAAAGAGCTGCCAGCGCAATCGCCATCAGCCCTACCGCCTTGAAACCTGTCAAAGCGGCCAGGCGGGCGCGGGCCTCGTCACCGGCGCTGCGCCAGAAGCTCACGCGTGCGCTGGTGGCAATGGCCAGCGACAGCGGCACCATGTAGAGCACGGCGGCCAGGTTGGCGGCGATCTGGTGCGCGCCCGCTGCCGTGGTGCCCTGGCGGGCAATGAACAGCGCCATCAGCGTGAACGAGGTCACTTCCACCAGAATCGCCAGCCCGGCGGGTACGCCCAGGCGGGCAAAGTGGCGCAGCTGGCGGCCATCGGGGCGCTCCAGCCGCTGCCACAGGCGCAGTGGCCGGTACAGCGCCTGGGTGCGCGCCAGCCACAGCGCCGTGGCCAGCATGGCCGCCTGCACCAGCAGCGTGGCCCAGGCGCAGCCCTCCACGCCCAGTGCGGGCAGACCTGCGCCGCCAAAGGTCAGCCAGATCGACAAAGGCTCCTTCAGTACCAGGCCCAGCACCTGGATGTGCGTGACCAGCCGGGGCTGGCCCAGCGCCTGGTTGAGCGTGCTGAACAGCCGAAACAGCAGCGCCAGCGGCAGCGCCGTGGCCAGCACGGCCAGGTAGCGCTCCACGGGCGCGTGCAGCGCGGGCGGCACACCGGCGGCGCCCAGCAGCGGCCCCGGCGACAGCAATACCGCCGCCCCGGCCACCGAGGCCAGCGCGCACAGGTACAGCCCCTGGCGCAGCGACTGGCCGATGGCCTCGGGCCGGTGGGCGCCGCGCTGCTCTGACCACACCGGCAGCAGCGCTTGCAGCACGCCGGTCAGGGCCACGTACACGCTGACAAAAATTGCCGACGCCACCGACAGCGCCGCCAGCGACGCCTCGGCATGGCGCCCGGCCACGATGGTGTCGGTGATACCAAAAGCCATCACGGCCAGTTGGCCGGTCAGCACGGTGCCCGCGTGGCGGGCAATGAGGGAGAGGTCAGACATCGCACAAAGGGGGGAGGGGCGGGCGCACGCTACGCCGCAGGGGCCGCACGCCCGCAGGGCGCTCTTAAATCAATAGCTTATGGCGCACCGTGGGAGCGCCTTGGAAGCCGATTTGACCATTATTTGTGGGCGCGTGCTTCCCGCTGCCCCGAGTCAGGTGCCGCCCACGTAGGGGTTGCTCTGGCGCTCGCGGCCAAAGGTGCTCTCGGGGCCGTGGCCGGGGATGAACACGGTCTGGTCGCCCATGGTCCACAGGCGCTGGGTGATGCTGTCGATGAGCTGCTGGTGGTTGCCCTGGGGGAAATCGGTGCGCCCAATGCTGCCGGCAAACAGCACGTCGCCGACAAAGGCACGGTCGATTTGCGGGGCGTGGAACACCACATGGCCCGGCGTGTGGCCGGGGCAGTGGCGCACGTTCAAAGTCTCGTGGCCAATCTGCACGGTGTCACCGTCGTGCAGCCAGCGCGTGGGGGCAAAGGGCTGCGCGGGCGCAAAGCCAAATTGCACGCTTTGCTGGGGCAGGCCGTCGATCCAGAACTGGTCGCCCGGGTGCGGGCCGATGATGGGCAGGGAGAGGCGCTGGGCCAGCTCGCCGGTGCCGCCCGCGTGGTCGATGTGGCCGTGGGTGAGCCAGATTTGTGTCAGCGTCAAGCCCAGGCGCTGGACTTCGGCCAGCAGCAGGTCGAGGTCGCCACCGGGGTCAATGACGGCGGCCTGGTGCGTGGCGTCGCACCAGACGATGGAGCAGTTTTGCTGGAAGGGCGTGACGGGGACGGTGTGGTAGTGGAGCATGGGGGTGGTGCAGCAACAGAAAAAATCAGGTGCCATGACAAATGGCCGGCAAGCGTAGCACCGGCGCTGTGCCCCTGTAGGGTCAGCCCCCGCAAGCGCGTGGCCTGCTGGTGGTCAGTGCGGCGGTGCCGGGCTGCGCGGCTCAGGCGCCAGCGCTCGCGTCGTCGCTGCCGCCGGGCAGCACCAGCCGGCCACTGCGCAGGGCCTGCGCCAGCAGGTCGGGGGTGGCGCGGATGTGCGCCTCCAGCGCCAGGGCGGCGCGCGCTTCGTGGCCTGCCAGGGCCAGCTCGCAGATTTCGGTGTGCTCGGCATGGACGTCGCGCACCGAGCCGGGCAGGCCCATGGCGTAGCGCCGGTAGCGCTCGCCGTGGCGCGAGAGCAGGCGCAGCACTTTCTGCGTCCAGGGCGACGCCTGGCCCGCCAGCAGGGTTTCGTGAAAGCGCACGTTCAGGGTTTCCCACTGCCGCCGGTGTGCGGGCTCTATGGGCTGCTCCAGGGCAGAAATGGCCTCGTAGCTGCTGCGCACGGCCACGCGCCAGGCGGCCCCGCCGTGGCGTATGGATTGGCGCAGGGCTTCGATTTCTACCTGCACGCGCAGCCGGGTCAGGTCTTCCAGTTCTTCCAGGGCGATGGGGGCCACCCGAAAGCCGCGTTGTCCTTCACTGGTGACCAGGGCGTCGCTGGCCAGCCGGGTGATGGCCTCGCGCAGCGTGCCTGCGCCCACGCTGTACTGGCCGCGCAGGTGCTCGATGCGCAGCTTGCTGCCCGGCTCTAGCCGGCCTTCGATGATGTCGTTGCGCAGCGCCGCGTAGGTTTGCTCGATCAGGGTGCGCGAGGGGGCGGCGGCGCCGTCGTGCAGCCCGGCGCTGGCGGTGGCCGGTAAAAAAGTGCGTTTGGCCATGGTGGTGCAGGGTGGGGTCAGGGCTGGGCGCGCTCGTTCAGGCGCGACAGCCGGTAGCTCAGTTGGGGCCGCGTCAGGCCCAGGGCGCGCGCGGCTGCCGAGAGGTTGCCTCCGGCGCGGGCCACGGCCTCGCGGATCAGCGTGTCTTCCAGTGCCTCCAGCGACAGGCCGCTGTGCAGCAGCGTGTCGTACAGCGAGGCGGCCTGGTGGGCGGGCGCGGCCACGGTGCGCTCGAGCGCGCCGCGCGCGTTGACGGTGGCGCCCGCCTGCATGGTGATGTGCGGAAACAGCAGGTCGGCGTCCACGCTCTCGTCCGAGGGCGTGAGGATGACACCGCGCTCGATCAGGTTCTCCAGCTCGCGCACGTTGCCCGGCCAGGCGTGGGCACGCATGGCCAGCAGGGCGCGGTCGGTAAACCCGGCCAATCGCTTGCCGTGGCGCACGGCGTACTTTTGCAGCAGGTGCATGGCCAGCAGCTCGATGTCGTCGGCGCGCTCGCGCAGGGGCGGGATGCGGATGGGGTAGATGTTCAGGCGGTAGAGCAGGTCGTGCCGAAAGCGCCCTTCCTGCACGGCCTGCTCCAGATCGACGTTGGTGGCGGCCACCACGCGCACATCCACGCGCCGGGCCTCATGGCCGCCCAGGCGCTCGATCTCGCCGGTTTGCAGCACGCGCAGCAGCTTGGCCTGCGCGGGCAGGGGCAGCTCGCCCAGTTCGTCGAGCATCAGCGTGCCGCCGTGGGCGCGCTCAAAGCGGCCCATGCGGGCGCTGGCCGCACCGGTGTAGGCGCCTTTTTCTGCGCCGAACAGCTCGCTCTCGATCAGCTCGGCGGGCAGGGCGGCGCAGTTGATGGCCACAAAGGGCTTGTCGGCGCGCGTGCCCATGGCGTGCAGGGCGCGGGCAAAGCGCTCTTTGCCCACGCCGGTTTCGCCGGTGAGCAGCACCGTGACCTGGGTGGCGGCGGCTTTGCGCAAGAGGGCAGCGGTTTGCTCAAACGCCCGCGAGCGCCCGATCAGCGGGCCCAGTTCGTCGGCCGGTTGCAGCTGGGTGCGCAGGGTTTGCACCTGCGATTGCAGCTCATCGAGCTGCACCAGCACCGAGTCGGGGTCGTAGTCGCGGGCCATGGCTTCGCTGTCGGGCCAGGCTTCGGCAAAGCGGCCTTCGATGCGGCAGTGGTCGTGGCCGCAAGCGGCGCATTGCACTTCCTTGAACAGCACCGAGCGCTTGAAGAACGCGCTGGTGTAGCCCGAGGCATAGCCCAGCAGCATCCAGCAGGCGGGCTCTTCTTGTGGGCCGAAGTCCCGCACCTGGGCCTCGGCCTCCCAGCTGTGGTCCCAGCGGAACTGGCCCAGAAAGTGCCCGGCGGCCTCGTCGATCTCGAATGCCAGCGGCGTGACCTGCACCGCGCCTTCGAGCATGTGCAACTGCGGGCCCACAGCAAACACGTCCAGCAGCGGGGCGTCGGGGCGCACCTGGCGCGCCAGCAGCGCATCGCGCTCGCCCGAGGCGTAGCCCGCGCGCAGCAGCAGGCGGCGCGTCTGGGCGCGTCCCAGGGTGCCCATCAGCTCCCGGCGCAAGGCGTGCAGCGCTGCGGCATGCACCAGCACCATGCGCTGGCCCGACAGCCAGATGCGGCCATCGCCCGCAGAAAAATGCACCAGTCGGCGCAGGTCGGCATCGGAGGGCAAGGGGGGCATGGAGGGAGCAGACATTCCAAGACTATCGATAAATTATCGCTGGCCCATGACCGGGTTAACCCGATGTTTTGCGTGCATCCACCAAATCATGAAGTGTTTTGGCGTGGTTTTCATCAATTGATAACGTTGCAGCGCAGCAAATACCGCATGGCGAAATGCGTGTGCGGTGCACCAGGCCGCAGGGCCCTGAAAAGGCCGGTTTTTCTAGGGACTAACCCTTGTTTTATCGATATTCCTGGGGTGGGTGCAGAAAGCTGGCACGGCCCATGCACTACCTGACGTGCAAAGCCAACCCCAAGGAGCCCGCAATGAACCCTGAGCCAATGGCCATGAACGACCTGCCCTGCGATGTCTCGCGCAAGTTTGTCCGTGTCCTGCAAAGAAGGGGCAATGGCCTTGTCGAGTTCGAGTTTTCGATCGGATGGCCCGAGCTGGCGGTGGAGTTGATGCTGCCGCAACCGGCCTTCGAGGCGTTCTGCCAGACGCACCAGGTGCGCTGGCTGGACGAGGGCGCTGAAAGCCCGGCTTCCACCACCGTTTGAGGAGACAAAGCACATGAACATTGACCTGCAAGCGCGAGAGATCACGCCGCTGCGCAACACTTTTGCCCGCGTGGCCGCTTACCACGGCGACAAGGTGGCCTCGCGCTACCAGGAGGCCACCCTGGGCGTGCAGCCCACGGCCAACTTCCATTACCGTCCCACCTGGGAGCCCGAGTTCGAGCTGTTCGACACCGGGCGTACGGCGGTCAAACTGGCCGACTGGTATGTGCTGCGCGACCCACGCCAGTACTACTACGCCAACTGGACGATGGCCCGCGCCCGCCAGCAAGAAGCGATGGAGGCCAACTACCAGTTCGTCGAATCGCGCGGCCTGATCGACAAGATGCCCGATGCCCTGCGCGCCAAGGCCAGCGACGTGCTGGTGCCGCTGCGCCACGCGGCCTGGGGCGCCAACATGAACAACTGCACCATCTGCTCGCGCGGCTATGGCACGGCGTTCACGGCACCGGCCATGTTCCATGCCATGGATGCGCTGGGCGTGGCGCAGTACCTCACCCGCCTGGGCCTGGCGCTGGGCGAGCCCGCTGCGCTGGAGGCTGGCAAGAACACCTGGCTGCAAGACCCGCGCTGGCAGGTGCTGCGCCGCCTGGTTGAAGACACGCTGGTCATCCAAGACCCGTTTGAGCTGTTTGTGGCGCAGAACCTGGCCATCGACGGCCTGCTGTACCCGCTGGTCTATGGCCATTTTGTGGACGACCACCTGACCGTGCAGGGCGGTACCGCCGTGGCCATGCTGACCTCGTTCATGCCCGAATGGCACGCCGAGAGCGCCCGCTGGATTGATGCCGTGGTCAAGGTGGCTGCCGCTGAAAACGCCGACAACCACTCGCTCATCAGCAGCTGGTTCCAGCGCTATGCCGACCAGGCGCAAGCGGCGCTGGCACCCATCGCCGAGATCGCCCTGGGCGGCGCTGGCGCCCCGTCTTTGCAGGCGGTGCGCGATGCGCTCACGGCCCGCGCCCGCAAGGCCGGTCTGGCCGTCTGAGGAGCATGCCCATGAACGCCCCTGTTGTTTCCAACGTCTTCATCGCCTTTCAGGACAACGAAGAGTCCCGCCCGATCATCGACGCCATCCTGGCCGACAACCCCGAAGCCACTGCCGTGCATTCGCCCGGGCTGGTGAAGATCGACGCCCCCGGGCGCCTGGTCGTGCGCCGCGAAACCATTGAAGAGCAGACCGGCCAGCGCTTCGATTTGCAGCAAATCCACGTCAACCTCGTGACGCTCTCGGGCCACATCGACGAGGACGACGACGAGTTGTCATTGAGCTGGCTGCGCTGAACCGCGGCCCCACGCACCCCCCACACCAAGGAGACAAGACCATGGACGCACCCGTGAGCAAGAAAAAGCTCGGCCTCAAAGAGCGCTACTCCGCGATGACGCGCGGTTTGGCCTGGGACACCACCTACCAGCCGATGGACAAGGTGTTCCCTTACGACAAGTACGAGGGCATCAAGATCCACGACTGGGACAAGTGGGAAGACCCCTTCCGCCTGACCATGGATGCCTACTGGAAGTACCAGGGCGAGAAAGAGAAAAAACTCTACGCCGTGATCGAGGCGTTTGCCCAGAACAACGGCCAGCTCAGCATCTCGGATGCGCGCTACGTCAACGCGCTCAAGCTGTTCATTCAGGGTGTGGTGCCGCTCGAGTACTACGCCCACCGGGGCTTTGCCCACGTGGGCCGCCGCTTCACCGGCGCGGGTGCGCGCGTGGCCTCGCAGATGCAGGCGGTGGACGAGTTGCGCCACTTCCAGACCGAGACGCACGCCCTGTCGCACTACAACAAGTACTTCAACGGCATGCACAAGTCCAGCCACTGGTTTGACCGGGTCTGGTATTTGTCGGTGCCCAAGTCGTTCTTTGAAGATGCCTCGACCGGCGGGCCGTTCGAGTTCCTGACGGCAGTGAGCTTCTCGTTCGAATACGTGCTGACCAACCTGCTGTTTGTGCCCTTCATGAGCGGCGCGGCGCACAACGGCGACATGAGTACCGTGACGTTTGGCTTCTCGGCCCAGTCGGACGAGTCGCGCCACATGACGCTGGGCATTGAGTGCATCAAGTTCATGCTGGAGCAAGACCCGGCCAACGTGCCCATCGTGCAAAAGTGGATCGACAAGTGGTTCTGGCGCGGCTACCGCGTGCTGACGCTGGTGGCCATGATGCAGGACTACATGCTGCCCAAGCGCGTGATGAGCTGGAAAGAAGCCTGGGAGATGTACGCCGAGCAAAACGGCGGCGCCCTGTTCCGCGACCTGGCACGTTACGGCATCCGTGAGCCCAAGGGCTGGAAGCAGGCCTGTGAGGGCAAAGACCACATCAGCCACCAAGCCTGGAACACCTTCTACAACTACTGCGCCGCCGCGCCCTTCCACACCTGGATTCCCAAGGAAGAAGAGATGCAGTGGCTGAGCGAGAAGTACCCCGACACCTTCGACAAGTACTACCGCCCCCGCCTGGAGCACCTGCGCACGCAGCAAGAACAAGGCAATCGCTTCTACAACAAGACGCTGCCCATGCTGTGCACCACTTGCCAGATTCCGATGGTGTTTACCGAGCCGGGCGATCCGACCAAGATTTGCTACCGCGAATCGGACTACCAGGGCGACAAGTACCACTTTTGCAGCGACGGCTGCAAAGAAATTTTCGACCACGAGCCCGAAAAATACATCCAGGCCTGGCTGCCGGTGCACCAGA
>RRZT010771720.1_pt1 | contig 10128 bp, 9 predicted proteins | sample 2165551 | NCBI WGS metagenome assembly RRZT01 (sample SAMN10456910, study PRJNA506462) | wastewater metagenome | biome: wastewater; feature: sludge; material: wastewater sludge; isolation source: wastewater sludge with Escherichia coli K12::gfp cells carrying plasmid... | place: USA: Moscow, Idaho ...
AAGCAAATGTAAAAGCGCAATCGCGCTTTTAGTGTTTGCAATGCGCTTGCATTGCAATGCCCTTTATAAAAAATATCCGCGCAAAGATACCATCTTTTGCGCATTCTTTTGCACCTTGTGCGCGAGAGCCGCGCACATTCGGCAAAGCCGAGAAAGGAAGTAGAATTAAAAATGGAGAAAAAAATTGAACAAGCCGATGTAGTTATCATCGGTGGCGGGGCCGCCGGCCTTACCGCCGCAATTTATTGCGGACGTGCACGTTTAAACACCGTGCTGATTGAGAAAGCCCTTGTAGGTGGCCTTGCCACTTACACCAACGAAATCGAAAACTATCCCGGCTTTCCCGAGGGCGCAACAGGGCTGGGCTTGATGGAATTGTTCCATAAGCAGGCCAAAAAATTTGGCGTAAAATTTAAGCTAACCGATGTGCGCAACGTGCAGCTTGATGGCGATGTGAAAACCGTTGAAACCTTTCGCACCGATTACAAATGCAAAGCCGTTATTATCGCCAGCGGCGGCAAGCCCCGCTTAACGGGCGCGCCCGGCGAAGCCGATTTTCTGTATGACAAAGGCATATCCTTCTGCGCTACCTGCGATGCCGCCGCAAACACCGATAAAACCGTTATGGTTATCGGCTCGGGCGATGCCGCAATCGAAGAGGGCATGTTCCTGACCAAATTTGCCAAAAAGGTTATCGTAAGCGTTATGCACGACGAGGGCAAAATGGATTGCAACGAAATCGCAAAAGGCGAGGCGCTTGCCAATCCCAAAATGGAGTTTGTGTGGAACACCTTAACGCACGAATTTCGCGGCGATGCCGAGCATCTGCGCAGCGTGGCGCTGAAAAACGTGAAAACCAATGAAATTTTGGATATCCCTGTGGATACCTGCTTTATGTTTATCGGCTACTTGCCCAACACCCAAATTTTCAAGGGCATGGTGGATATGAACCGCGGCGGCTATCTGCAAACCAACGAAAAGATGGAAACCAATATCCCCGGCGTGTTTGCCGCGGGCGACGTGCGCGATAAATTCTTAAAGCAGGTGGCCACTGCCGTGGGCGATGGCGCTATCGCGGGCTATGCTGCGGAAAAATACATCGCCGAAAGCGAAGTATTTGAAAACCAGATTATGGATGCCACAAAACCCGGCATTGTATACATTTGGAACGCGGTTGACCCCGCTTGCCGTGCGCTTTTGCCCACGGTAGAGGCTTTTGAAGAAAAATATGCGGGCCAAATTAAGGTAACAAAGGTAGACATCTACAAATCCGAGGGCATCGCAAATCGCCTCGGCGTGAGCAGCTTCCCCTGCGTTGTGCACATCAAAGATGGCAAAATTGCGGGCGTTCTTAGCGAAAACATCACAGCAGAAAGCATAGAAGCCCTTGCCGCATTGTAGGGGCGTGCATTGCCAATCGCAAACGTGAATTGCCAACCGCAAACGTGAGTTGCCAACCGCAAACGTGAATTGCCAATCGCAACCATGAATTGCCAACCGCAAACATGCATTGCAACCGTAGGGGCGGATTCCATATCCGCCCGTAAAAATCAAACGGCAACCACAAACGCCAATCATCAACCGCAAACGCTAAAAACAAATGCCGGGGTGGATTATCCGCCCCGGCATTCTCTATACCTATTTGCAACCCTTGCTGCAATTTGCGCAATTACCGCAGCAGCCCTTGCCCTGCGCCTTACGCCGCCGCATGGTATAAATGGCCAGTACGGCCAGCGCTGCCACAATCGCCAATATGATAAAATCTTGTATTTGCATAGATACAACCGTTCCTTTCTTTCGCTTTACCGAAATCCCAGCATAAGCCCCGCGCTATGCACCAAAAATGCCAAGCACCACGCAAGCCCCGTTTGAAACAGCACGATAACAATCGCGGCGCTTGTGCTGCGCATCTCGCGCCGAATGGCCGCCACGGCGGCGATGCATGGTGTGTACAGCAGCGTAAACACCAAAAACGATAGCGCCGAAAGCGGCGTAAAAATGCTTGCAAGCGAAGCGGAAAGTGTTTCTGCGCCCGTGCCCATCAAAACAGCCAGCGTGGAAACCACGGCTTCTTTGGCCGAAAGCCCTGTAATCAGCGCTGTAGATGCGCGCCAATCGGTAAAGCCCAGCGGCGCAAAAATGGGGGATAAAAACTGGCCGATGCCAGCCAGCATGCTGTCGGCGCTTGTGGCGGCGAGGTTTAAGCGAAAATCAAAGCTTTGTAAAAACCAAATGGCCAGCGACACAACAAAAATAATGGTAAACGCGCGGGACAGAAAATCCTTTGCCTTATCCCAAATTAAAAGCCCAACGCTTTTGGGGGAGGGCAAGCGGTAATTCGGCAATTCCATAACAAATGGAACAGGATTGCCCCGAAACAAAGTGTTTTTCAATAAAAGCCCCGTTAAGATGCCCGCTGCAATACCAAATAAATACAGCCCACTCATCACAAGTGCCCCGTGCTCTGGGAAAAACGCCGCCGTAAACACCGCGTAAATCGGCAGTTTGGCCGAGCAGCTCATAAAGGGCGTCAATAAAATCGTCATTTTGCGGTCGCGCTCGCTAGAAAGTGTGCGCGTGGCCATAATGGCGGGCACGCTGCATCCAAAGCCGATCAGCATCGGCACAAAGCTGCGCCCCGAAAGGCCAATTTTGCGCAATAGCATATCCATCACAAATGCCACGCGCGCCATATAGCCCGAATCTTCTAAAAGCGATAAAAAGAAAAACAGCACCATAATAATGGGCAAAAAACTTAGCACGCTGCCCACACCCGCAAATGCGCCGTCGATAATCAGGCTGTGCACCACGGGGTTAATGCCATATGCAGTCATCCAGTTTGAAACGGCAAGCGTGATCGCGTCAATGCCAAGCGAAAGCAAATCCGACAACGCCGTTCCCAATACGCCAAAGGTCAGCCAAAAAATGGTGAGCATAATGCCCAAAAATATCGGCAAAGCCCAGTATTTGTGCGTTAGCACGCGGTCAATGGCTACGCTGCGTGTGTGCTCGCGCCCAGGCCCGTTTTTTACCACCGAGTTTTTACAAAGTCGTTCAATAAAGGTGTAGCGCATATCGGCCAGCGCGGCCTCGCGGTCGGTGCCAAGCTCGGATTCCATCTCCTGCACGGTGTGCGCCAAAAGCTCGCGCTCGTTTTGGTTCAGATGCAGCTTTTCCAGCATCGGCTCGTCGCCCTCCACCAGCTTTGTGGCGGCAAAACGCAGCGGCACGTGTGCGCGCTCGGCGTGGTCGTCAATTAAATGCATCGTGGCATGTATCGAACGATGCACCGCGCCGTCGCAAAAATCCTGCCTTGCGGGGCAAACATGCTTTTCGGCAATGGCGATAGCGGTGTCAATCAGTTCGCCAATGCCTTCGTTTTTGGCGGCCGAAATCGGCACCACGGGGATGCCCAGATGGCGCTCTAAACGCTTAATATCCACCGTATTGCCGTTTGCGCGCATTTCGTCCATCATGTTCAGCGCCAGCACCATCGGAATATCCAGTTCAATCAATTGCATCGATAAATATAAATTGCGTTCAATATTGGTGGCGTCCACAATATTGATGATGCCCGACGGCTTTTCGCCGATTAAAAAATCGCGCGTCACAATTTCTTCGCCGGTATAGGGCGATAGGGAATAGATGCCCGGCAAATCCACCACCTGCACGCCCTCGTGCCCGCGGATGCCGCCCTCTTTTTTGTCCACCGTAACACCGGGGAAATTGCCTACGTGCTGGTTTGCCCCTGTAAGCTGATTAAATAATGTGGTTTTGCCGCAGTTTTGGTTACCGGCCAAAGCAAAAATCATAGCAAATCCTCTTTCTGAACAAGGGTGTCCTCCAGCACAATTTTGCGTGCATCTTCAAGGCGTAGCGTTAATTCATACCCGCGCAAATGCAGCTCCATCGGGTCGCCCATCGGGGCAATTTTGCGCACCATGATGTTGGTTTTGGGTGTAAGGCCCATATCTAAAAGACGGCGGCGCAGCGCGCCCTCTCCGCCCACGGCAACAATCTTGCCTGTTTCGCCCACTTTTAGGGAATCCAGTGTCATGATAAGCCCTCCTTATGATAGTTAGCATATGCTAACTATACGCATTTAGAATACCATGCCGTGTGAAAAATGTCAAGAGTGGAAATAAAAGAAACGAATTTGCAAAGTTTTATCGGGTATGACAATCTTAGGAAAATATGGTATAATAACCACACAGTGGTTATTATTGGCCATGTGGCTATGCCACGGCCATTTTATTTAAAAGCGCCGGCCAAAGGCCGATGCGCAATTATACCATATCCTGCGGATATGGTATAATAACCACACAGTGGTTATTATACCTTTACCACGGGCGGATATAGAATCCGCCCGAAGAATAGGCCGCACGCACCATATCGCAAATGCGCAAAGGCCGCCCAATCATTTTGGCGGATACCCGCCCGCGCGTTTTGTTTCATGCATCCACGGGCCGATATCAAATCCCCTCGCAATCATCATCAAAGGAGTGTGCATCATGCTGGAATCGGGCGAAAATTATTTAGAAACCATACTGCTTTTACAAAGGGAAAACGGCGCGGTGCGCAGCATCGATGTGGCGCAGCGCCTTGCCGTTACAAAGGCCAGCGTTTCGCGCGCCATGTCTATTTTGGAAAAAGAAGAATATTTGCTGTTTTCGCAAGGGGGCAAGCTGGTGCTTACCGAAAAGGGGCGCTTAAAGGCCGAAAGCATTTTAGAACGGCACGAGGTGCTCACGCGCTTTTTGATAACGGCGCTTGGCGTATCGCGCGAAACAGCCGCGCTCGATGCATGCCGGTTTGAACATGATATCAGCGCAGAAACCTTTCAAAAGGTGAAAGAATTTTTGCAAAAACAGGCATAGCCTTCATTCTTTCACAAAACCTATAATAAAATGCATTTTTTCTGATTCTTTGTGGGCAAAATACAGAAAATCGGTTTTTTTACATTTTCCTGTCGGAAGTTTTACAATAATGTGGTACAATAATAGCAACAGCAAAATATCAGCAATTTGCGTGCGCAGCTGCCTTCATTGGCCGCATTTTAATCAAACGATATCCATTACTAAAAACAAAAAAACATGGTGGGAGTTGAGTCTTGGGGATGGCACAAAGTACAAGTGCAAAAGACTTTTTCAAGCAAGAGGAAAGCGTGGCGGAGCTTGGCGTTATTGCAGCGCCCGGCGCAAGAGAGCTGGCCAGTAAAATTGACGCGCATTTGGTGCGCTGGGCAAAGGAAACAGGCTCTGTGCGCCCCACATTTGTGGTAGAAAGCGAGTGCCCGCGTTTTTCTTCTGGCGATGGCAAGGGCATTATCCGTTCCACCGTGCGTGGCGATGATTTATACATCGTTATCGACGTTGGCAATTACAGCGAGGGCTATAAAATCTTTGGGCACGACAATTTAATGTCGCCCGATGACCATTTCCAAAACCTGAAACGCCTAATTCAAGCGGCCAGCGGCAAAGCGCATCGCATTAATGTGATTATGCCCATTTTATACGGCAGCCGCCAGCATCGCCGCAGCTACCGCGAAAGCTTGGACTGCGCTGTGGCCTTGCAAGAGCTGCAAGCAATGGGCGTGTCCAACATTGTCACCTTTGACGCGCATGACCCACGCATGCAAAACGCTGTGCCTCTCATGGGCTTTGACAATGTGATGCCCACCTATCAAGTGCTGAAAACCATGCTATATGCCTTGCCGGATTTAGAGCTAGACACCGACCATTTCATGGTTGTCTCGCCCGACGAAGGCGCCATGAACCGCAATATGTATTACGCAAGCGTGCTGGGCGTGAACCTCGGCATGTACTATAAGCGCCGCGATTATTCGCGCATTGTCAATGGGCGCAACCCCATTGTGGCGCACGAGTATTTGGGCGAAAGCGTAAAGGACAAGGATATCTTTATCGCAGACGATATCATCTCGTCGGGCGAATCCATGCTGGATATCGCTTATAACCTAAAAGACAAGGGCGCGCGCCGCATTTTTGCCAATGCCACGTATGCCATCTTTACAAACGGCCTTGAAGAATTTGATAAAGCGTATTCCGACGGCATTATCGCGGGCGTTTTCGGCACCAATTTAACCTATCGCACACCAGAGCTGCTCTCGCGCGAATGGTTTCACGAAGTGGACGTGTCGAAATACATTGCTTATTTTATCGCCGCGCTCAATCACGACATGTCTGTATCGGCCATTATCGATCCCCACGAAAAAATTAAAACCATTTTGGACAAGCATCGCAATCACTCGCTGTAAAGCGGTAAATACTATATTCAATAAACAGGCGGCCTTGCGCATCGTGCGCAAGGCCGCCTATTTCGTTTTGCCTGCTTTGTTTTGGTTTGTTATGTTTATTTATTTTGCCTGTTTTTGCTTTGCTGCTGCCAATCGATTGCTCGGTAATCGCTTTTAATTGCGCATACAGCGCCTTTGTAGCCGCGCATTTTGTTTGCGCAGTGTTCGTCATCAATGCCGCCTCCTATGCGCTTAAAGCTGTTGCAGCATTTTTTCGCCGCGTTTTTTTGTAAACACCCATAATACCCAGCTGCACAATAGTAAAACCAGCGCGCTTGCAAAAACAAAAGCCACATCCGACACATAATCGGACAAAAGCCAATATAAAAGCGCGCCAATGCCCATTGCGCCAAACCCGCCAAACACGCCCAGCAGCGCCGCTGTAGATTGTTTTACCACAAGCGTGTCGTTGGCGGCATCCATTTTTGGAAAAAACAGATTAATTAAAAGCCCGCTAAATGCCACAAACGGCCCAAACGCGAAGCAAAGGAAAACCAGCGCAAGCCCTTGCAAAAGCGGCAGGGAAAAGGCGTACCAGCAAAGTGGCGCAGCCACAAACGCAATTGTCCAAATCAGTGCGATATTCACGCTGGCTTTGGCCAATAAAATTGTTTTGGTGGCAATGGGCGCTTCTTTTAAAATCCATAGGGTTTTGCCCTCAAGGCTGATAGACACGCAGGCCGAGCAAGTCATCACGCACATAAACGATGCCGCCAAAACAAGCAGCATCAGCACGCCGGACATGCCCGCGCCCTCCAGCTGCACAAGCAGCATGGCAACATCGGCCTTTTTGAAAACGGCAAACCCCGCCGCGCCAAGCGCCATCACCACGCCGATGCCAGTGTTAAACACGTAAATGGGCGTGCCAAAATAGCGCCCAAATTCCTTGCGTAAAAGCGCAGACAGCTGGCCCGAGGCTTTCAAATCGGTCATTCGGTAATCATTGCGCGTTTTGGTAGAGGATAAAATGGTCAGCATCTTTTTATAGCGCGTGCTAAACAGGTATACCACGGCGATAAACGGCGCGCACATCAGCGCGATAAAGCCCAGCATGGCCGCATAGTTGCCGTAAATTGCATCGCGAAACAGCCCCAGCGGGAAAAGCCACGTGGAAAACACATTCCAAATCATCGGTGCGTTTTGTAAAAGCGAGGCCGCCATAGTGTTCAGCCGCAGCGAAAACACCATAATCAGCGCAAAAAACACAAGATACAATATGTTTTGCACCAATGCGTGCCGCCCAAACTTTGCTTGCACAAAGCTGAGGATAAAGCCGATAATCAGCGAAAAAAACGTGGGCAAAATCGGCAAAAAGATATTGCACAAAAGATAGCGCAGCACAAAGCCCACGCCGCCTTCGCCCCCCATTACCAAATACGCAACGCCCGCGGGCAGCATCATAAAAATGCTAAAAAACAAATTTTCTAGATACAGCGCCATAATTTTCGACAGCATCACTGCAAAAGCCGAAAGCGGCAGCGACAGCATCAAATCGCTGTCTTTATTGCCAAACACAATGCCGGTTGCGGCAAACGCCGTAAACAGCATCGACATCATCGTGGTGGCCAGCGCCATAATAACCGGCATCAACGCAATCATGCCGCTATCGCGCAGCATCGAGCCCAGCATTATGCTGTACACACACGAAAGATACAGCCCCAAAAACGCCATTAAGCAAAGCGCGCCAATGCCAGTGGCAGCGCGTTTTTTACCGGTATTGTTGCTTCCGGCAAAATTTGCGATTAACCCGCGAAAGTTCACGCGGACAAGCGCCCAATATTTACGCATCATATAATCATTCCTTTATTTACATTCAAACAGGGGAAACGCAGCACCATGCAGTTAAAAACGCGGTAGCGTTTGCACCCCGATGGGGATAGCTTATGCAACTAAAAACGCTAGCCTTTGCGCCCCAAACACGGCACTTTATGCCCTGAAATGCAGCAGCTATGCCGTGTTGCGGCTTGTAAAGCTAATCTACTTTACGGCGCTATCTTCCGCAAGCTCCAAGAACACATGCTCAAGGCTGGATTTGCCCACGATGTCGGCCGTGCTTCCGCTTTCTACAAGATGCCCGTCTTTGATAATGGCAATGCGGTCGCACAGCTTTTCGGCCACCTCCAGCACGTGTGTAGAGAAAAACACAGCGCCGCCCTCATTGCACAGTTCCCGCAAAAGCTGCTTCATGGCAAATGCGGCAGAAGGATCCAGCCCCACAAAGGGCTCATCCAAAATCAAAAGCTTAGGCTTTCGGATAAACGCCGAAATCAGCGCCAGCTTTTGCTTCATGCCGTGGCTATAGCCACCAATGGGGCTGCCAAGCGCGCCGGTTAATGCAAAAATGTCGGCATACTGCTTGATGCGCGCCTCGCGCTCTGCTTTTTCAATATTGTAGATATCCGCAATAAAATTCAGATATTTAATGCCCGACATAAAATCATACAAATCAGGGTTATCGGGCAAAAACGCCATAATGCTTTTCGCGGCCACAGGCTCCTTATTAATAGAGTGCCCGTCAATATAAATTTCGCCGCCGTCAAAATCCAAAATCCCTGCAACAGAGCGCAGCGTAGTGGTTTTGCCGGCACCGTTATGCCCGATAAATCCGTAAATTTCGCCCGCATTTACCGTGATGGATAAATCGTCCACGGCCTTTTTGCCGCTTGCATAGGTTTTGGTAAGATGATTAATTTGCAACATAGTACATTCCGTTCCTTTCTTGGGAAAACATGTTAATAGTTTAACAATTAGATATTAGTCTAACTGTATTATAGCACAATGCGCGCCGCTGTCAAGATATTCAAAAACAATTTTACAATATTTTGGCATGCGCTTTGCAATATTTTCCCTGTTTGATATGTATAGGTGATAAGAGGGCATTTTTATGATAGAAAGGAACGGTTATCATGACAAAACTATGCAGTGCACTGTTGGCGCTTGCGATGGCGTCGGCAATCTTTACTTCCTGCGGGGCTAAATCGGCAAGGCAGGCGGCGAATACATATGTAACAGATAGCGCCCCGGCAATGGAGATGAAAGGTGATGGCGGCGTTTATGGCGAAGCCAATACCGTTACGGCCGGTGTGATGCCGCCCATGCAAAGCGCTGGCGGGCAGGCGGGGCAGCCGGCTGATACAGTTTTGCCAGACGACATGCTGCGCCCTGCGCGGATGCTTGTAAAAAATGCCGATTTAACGATGGAAAGCACCGATTTTGATGCCGCAAGCGCGGCGATTTTGCAGGCCGTTGCCACCGCAAACGGCTATGTGGAAATGTCTAATCTCACAAACGATGCCTACGCGGGCGAAAAGCTGCGCCACGCCGCATACACACTGCGTGTGCCTGCCGCGCAGTATGACGCATTTATCAATCAAGTGGGCACAGCGGCCAATGTGTTGGCCAAAAACGAAAGCGTGGATGATATCACGCTGCAATACGTGGATGTTGAGTCGCGTCTTTTCAGTTTGCAAACGCAGCGCGATACCTTGCTTGCACTGATGGATAAGGCCGAAAAGCTTGAGGACGTTGTAGCGCTGCAAGCCAGCTTAACCGAGGTGCTTTATCAAATTGAAAGCTATTCTGCGCAGCGTCGCGTGATGAACAGCGAAATTGAGTATTCAAAAATTTCTATCCGCTTGGCCGAGGTGCAGCGCGCCACCGATAAGCAAGAAACCTTCCCGCAAAAGCTTTCGGCGGCGTTTAAAAACGGCTGGTATGGTTTTGCCGAAGGCTTAGAGCGCGCTTTCTTGCGCATCATATACAATCTGCCGTTTGTGCTGCTTTGGCTTTTGCTTTTATCGGCAGTGGCAATTGTG
>RRZT012623440.1_pt1 | contig 10128 bp, 7 predicted proteins | sample 2165551 | NCBI WGS metagenome assembly RRZT01 (sample SAMN10456910, study PRJNA506462) | wastewater metagenome | biome: wastewater; feature: sludge; material: wastewater sludge; isolation source: wastewater sludge with Escherichia coli K12::gfp cells carrying plasmid... | place: USA: Moscow, Idaho ...
ACTCTTTGATAATACGTGCAGCAATCTCTACGCCGGTGATACCTGCTTTTGTTCTTTCTTTGTCTGCTTTCAGTTCTTCGATCATCTCATCCGGAACATGGATACCGGCAACGTTATTGTTCATGAATTTTACCATACCGTCTGATTTCGGGATGATGATACCAACCTGTACCGGTTTTCCGAACTGTTTTGCTTTGTCCATGAATTTGATGAATTTTTCCGGCTCAAAAACAGCCTGAGTCTGGAAATATTCTGCACCTGCAGCTACTTTTCTTTCCATCTTTGCCAGCTGTGCATCAACGGAATCGCTGCATGGAGATACAACAGCACCTTTGGAGAACTTCGGCGGTTCGCCAACCAGCTGATTGCCACCCAGATCTACGCCTTCTTCCAGCAGTTTTACGGTATGCAGCAGAGATACGGAATCCAGGTCAAATACCGGTTTTGCCTGTGGATGGTCACCCATCTTGGTATGGTCACCGGTCAGACACAGGATGTTGTCGATACCGAACATTGCTGCGCTCAGAAGATCAGATTCCAGAGCGATACGGTTTCTGTCACGACAGGCAAGCTGGAAGATCGGGTTCATCCCTGCATCTTTCAGGACTTTACACATAGCCAGAGAGCCCAGACGCATAACAGAAGACTGATTATCGGTTACATTAACTGCATGAACATCTTTCAGATAAGTTTTCGCTTCTTCTACCAGTTCGTCCACGTGGATCCCTTTTGGCGGTCCTACTTCTGCAGAAACTACAAATTCACCACGGTCGAATAATTCTTTCATTTTCATTATACATTGCTCCAATCATATTAAATTTTATAGATGCATCGTATTATGTATCTTATATTATTTTGCTACTTCATCATCTGTTGCAAAATTGTGAATCTGTGTCGGACATTTCAGTACGTCCAGACGTCCGATAGCTTCCAGCCGTCTGTAGATACGTTCCCATCCACATTCCATGGTATTATCAACCTCGCACATGCCGTTTTTGGAACCGCCGCACTGACCGTTGACAAGGCTCTTGGAACATGCTGTGATCGGGCAGATTCCACCGGTCAGATTCAGATAACATTCACCGCACTGGTCACATTTGTACTCTAACGGTGTCACACCCTGAAAACCAGGAAGCGGATAGGTATCGCAGGCTGCGCATACCTTCTTGTCATCCAGATATTCTGCGATTGTCTGTACGCCAACACCACAGGAGAATACTAAAACCAGATCAGAGTCCTGGATCTTCTCCATATGTTTTTTCAGGCGTAATTCCATATTTTCCGGATTACAGATATAATCGGTAGTCATGATTCCTGTTACATTGCCTTCAGCGGAAAGTTCCTTCTGAAGTTCTACAGCTTCTTTTTCCGGAAAATGCACTTCTTTACATCCGTGGCAGTTGATGATGAAAACTTTTTTCCCTGCCACCAGAGAGTTGATCATCTCTTTGTCTTTTAACTGGGTAATTAACATATTATTTCATCCCCCTTACTGCATTTTTTCCGGCTTTGATTCTGTCAATAATAGAGATTTTGGAAGAACAGATATACTGGCAGCAGCGACATTCCACGCAATCCATTACATGCATGTCTCTCATGCCTTCCCAGTTCTCCTGATCTGCATATTTTACAAAATACAGCGGTGAAAGTTCCATCGGACAAACATCTACGCAGCGACCACACTTGATGCAGGCCTGCTCTTTTGTCTCATCGGTATCGATCGCGATGATACCGTTGGAGCCCTTCATCATCGGTACTTCCAGGTCTTTTAGCGGGAATCCCATCATCGGTCCGCCCATCTTAACCAGAACATCTTCATCGGTAAATCCGCCACAGTAATCGATCAGTTCTTTTACGCTGGTACCGATCTTGATGACAAAGTTGCCCGGATGTTTGATCTTCTCGCCTGTTACGGTTGCAACACGCTCGATCAGAGGCATACCTTTCCGGATCGCATCGGAAATTGCTTTCACAGTACTGATATTATCTACCACAACGCCAACATCTGCCGGGAGTCCGCCGCTTGGAACCTGTCTGCCCATGACACGTTTGATCAGAGTTTTCTCAGCACCCTGCGGGTATTTGGTTCTTGCTACGAATACTTCCATGTTACCGATATTTGCAACTTTTTCCTGCATCAGTTCAATGGCATCCGGTTTGTTATCTTCAATGACGATAATACCTTTTTCAGCACCTGTTGTTTTCAGGATCGCTTTCAGACCATAGATGATATCGTCTGCATATTCCAGAAGAACTCTGTGATCTGCGGTCAGCAGTGGTTCACACTCACAACCGTTCAGGAGAATGGTATCTACCGGTTTTGCCGGTTTCAGTTTGACACAGGTCGGGAAACCTGCTCCACCCATACCAACAATACCTGCTTCACGGATGATATCGATGATCTCGTCCGGAGTCAGGCTGTCAAGATCTTTGTGTGGCTGTACGGATTCGTGCAGAGTATTTTTACCATCCGATTCGATAACAACAGCCATCACTTCGCTGCCTCTGGTTCCATGCATACGGGGTTCTACGGCAACTACGGTTCCGCTTACGCTTGAATGTACCGGAGCACTGATAAATCCTGCTGCTTCACCGATCTTCTGTCCAACCTTTACGGTATCGCCAACCTCAACGATCGGATTCGCCGGTGCACCCAGATGCTGGGACATGGAAATAACAACGGTCTTTGGATCCGGGAACTTCTTCAGGGCAATATGCTCACTGAATTCTTTGCGTTCTGACGGATGTACTCCACCGTAATATCCGTTCAGTCTGTCTTCTCTGGCAGCTTTTACATAATCATTGATAACTTTGAAGTTCACTTTTGAGAAGTCACGTACCTGTACCGGCTGATGCAGAAATTCTTCCAGACGTCCCTGTTTTGCCAGTCTCTGATAGATTTTTTCCCATGCACAGTCTTTATTCGGGTCTACTTCACATTTTCCGTTCTTGGCACCGCCACACTGTCCGTTGACAAGACTCTTCGAGCAGTCAACGATCGGACAGACACCACCCGTGATGTTCAGATAACACTGTGCACATGCGTCACAGCTCTTTTTGGTAAGTGCCATACCGTGATGACCTCTGTAGTTGAGCGTATTACTTGCTGCAACCACCGGTTTTCCTGACAGATCTGCAATCGTCTGGATACCAAGACCACAGGAGATTACAACTACGTTCTCTGTTCCTTCCGGAAGCAGATCCTGTAATTTTTTCTCTGTGTGCATCTTATTACATAAGAAATCAAACTTTGCACTGCCTGTAACCGTTTTTCCCTGTTCTGCTGCAAATGCTAAAAACTCGTCGCAGTCCGGTTCATCCACTGTTTCAAACTCTTTGAAACATTTGTTGCAGGCAATCACGAACAAATTGTCTTTGCCTTCCAGCACGGATGCAAGTTCTTCCTTGCTTTTCAGCTTATACTTCGTATAATTTTCCAATTGCTCACCTTCCTTGATATTTTTTATCCTTATAATTACCTGTCTTTACTCTCTCTTCCGCCTCCGCACATCCTTGGAAAAGACCGCAAAAACCCGATAAATAAGTTCGTCCTATTAAGAGTACCATAAATTCACAATATTATCCAGTTTTATTAGCGATTTCTATAAATTTTTTGCATGAAAAGCACAAATTTTTTTATTTGTCTTGTTATTCGCGTAACTCAAAAGACAGCCGTCCGGTCATATCCATCTGCCGAACGGCTGTCTTTGCGTTTTTCGTTTTTTTATTTTTCTTTTGAAATCACATGATACGGTACTGCCACAAACACTGCCCCGCCGATTATATTTCCGACTGTTGCCAGCAGTACGGTATACAGATACTGACCGACAGTGATTCCTCCGTTTGCCACACCGATTCCGATGATGCTCATATCTGCGATGCTATGCTCAAATCCGCAGGTCATAAAAATCAGAATACACCAGAAAATCATGATCAGTTTTCCGGATTCCGTTTTCATCTTGGTTCCGCACCATACTGCAAGACAGACCAGAATATTACACAGGATCGCACGCACCAGGATCTCTCCGACACCAAGACTAACTTTTGCTGAAGAAATTTTGATAAAATAATCTGCGATTGCTCCATCTCCTGCTGTCGGAAGTCCGGTCAGCTGGAAAGCCGCTACACAGAGCAAAGAAGCAATCAGATTGCCGATCCAGCAGACACACCACAGTTTCACAGTATCCGCCCAAGATACTTTCTTTCTCAGGGATGCTGCCGCCATCACCAGATTGTTACCGGTGAATAATTCAGCACCTGCCATAACAACCAGACTGAGAGCTGATGCAAAAGCAATACTCTGAATCAGTTTTACCGCAGCCGCTGCACCATTTCCATCCATCGACTGTCCCAGCACAAACGCTACCATACTGCCAAATGAAATAAACATTCCTGCTACCATGGATGAAATAAAATATCCCAGTGGATTTTTCTTCAACAGATTATTTTTTGCCACCCCTGCATTACATAATGCCGTATACTCTTCATGAAACATAACTTTTTCCTCCTTGTCATCACATTTCATTATCTGTAATCGTTCAGCCACAAACCATTACCGTCTTTTCATAATCTCTTTGGCATTTCCCCATAATTTCTTTTTTGCAGACGCACCTCCTTTTTACACCAGCCGTCCGGATATCTTTTTCCTGTCTTTTATAAAGGAACAAAGAATGTGTCTTGGCACATCCTCGCGGAGCATTTTTTACTTTGCAGGAAGTCAATTTCCTGTAAAGTAAAAAAGGGCAACACTTGTAACTCTACAAATGTTGCCCAGACGGTCGGCATCCTGCAAATCTGATTCCCCTGTGGTATCCCACATTTCTCCGTCAGTAATCAGATTCTATGCATTCATTGTATAAGTTTTATAAAACTTATACTCTTTATCATTAATTTATCACCACATTGACGGATTGTCAACCGTATTTCATGAAATTGTCAAACTATTATCATTTATAATTCAGGACAGAAGTCTTGTTGCCCATACCGCATTGGCATAATTTACGCCATGGCTGCAGATACCTGATCTTGTGCTGGCCGCTTCTACAGTTCTTCCATTACCGATATAGATAACTACATGGTAAACCTGACCGTTTTTCGCATAAAAGATCAGATCACCCGGTGCTGCTTCACTGACCGGAATCTTCATTCCATACTGCGACTGTGCTGCGGATGTTCTTGGAAGACCGATACCGAACTGTGCATATACATGCTGTGCGAAACCGGAACAGTCTGCTCCGTGAACCGGATCTGTTCCTCCCCATACATATGGGTTACCGATAAACTGCAATGCATAATTGATCAGAGCCTGGCGGGTTGGATTCTCAACAGAGGCTTCTTTCACTGATTTGAACGTATAATAGCAGACGGCATTGTCTTCCGGTGCGATCATCTGATCAGCAAGTCCGCATACAGTTTCCGGATCCTGTCCCGCATCGGTATATGCCTTTGCTTTTTCTTCCGCTTCTTCACCCATCAACAGGTATTCACTCTTTGCAAATCCACGCACATCACCGGATTCCACATATACCCATTCTTGATTCTTACTTGCCAGTACATAACAAACCTGATTCTGGGATAACGTGCCGATTACCCGTGCATCCGTACTTTTCCCTTCACGGATATTTATTTTATCCGTGTTACAGAATGCATATTCTTTATCTACTACTGTTTTTCCTGCTGTTGTTTTTGTATACAGAAGATTTTTATTTTTCAGCGGATTCATCAGTATTGTAGCTTTTTCGAATACCGGATTCTCCTCCCCGGACAATTCCTTTGCCTCTTCTATGATCAGATCCGCTTTTTCTCCTGTGTTTAATTCGTCTTTTCTGATAAATCCTCTGACTCTTCCGGATTCAACAAACACCCATCCGTCTTCGTCTTCCTGTAAGATATAGCAGACACCACCGCCCGGTAAAGATCCGGTAGCTGCAGCATCTTCCTCATCGCTTTTTTCTTCAAGAATCCTGCAATCTTTTCTTGCAAATGCGTATACTTTATCAACAGTTGTCAGACGAAAATCCTCTTCGATCTGTGGTGGAATCACTATCTGCTGTCCTGCAATCAGTGATTCGTTGCTTCCCTGTGCTTCTGCTTCCGGTGTCGGAGTAGCTTCCGGCGTAGGCTGCGGTGTTTCCGCCGGTGTTGCTGCCGGTGTTTCCTGTGTCGGCTGTTCAGCTGCCGGAGTCTCTGTCGGCGTCGGGGTTGTTGGCTGTATCGGTGCCGGTGTTGGTGTTGCTGTCGGCGCCGGAGTTTCCGTTGGTGCCGGGGTCTCCGTCGGTGTCGGGGTCGGTGTCTCCGGGGCTGCCGGGGTCTCTGTCGGTGCCGGGGTCTCCGTTGGTGTCGGATTCTCCGATACTGCTGGGGGCTCTGTCGGCGCCGGGGTCTCCGTCGGGGCTGCCGTCTGTTCCGAAGCCGGAACTTCTGCTACCGGTGCTGCTTGCGCTTCCGGAGTTGCTTCTGCCTGCTGCACCAGTTCTATCTGTTCTGTTGCTCCCGCAGTCAATGGTGCTGCCGGTATAATCATACTGGCTGATAAAACTCCTGCAACCAGTTTTTTCCATTTATGCATGTGTTACCTCCTTGCTCATTCATTGCATTTTATAATTACACATATATAAATATGATTATTTTTATTATATAACTCTCTTTTTTTCTTCGCAAGGTTCTATTGGCAATTTTTCACATTTTTTACCCTATTTTTTATCATATTATGATAATTATTATCATCTAAGCCAGACAACTTCCATACGTGGAGCAACGCAAAAAGAGACCTGTAAGTCCGGGAGGGCCAGGCGTCTTACAGATCTCTTCTTCTGGATATCCTATGGCTACTGCATAATAGGAAGTACTTTTTTCAGACTCTTTGTCAGTCCCAGTGCTACCACGATCTTGATCAGATCCGGAATAATGAATGGGAATACACACCAGCCAAGTACAGTCACGAGACCAACCGGTCCTGCACTTCTGGTGTACATAATCATAAACCAGGCAGTTCCAAATGCATAACACACAATCAGACCAACTACCATCTGGACTGCCAGTGCCCATGTTTTTCTTCCCATTACTTTTTCCATGCCCCACATAACCAGAGCACCCACCAGGAAACCTATTATGTAGCCACCGGCGTTGCCAAACAGACTGCCGATTCCACCACTAAATCCGGCAAATACCGGAACGCCGACTGCTCCAAGAAGAATGTACACCAGAATTGAAAGGGTACCTCTCTTACCACCGAGTACTCCAACTGCCAGGAACACACCGAAGGTCTGTAATGTAAACGGAACGGTTGCCGGTATGGAAATCCAGGAACAAATCGCCATTACCACAGCAAATACCGCAATGTACACCATGTCATAAGTCTTGCCTCTGCTCATTGTTGTCGTTGTCATTTTTTCATATCCTCCATAATTTTGCTGCATCTGCGCCGAGAAAATATCCACCGCTATGCTAATACTACTATATCACCTGTTTTTCGTATTGTCAACCTTGTGTTTATTGTAGTTTACATTCGATCCTGATCTCTTTACTGTTTACTCCGTTCCCTGTAACACGCTTCTCGGTACACAAAATTTATCCTGATCACATAGATTCGCGCAGTATGTTTCCTTTATAATATTTCTTTTTCTTTCAAACTGGACTGGTTATTTTTTTCAAAACTGGTTATTTCTATCTGACCAGTTATCCTTTATGATTCAGTGTGATATTAAAATTATAGTAACTATTCAGTAGCTACTGTCCCGCGAGGTGTTTTGACATGAATATGTCAAAATCCCGAGACATACAAACCAAAATGCCATCACCGAAGGTGATTTACGCGAGCAACGAGTCAAAGTCCGTGCTTGCACGGAACCTTGAGGAGTGCCGCGATAACGATAAAAACTCGCAAAGCGTGTTTTTATCGTTTAAATGCATTTTAGCTCGTAACTGTGAAGGTACTGAACAGTTACAAATTATATTAAGAAGAAAGAGGGAATTAAAATGGCATCTTTCAATCAGACAGCCGGCACCAGAACGCAGGCAAGAAACAATACTCAGGCGATCGTGGTAACCGCCATGTGTATCGCACTGACTTATATTTTTACAGCAGTTGTTAATATCCGTTTACCGTTTGCACCGAACGGTGGACTGATCCACCTTGGCAATGTTCCATTATTCCTTGCTGCTATCATCTTCGGCAAGAAAACCGGCGCACTCAGCGGTGCCTTCGGTATGGGACTCTTTGACCTGTTCTCCGGCTGGACTGCATGGGCTCCATTCACTTTCATTATCGTTGGTCTGATGGGCTTCTCCGTTGGTGCAATCACAGAGAAGAAAAAAGGCTTTGGCTGGAAAATGGTTGCAATCCTGGTTGCATGCGTGATCAAAATTGCCGGATACTACATCGCAGAAGGTATCATTTACGGTAACTGGATCACTCCGGCCTCTTCTATCCCGGGCAACCTGCTGCAGGTAGGAGTTGCCGCTGTAGTTGTTCTGATTATCTCCGGTCAGTTACAGAAACTGGCAGAAAGGATGGGCTTATGTACAAAATGATGACTCCCGGTCCTTCTCAGGTCCGCGAAAATGTTCTGCTGGCAAGGAGCAGACAGTTTCAGAATCCGGATCTGGACTGTGACTTTGTGGAATATTACCATGACACCTGTAAACTCTACAGCAGTCTGCTGCATACCGAAAACGAATCTCTGATTCTTGGCGGAGAAGGTATCCTCGGTCTGGAAGCTGCCTGTGCCTCCCTGACTGAACCGGGCGACCGGGTTCTGGTTCTGGATAATGGAGTATTCGGAGAAGGATTCAAAGATTTTGTCTCCATCTACGGTGGCACACCTGTTCTTTACACCTGCGATTACTCCCATCCCTTCGATGTGAATGATCTGAAAGCTTATCTGGAAAAAGACCATGATTTCAAATATGCAACTGTTGTTCACTGTGACACGCCAAGTGGTATGTTAAATGATATCGCTTCCATCTGTCCGTTATTAAAGTCCTACGGAATCCTCACAGTTGTTGATTCCGTAGCAGGAATGTTCGGCGAAGATGTCCGTGTGGATGACTGGAAGATCGACCTGTTATGCGGTGGTTCCCAGAAAGCTGTGTCCGCACCTCCGGGACTGACAATGGTAACGTTGAGTGCAGACGCGAAAGCAGCCATGGAAAAGCGTAAAACACCGATTGCATCTTTTTATGCGAATCTGCTGACCTTCAAAGGCTACTATGAAGCCAAATGGTTCCCATACACCATGCCGGCCAGCGATATTTACGGACTTCGCACTGCTCTGGAAAACATTAAAGCCGATCCACAGATTCTGGAACGCCACGCCAAAGTAGCAGCCTACACTCGCGAAGCCATCACTTCCATGGGCTTACAGCTCTACCCGGCATGTGGTTACTCCAACACCGTAACCACTTTCGAAGTACCGGAAGGCCACACCGCGGAAGAAATCCTTCACAAGATGCGCTACGATCACAACATCCTCTTAGCCGGCTCCTTCGGCTGCTTCGCAGGAAAACTGATCCGCATCGGTCATATGGGCGAAAACGCATATATGGAAAAAGTTCAGGAAGTACTGGATGCGTTGAAAGAAGTTTTGAACAAATAAATCTATATTAAACTAAAAAAGGTTGATATACTACCGTAAAACTACATAGTATACCAACCTTTTTGTTATATTACATATCAATACATAATCCTGTGAGGCATTTCTATTCTATCTGTCATCCCAAAAAGCACTTGATTACTTATATTCTTGCAACAAAAAATGGAAGCAAGGGGGCTCGAACCCCTGACCTCTCGCGTGTGAGGCGAACGCTCATCCCGGCTGAGCTATGCTTCCATACCAATCATTATAGTCCCTTTCCCCCAAAAATCAACCCCGATTTTTATCATATCTTGTGAATTTTCCACATCCAAACCTGATTCCTAATCCTCTTTCTCCATCCAGTAACGTTTACTTATTATCCCATACCGTCCAACAACACCTCTCCCCCTCCCCTTGGCTAACGCACAGCTGCCCACGTTGTCAGGATCAGAGCAGCAAGGGGGGCAGCGTCCCTCATTAGCCAATTTTTCTCATTTTAAATAATGTAGTTCCCCACATCCGTAGTATCAACCAGCAAATCCGCAATCGTAAT
>RRZT010468155.1_pt1 | contig 10126 bp, 5 predicted proteins | sample 2165551 | NCBI WGS metagenome assembly RRZT01 (sample SAMN10456910, study PRJNA506462) | wastewater metagenome | biome: wastewater; feature: sludge; material: wastewater sludge; isolation source: wastewater sludge with Escherichia coli K12::gfp cells carrying plasmid... | place: USA: Moscow, Idaho ...
GCCGCGTGGGCGCTGGTGGAGAACGGCACCGGGATTCGGGCCGGTGGTGGGGTGATGCGGGTGTTGAGCAACTGCGAGCGCTCGGCCGCCAGGCGATCCCACTGAGCGCTGAGCTGATCGCCTTCATGTTCACGCGCCTTGTTCGCCCGACTGAGTTCCTTGACGTAGGCCAGGTGTTCGTCGATCTGGTGGGTGAGCAGGTCCAGCGCCTTCTTGTCCCAGATCGGGTCGATAGGCACCGTGCCCCCACCGATCGAGGCATACAGGTGGGCCGCGGTCGTCCACAGTCCGCCTTTGCATTGCTCCTGTTCCCAGGCAACCTGCCAAAAGGCGTCGCGCAGCCAGTAGGCCAGGGATGGGTTATCGTCGCCGCGGGCCAGGCGCCGGTCGGCGTCCAGGACCCGGTCGATCATCGCCTCGCCCCACCCGGCCGCGGTCATGCGTTGTACCGACAACATCGCTGCCGCCTCCTGCTCCCCCACGATCCCCGTGGTGTCTACTACCTCACGCAACGCCGCGAACTTTGCATCCAGTCTCGGCCACGACAACTCCCGACCGATGGACTTCGCGGTATACCAGCGGGTGGAGCGCCGCGGCCCTTGCGCCGCAACCCCCACCTTCCAGCCGGTGACCTGCTCGGGGTCCTGGGTGGAGTGCCGCAACTCCACCAGATACCCCTGGCCTCGCAGCATGGCCACCATCTGATCGGCTGTCCAGGCTCGCGCCGCCGCACCGGACACATCAGCACGGACCTGGTCACGTTCACTCAGCCACCCCGAAGATTCCCCGCGCGCGGCCTGGGCCTCGGCTTTGCCCCGGCCCGGGGTGGTGCGCGGTGTGGCCGGCCCGGGTACTAAGTCGTACTGTTCCTCGGCCCACCGGCAGGCATCCTGCACTCGCCACCGGTCGTTGCGGGCGTGGGCGCGTGACCCATCGGGGCGCACCAGCACCGCCACCACATGCACATGGTCGGCCCCGGCACCCGGGGGGTGTCCGGTGCGAAGCGCGTACTCCACGCCCGACTCCCCCGCCTCGGGTCGCCGCGCGTGGTTGCGGCCATGACGCACCCCCACCCACCGCACCGCATTGTCCGACCCGTACCGGGCCAGGTCGGTGTCGTGCATCACCCGCCCCGCGATCGCCGCCCACTGCTCATCGGTCAGGTCCCCATCACCGGGGTCAGCGACCAGCGAGCAATGCCACAACGGCAACCGTTTGCTGGAGTCATCAGCCAGGTCCACCAGCCACGACACATCGCCACCGACATCCCCCGCTACCCCCGCCAACCCCGCCCACACCGGGTCTGCCGGGTCGCTCCATGCCACCGCTCCGCCGCCACCGCGGTCGGCCACCACGTCGTCGATGAGCGCGTTGTACGCCGCCGCGACGTCGTGGTCCCACCCTGCCACCAGGCGCGGATCATGGTGTTCGTTGCGTTTCCCCGGCCCCAGCAGATAGGCCACCAGCCGGCGCGCTGAGGCGCCGGCATCGGCCGCCGACCCGATCGCGGGTGGGGTGATCTTGCCGATCATGGTTCGTCGGTCACCTCATCCTCATCCCCCATCAGCGGCGGCTGCGTCATGTCGATCAACGGCCGCCGGCCCTGCCCCGTGTCCCGCTGATCCAACAGCTTCTCCAACTCCGCGGTCACTGCCGATACCTGCTTGTCTGCCATCTCGATCTCCTTCCAAAATCGTGGCGGGACGTCCCCACCACGATGCATCTGAGCCACACTCGCGTTCACCAATTGCCCCGCCGCGCGCACCCGCGACCCAGCCGTCACCAGGCCCGCGGCATCCATGGACATCGACGTCGCCGCCGCGCCCGCCACGGCCACCCCGACTGCCGCCACCCACCCGGCCACACTCATCCCCGCCCCCGCTGCCGATCCCTCGATCTCGGCCCACTCCCGCGCGCTGAGGTCCACATCAACCACCTGCAACGGATCGGATCCGCGTGGGCGTCGACCGTCCCGGCCACCCACCATCGCGGCCTGGAACGCCGCCACCTGGACCACCTCCAGGTCCGCCTCCTGCAACCGACGAAGCACCAACCGACCCCACCCAGCCGTGCCCGCGCACCGACGCAACAAGCCCCTGACCTGCGGGGCATCACCGGTCCAGCGAGCCGCCGATGACACCAGCACATCCACCCGACGCACCTGCCAGGTCGCCTCGCGCAACACCCGGATCACCGGCCGGTGCAAGGCCGGCGGCGACACCGGCCGCCACACCCCACCCGCAGCCATCGCGACCTGCCCCAACCAGCCACGAACACTCCACCCACACCCCACCGCCACACCGCGCACCACCACCAACTCCGCCTCGGTGAACCGGGCCTTCACCACCCGCTCCCGCTGCCCCCCAGCCGCACCCCGCCGCCGACCACCGGCCTCTTCCCCCAACTCTCGCCCCACCCCCGCGCCCGGGGGGATGCCACCGCCAGTGGCATCGGCGACGACGATCCCACCGCTAAGCGGGGGGATCGTCATATCTTGCCTCCGGCCTGACCTACTCATAGTGGGAAACCTAGCGGCAGGCTCCGACGCACGGAAGACCCTTCGACAAGGAGACGATCGTGACCACTGACACCGACACCGTTCAGCGCGCCGCGTTGGCAGCTGCGTTCCGAGCACGCGGCAACGAGATCGCCCGCGACCTCGCCACCGCAGCCGGCCGCATCACCGCCACCCAAACCGCCATCGACGACGCCCGCCGAACCGTCACCGCCCGCATCGACGAACACGCCGAGGCGGTGGCCGCCTACCGCACGCTGCGCACTGAAGCCGCGACCGTGCTTCCCCGCGACCAGTTGGATCAGTTGGCGCCCCCCATCCCCGCCCCGAAACGGCAGCGGGCGCGGTGAGCGTCGCGTCAACATGCGTCGACCAAGGCAGACTCCGCCAGCACCCAGTGCCGCGGGTCTTTGGCTACCCCATCGACTCGGACTTCGAAGTGCAGGTGCGGACCAGTCGAGCCGCCGGTGTTGCCGACGTATCCGATCACCTGTCCGGCCTGGACCTGGCGGCCGTCGACACCGTCGGCGAACCGGCTCAGGTGCATGTAGACGCTGGTGATCCCGCTGCCGTGCTCGAGGGTGACGTAGTTGCCCGCCCCATCACCGTCGTACCCGGTACTCGCGCGGCCCGCGGCCGGGGCCACGACGCGCTGCCCCGAGGGGGCGGCGATATCCCATCCGGCGTGGCAGCGAAGGTCCCCGTGGATTGGGTGGGTCCGCATGCCGGGGTTGGTGCCCTCGTTGCGTCGCTCGGTGCGCCAGTCACTGGATTTCGTCGGCAACGCCCAGCTGCCCCCCGCCGACGGCGAGCCGCACTCCACCCGCGGCGGGCACGGCCGGGTCCCGTCGTCCGGGGTCTTGTACTCATACGTGAACCCGCCGAGGCTGCGGTCGCCGCCGACCTGGTCGGTGGACACGTGCACGTGGTCCTCGTGGTTAGCGGTGCAGCTGCCCCGATCACTCATGCCACGCCACTCGGCCCACGGCTTCGGGCCTTCCTGGATGGTCCAGATGCGTTGCCGCCAGATCAGGTACTTCACCCGGTACTCGTCGGCGTACTTCACCAAGAACGCTGCGATCTCGCCCCCGAGTTCCCGGCGGCCATCGGTGTCCGCGCAGCCCTGCGGCATCATGATGTCCACCGCCTGCCCCGACGGGTGATCCGGGTATGGGTCATCCGGTCGCCACCCGCCGATGACGTCGATCTCGGGCCAGCCCGCGGCCACGCAGTCCGCGACCGCCCACGCATTCGGCTGCATGTGGGACCGCAGCGAGGCTGGCAACACCCGCTCCGGTGCAGTCGGGCACGTCATCGCTCCCCCAGACCCGCCCACACAATCGGCCGGGTCAAACGACTCCGTGCCACTGTCCGCGCCCGCCACGTACAGCTGCGCCCGCCACCGGTACCCCGACGCGCTCATGTGCACCCCATCGGCGGCGAAGCTGTCCGGTCGCGCGGCCGCCAACGCCGCGAAGTCGACCACGCGCATCCCCGCCTGTTCCTCAGCCAACTGCGACAACGCCGTGTTGATCCGGTCCTGGCCCTCTGGTCGCACCATGTTGATCCACACCACCTGACGATCCCCGGCCTTACGCAACAAGGCCCGCCCCGACTCCCGCAGCTGCTCCGGGCTGTCGTTGGTTCCCAACGCCACCACCCAGGTCGTGGCCTGCCGCGCTGCAGGCTGGTCCACCCGCGCCACCGCGTCGGCGGCGCGCCAGTTCTGCTGGGCGACAACGGTGGCGTCGCGGCCGCGCTGCCGGTAGAGCTCTTTGATGTGCGGGCCCGATCCGACCGTCAGGGAGTCCCCGACCACCCACACCGAACCCGTGGCCGGCGTCAACGGCGCCGTCACGGTCCCGCGCAATCTCGAGTACCAGTCCTGCGCGAAGCCGCCGCGGCCCGCCCGCACGAACTCCTCGGAATCCGCCGACCCTTCGAAGCGGTCGTGGAAGTAGATCGTGGCCTCGACCACGTCGGTCATCGTGGTGTACCGGGCCATCGAAAACGACCCCCAGCCCTGGTGCATCTCCTTGAGCAGCCACATCACCTGCGTCTGCAGCGACCACTCATCACGACCCGAGCGCTGCGCCCACGCCACCAGGTCTTCCCACCGGTTCCCGGCCCCTGCCGACCACTGCGCAATGCCGTGGCCCACGCCATTGGATTGCACGGTGCGCGGATCGAATGTCCCCCCGGTCTCCTGATGCAGATTCCCCAGCACACCCGCCGCCGCCTCCGGCGTCACCCCGTCATCCAGCAAAGCCGCCCAGATGTACTCCGCGTTGCCCCGATCCCCCTGCGCACCAGGGGCGTTCAGATCCGGTGTCTCCACCGTGCACGCCACCGACGCCGCCCCCGCAGCCACCACCGGGACAAACAACCCCACAGCAGCCACCACCAGAACCAAGACCGCCGAGACAACCAGCGCGACCGCTTTCACCGACCACAGCCTAGACTGCGAACGCAATAGCGGTTGGAGGTGTGTTGCCAGGAGAGCCCTGGCGCTGAATCGCATCAGGTGAACATGGCGTTCACGGTTCGGTCGGGACGCCGAGGATGCAGGCTGAGATGCGTGTTTCGATGTCAGGGACGTCGGGGATTCCCGTCATGGCCGTCTCGACGGCCTCGAGTTCCAGGGGGTGCTGGACGAGTCGAGGGGTGATGTCGGCTAGCCGGGCCAAGTGGGTTCGATGAGAGCGTCGGTAATCGACCAGGTGGGGGGTGACGAGGTCGAACCAGGCCTGCCCGATGCGGTAGGGGTCGGCATTGCTGCCGTCGGGGCGGGGTCGAGTGAACGCTTCGAGTCGTTCCCAGCGGCGTGCTCGACTGTCGTGACCGTGGCCAAGCTCATTGTTGCGCCAGCGGCTCGTGAGGTGCCGCATCTGCTCGATGGCCTTCGCCAGCCGCCTGGGGATCATCTGATGCTCCAGCTCGGCGGCGCGAGCGAGGAACTGTCCGAGGTGATGGTCGCAGTCGGCGTCGAAGGTGCGCGCAGGCGGGTCGTCGGCCAACAGAATCCGCAGCCGACTGGCCACGTCATCGAGCTGACGCCAGTCGTGCCGGGGGTTGGACTCCAAGAGCATCCAGTGCGGAGCACCGTGTTGGGTGCCGGCCACCGCAATGAACATCCACGGAGAGGCGGCAGCCACGGGGCTAACCCGCGACACGATGCGCTGCCGCGTGTGTCGGTGCTCGTGGTAGACCGGCCGAGGAATGAGCGCATCGGGGCCCGACACGAGGGCGCGCACGGGTTCGAGGGCGTCGAGAATTCCGTCCCAGGGCATCTCGTTGGCTTCCGCTACTTCGTGGACGATCTGGTCAACGGACACGATCTCGTCAGCGGTGGTGTGGTTGAGGTCAGGGATGTCGAGGTTGGAGCCAAGGAGCTTCTCGGTTGTGACGGCGCGTGCCGTGAGCCGTTCCGCGGCGCGGGTGGCGAATGCGGTGCCGTCGCGGGGCCAGAAGGAGTTGATGGTGTCGTACGGGCTGTCCATTCGGTCGACACGCCCCACCCGCTGCTCGGCCGCCCTCAGGGTGGTCGGTAGATCCAGGTGAATGATCGCGGAGGCTCCTTGGAGGTTCAGGCCCTCGTTGAGCGCATCGGAACACAGCGCGATCGCGTTGCCGGTTGCTCCTCTGGCCAGGGCCCGCCCCACTCCCTTCTTGCCCGTCTTGCCGGAACCGGTGGCCAGCAGCACCTCCCGTCCCCCCGCTTCGGCGACCAGCGGCTTCAAGACGGCCAGGGTGATCGGGTGGCGATCGAAGGCGATCACTCGATCGTGTTCGCGCGCTACAAGGGCAATGTGGCCGGCCTTGCCTTCCTCCCTGGACCGGGACAACTGACGAGCACAGTCCAAAATCGCCTGGAAGACGCGGCGTTCCTCCGCGCAGGCTTGGATCCAGGCCTCCTCATCAGAGAGCCACTCGGGCAACACACAATCCAGTTCCACCTGAGGCCGCGCGAGACCGGCGACAGTCGTGAGCATGTTGCCTGTGTCCGCGTTCTTGAAGTGTTCGCTAATGCCCTCGAAGTCACGCGCGGTCTGTGTGCCGGCGATGTGTTCGATGAGGGCGGCTCGCGATGACCGCATCGCGTCGAACACGTGATGGGCGGCCAGCCCGCTCGCAGCACCCAGCCGGTAGCGAAGGACGGCTTCATCGGTCACGTTGCCCGCAGTCGCCACCGGTCGCTGCAGGCGGCGACCCAAGTTCACCAGGCCTTTCAGGTTGTGGGCGTGCTGCCGGATCCGTCCAGCCCACATCTGATCTTGAGCGGTCTCAGAGGTGTCGTAGACGTCTGGCTTGTGGTCTGGGTAGCGGTTGACCCGCCCAGTGTCTGGGTCTCGGTAGGACTCGGGGTCGTCAGCGACTAGTTCGTTCAGCATCCGCTTGGTGCGCCGAACTGTGAATCGGCGAATCTCACGTCGCAGTTTCTCGTGTTGGGCGTGCGCCAGGACCTTGTCTTTCCTGCGCTCCAACTCCCGCAACGTGTCGATGGTCTCGTCTTCGAAGTTATCGGGACCCAACAGCTGCACCAACGACAGCAGGTCCTGCGCTCCTCGGCTGATCGGCGTGGCGGTGAACAGCAGCACGTGGTCCGCAGCGTTGCCCGTGACCTTCTGCGTCCGCTTGGTCGCCTTGTTCAAGAAGTTGTGACTTTCGTCCAGGGCCAGGATTTGGGCATCTTTGACTGCGGTGTCCTCCAACGCTTCTGTGGCACGACTCAACTTGCCGTGGCTGATCACCTTCAAGGCCAGGCCGCAGGAGATCGCTTCGCGTTCCCAGGTCTCCTGCACCGCAGGGGGTGCCACGAGCACCGCGAGGTCGCTCCGGACCCGTCCGGTCTGGTAAAGCCGATCTCTCACCGACCGAGTCAAGTGAGCACCCATCCGGGTCTTGCCCGAACCAGTGGCATCCGCGACCAGCACACTGCCGACGTCGTCGATGACCCACAGCGCCTGGGCGATGCCGGCAACTTGTGAGGGCCACAGTTGACCGCGGGCTACCGATCCGGGCAGGTACTTCTGAGCCCATTCCCCCTCCAGCAAGTCCGCGCAGGCGCGAGCGAGCGCCTCTTCCCAGGTGACGAATCGCAGCAAGTCGTCCAACAACTGCCGAAAATCTTGGCCCCAGTCGCTGCCGACGTCCCAGTAGTTTCCCGCTATTTGCATGACGCTGTCGTATCGCTGCCTGTCCGAGGTCCGCTCAAAGCGGGCGTTGGCCTCGATCTGGGCGCCGAGGCCGTTGGCCGTGAAGTTGCTGGATCCAACCGTGGCGGCGGCGTCACCCACGTAGACCTTGGCGTGCATGTTCCACTCCCCGGCCACCGCTCTGACCTGAAGACGTCCTTGGTCGAGCAGGTCCATCACCCGCAGGATCCGTCCGGATTGGCGAACCGAAATCCCATGTTCCAGCCAGAACTCACGGGCTTGGTCGGTGAAGGCCACTTCGGGAGCCGCGAAGCTTCGCCGAGACGTTGTAAACGGCTCAGCGCCCAGTGCAATGCGAAAGGTTCCCCCTTCGGTGTGGCTGCCCCATCGGCTGACCATGTCCACGAGTTCACCGATCGCACTGAACCCGGCCACCAGAAGGGGGCTGTCAGAGGTCAACAGGTCAACTGGGACCACGCTGCGGACCTTTTGGGCTGCATGGTTCACGGGGAAGTGGGAGGCAGCGGGCCACTGCAAGGCCGACAGCCTTTGTGACAAGAACTGGCCCGGCGCCTCCGTGAACAGGTCGGGGACGCCGATCGGCGTTGGCGTGTGATTGCCTCGTCTGACCACTCAGTCAGCCCCCTTCACTGGACCTCCGCAGAGTATGGGAGACCTCCGACACGGTCCTCCTGCCGGGACCACCGGGGTGGACACGCGACCACGAACGACCTCGAGCCGCTCGACCCCGGGCACAGCCCGGTGGGCCCAGATTCCTAAGACGCTCACGGTGACTCATTCACCGAGGCCACGGCGCCGCTCGACTGGTGCCACTTCAACCCTTAGTCGGACACGGTGACATCGGGGCCGACTTTCGACGTGTCCCCTGTGGCAACCGAGACCCCTGGCGTGTCCCCGCCCACTCACTGCGTCCCAGTACTGCCTCGCCGCGCCGCCGCCAAGCTCCAGGACGCAGCGTTGAGCCGCGGACCCAGCACAGTCACAATCGGGAACTCAGCGGGGTTCCGCGCTGATCTGGAGAGCCTTGCGGACCAGGTGGCTGCGGCTGGGGGCGTGCACAGATTCGGCCAACTGGTCCAGCGCCTCGCGGTCGGACTTGATCAACCGAAGGCACAACTGCACTTTGCCGAGGGTGGTGTCTTCGACCTTGGGTCGGGCACTTCCTTGAAACAAGCGACCCGTTGGGACTGTCGTCGGGGTCTGGAACACGGTCTCGAGTTGGGGCGCGGCGGACTCGACGGCGGACAGCACGATCTGGGTGATGGTGCGGCCGGTGGCTCGGCGTTCCGCGCGCACAGCTTCGGCCTGGGCTGGCGTGACGTACACGATGGTGTCGGGCAGACGCTTGGGGGCGGCCGTCTTGGGCTTGGTCGCTGTCGCGGAACGGCGGGCCTCTCCCCCACTACTGGGCTTGGTCGGTTCGTCGTCACGCAGATCAACCGCCGGCGTCTGTGCTGGGGGCGGCTGGGTCCGGGTGGCAGCGCGTCGCGCAGGGCGGGCCTCGGTGCGGCCGCGCCGATTCAAGGTGGAGCCCAACCCCGCGGGGTCGGCGAAGATCGCGCCGATGGGTCGCTCACTCATGACAGGACCTCCACGGCGTCGGTGTCGCTAGCGGGCTCGGGGTCGTCGGCGTTCTCCGCGTCGCTGATCAAGGTCAGTACCTCGTGGGACAAAGCGGCGTAGTCGGCGGCCAGGCTGGCTGCCGATCCGGGCACCGGGGGGGTACTGGCAGCGCTCGGGTCGCGCAGTCGCTGCCACCAGGGGACATCGCCGGCTTTGGCGGCGTCGAGTTCGTGCGCGACCAGGCCGCGGCGTCGCCCTTCGTCGGCGGCGGCTTCGGCGTAGCGAACCACGGTGGTCAGGATCGGCGCGACTCCGGCGAGGTCTTCTTCCAGCGAGGCGCGGGCGTGTTCGCGGATGCTGCGCGCGGAGCTGGTGATCCCGAACAACACCACCCCTAGCAGTTCGACGCGAGCGCCCCCGGCGCGGGCGGTGACGTAGCGCTGGGCCACGGTGTGTAGGGCTTTGCGGCTGGACAGGTCGCTGCGGGTGGGGATAAGTAGCCAGCGCGCGGCACCGAGGGCGGCTTCCTGCAGGAGCGCTCCCCCGGGTGGGCAGTCCAACAGGATCAAGTCGTAGTCCGCGGCGATGGGGAGCAATGTCTCGGCCAACGCGTCCAGGGCGGCGTCGGGTTCGCGTCGGGTGCGTGCGTACAAGACCGCCTCGAGGTCCTCGGTTTGCTCTCCCCCGGGCAACACGTCGAGGTTGTCCCGGATGCCGGTGACCGGTTCCACGGGTTGGCGGGTGGCGATGGCCATGTGTAGCGCGGTGCCGCGGTCGTCGTTGTCGGTGCCGGCGTACCCGAAGTCGTCAGCGATGTTGCCCTGAGGGTCAAGGTCCACGACCAGGACCCGGTAGCCGGCAGCGGCTGCCA
>RRZT010312923.1_pt1 | contig 10125 bp, 8 predicted proteins | sample 2165551 | NCBI WGS metagenome assembly RRZT01 (sample SAMN10456910, study PRJNA506462) | wastewater metagenome | biome: wastewater; feature: sludge; material: wastewater sludge; isolation source: wastewater sludge with Escherichia coli K12::gfp cells carrying plasmid... | place: USA: Moscow, Idaho ...
CTCGCTCGCCAGGGCGCCGACGCGTTCCCGCAGCACGGCCTCGACGGCGTCTTCCCAGCCCGCCTCGACGTGCATTGCCTTCCACAAGGGCAGATGCCGATCAAGTCCGTGCCGTTGCAGCCATTCGCCCAGTTTGCCTTCACCCTGAACGCGTTTCTGCAACTGTTCCAGCGTCGCGCGGCGGGCATTGGCTTCAGCACGCTCTTTCTGCGCCTGCTGCAACTGCGCCAGCACACCGCGCCGCGCCTGTTCGAGGCGCGGAATTTCCTGCTGTCGGTCGGAAAGCGACTCTTGCGCGTCGGCGATTCGTTCGCGCAACTCGGCCAGCTCCTCCTGCTTGGTTTCGTATTCTTCACTGTCCGGTTCGGGCAGCGCCTCACGCTCCTGCACCAGTCGATCGCGGCGTGCGGCAATGATCTGCAAGGAGCGCTGCGCATGGCCGCGATGGGCCAACTCGACTTGCAGGCGCTGGTCGGCCTGCGCCATCGCCGCCCGCTGCCGGCTAACCGCCTCCTGTGCTGCCGCTTGCCGATCTTCGGCCAAAGGCAGGCGCTCCTGCTGCGCCGAAAGACGCATCTCGCCTTGCTCGACGCGGTCGTCCGACAAGGCCGAGAGCTCGGTCCAGCGCTCGTAGTCTTCCGCCAGGCGCTCAAGGTCTTGCTGCCAGAGCGTATGGTCGTTGTTCAGTTGGGCGACGCGCGACTCGTATTCCTGCTGCGATTCGCGCCGATGCCGGATTTCGGCCTCAAGGCGCGTCACCTCGGCGTTGGCTTCGAACAAGCCAGCCTGGGCGGCATGCACCCCGTCGCTGCGGGTGAAATGGGCCTCGCGCGCCTCCTCGATACGTGCTTCGGTCTCGCGCAAACCGGCATTCTGGGCTTCGAGGTCGACCACCGCGCGGTCCACCTCGCGCAATAAACGTTCGCGCTCGGCCTGCGCGTCGTTGCGCCGGATCAGCCAGAGCAGGTGCTGCTTGCGCGTCAGATCATCGTTGTACTCACGGTACTGACGGGCAACCGCGGCCTGCGCTTCGAGGCGCTCCATCTGGTGCCCCAATTCGCCGCGGATGTCCTCGACCCGGGCCAGGTTGTCGCGCGTGTCGGCCAGACGGCTCTCGGTTTCCTTGCGTCGCTCCTTGTACTTGGTGACGCCGGCCGCTTCTTCGAGAAAGACGCGCAGCTCGTCGGGCTTGGCCTCGATGATGCGCGAAATGGTGCCCTGACCGATGATGGCGTAGGCACGCGGCCCCAAACCAGTCCCGAGAAAGAGGTCGGTGATGTCCTTGCGGCGGACCTGCTGGTTGTTGATGAAATACTCGGACTGGCCGTTGCGGGTCAACACCCGCTTGACCGAAAGCTCGGTGTACTGCGACCACTGCCCGGCAATGCGGCCCAGCGAATTGTCGAAGACCAGCTCGACGGCGGCGCGCGAAACCGGCTTGCGCCCGCCGGAGCCGTTGAAGATCACGTCCTGCATCGACTCGCCGCGCAATTCGGAAGCCTTCGATTCGCCGAGCACCCAGCGCACGGCATCCATCACGTTCGACTTGCCGCAACCGTTCGGCCCGACGACGCCAACCAGCTGACCCGGCAGGGAAATCGTCGTCGGATCCACGAAGGATTTGAAGCCAGCGAGTTTGAGTTTTGTCAGGCGCATGAATGAGAACGCAGCCTGTCGGCTGCGCGATACGATTTCTGATGGGCGAAAACGGAGCGCTCAGCCTTTACGGCACGCGAATGCTCATGGGCATATAATATCACCTTGCCTTTCTTTTTCGTTTCCGCACGACCATGAGCACCCAACCCAGCAAGACCCTCGAAACCTTCCCCAACCCCGCAATGCAGCGTGATTTCCACATCCACATGGAAATTCCGGAATTCACCTGCTTGTGCCCGAAAACCGGCCAGCCGGATTTCGCCACCATCCTGCTCGATTACATTCCCGAAACGAAATGCGTCGAATTGAAGAGCCTCAAGCTCTACATCTGGTCGTTCCGTAACGAGGGCTGTTTCCACGAGGCCGTCACCAACCGCATCCTCGACGACCTCGTCGCCGAACTGCAACCGCGCTTCATGCGCGTCACCGCCAAATTCTTCGTGCGCGGCGGCATCTTCACCAACGTCGTCGCCGAGCATCGTGCGCCGGGCTGGCAGCCCGCTGCGCGCGTCGACCTCAGCCAATTCGACAGCCAATCCACCACGCGGGGGTAAGACCATGAGCGAGCGCCAGGAAGCGACCAACCACGTCCTCGCGGACGAGGATCTCGACCGTCTCGAAAGCCTGCTCGACGATTCCGAGCTGCCCGAGGCGATGCGCCTCGACGAAGTTCAGGGCTATCTCTGCGCCGTGCTCAGCGGGCCGCAACCGCTGCCCGAGGACGTCTGGCTGGCCGACGTTCTGGGCAACGAAGAAGCGCTGGCGAGCGCTCCGGGACGGGATGCCGCCGAACTGCTGCGCGCCTTTGCGCGCGAGCTTGAGGCCGGCCTCGCCGCGGGCGAGCCGCCGGTGCTCTACCTCTATGGCCGTGACGACGACGAAAACGGCCCGAGCGACTACCAGCCCTGGTGTCAGGCCTATCTGGCCGGCGTCGACGCGGCCGAAGAAGACTGGTTCGAAGCCCTCGGCGACGAGGACGAGGACCTCGACGAAGAAAGCGCTGACGAGATCGAATACCTCGACGAACGCCTCTTCCCGCTGATGGTGCTGACCGGGGAGGCCGAAGCCGCCGCGCGCGAGCACGGCGAGGAATGGCCCGAAGGCGAGGCGCGCGCCGAACTGCTGGCCGACAGCGAGGAAGATTTGCCGCAAGCCGTGACCGACATTTACCGTTTCTGGCACATCAAGCGCAGCGCCGGAACGCAGCGTCGCAACGGCCCCAAGGTCGGCCGCAACGACCCTTGCCCCTGCGGTAGCGGCAAGAAATTCAAGCAGTGTTGCGGCGCCGCCTGAGGCGAGCCAAACCTTCCTTCACGACGGGCGCTCCAAGCGCCCGTCGCCATGTTCAACCCTTCCCCCTCCTTCTTCCCGTGAACAACCAACGCAAGCTCTGGCCGGAGTTCCTCAAAGCCGTCAAGCACGAGATCGCCCCCGCACTCGGCTGCACTGAGCCGATTTCGCTCGCCCTCGCCTCGGCCATCGCGGCCCGCCACCTGGGCGGAGCGCCCGAACGCATTGAGGCCAAGGTCTCGGCCAACCTGATGAAGAACGGAATGGGCGTCACCGTCCCCGGCACCGGCATGCTCGGCCTGCCGATCGCGGCTGCGGTCGGCGCGCTGGGTGGCAATCCCGACGGCGGACTGGAAGTGCTCAAAGGACTCAGCCCGGAATCGGTCGCCACCGGCAAAGCCCTGCTCGCTGCCAGAAAGGTTACGGTGGGCATTGCCGACGTGCCGCACATCCTCTATTCGGAAGCGCGCCTGAGCCGCGGCGAGGACTGGGTACGGGTGTGCATCGCCGACGCCCACACCAACGTCATCCTGATCGAGAAAAACGGCGAAACGCTGTTCAAGGCCGACCCCTGCTTCGGCGAGCGCGGCGAGAGTTATAGCCTGTGCGAAGCCACGGCGCAGGGCGTCTACGACTTCGCAACCTCGGCGCCGTTTGCCGACATTGCCTTCATCCTCGAAGCTGCCCGCCTCAACTCGCAACTGTCGCAAGAAGGCATCGGCGGCGACTACGGCCTGCACATCGGCGCCACGCTCAAACGGCAGGTCGAACGCGGCTTGCTGTCCGACGACCTGCAGACGCGCATCCTGGTGCGCACCTCGGCGGCTTCCGACGCCCGCATGGGCGGCGCCACCCTGCCCGCGATGAGCAACTCCGGCTCGGGCAATCAGGGGATCATGGCCACCATGCCGGTCGTCGTCGTCGCCGAGCACGTCAAGGCCGACGACGAGACGCTGGCGCGCGCGCTGATGCTCTCGCACCTGATGGCCATCTACATCCACAGCAAGCTGCCCAAGCTCTCGGCCCTCTGCGCTGTCACCACGGCCGCCATGGGCGCGGCCGCGGGCATGGCCTGGTTGCTGCGCGGCGGCTACGGCGCGGCGAGCATGGCCATTTGCAGCATGATCGGCGACGTTGCCGGGATGATCTGCGACGGCGCTTCGAACAGTTGCGCGATGAAGGTCTCGACCTCGGCCGCCGCCGCTTACAAAGCGGTGCTGATGGCGCTCGACAACTCGCGCGTCAGCGGTCAGGAGGGCATCGTTGACGACAGCGTCGATGCCTCGATCGCCAACCTCTGCGCGCTGGCCTGCGACAGCATGCAGGAGACCGACCGCCAGATCCTCGAAATCATGGTCGGCAAGAACGTCTAGCCAACCCGGCCGCACAGCCCTCCGACCGCCATGCTCTTCGTCCTCAAGCTCTGCCTGACGCCGCTGCTGATCGGCGGCGTCGCGCTGGCCGGGCGACGCTGGGGGCCGCTGGTGAGCGGCCTCCTGATCGGCCTGCCGCTTACCACCGGGCCGGTGTCATTCTTCCTGGCCGTCGAGCAAGGGACCGCGTTCGCGACACAAGCGGCCGTCGGCGGCCTGCTTGGCCAGGTGTCGATCTGCCTGTTCTGCCTCGCCTACAGCCGCAGCGCGCCGCGCCTCAGCTGGCCGCTCAGCACCCTGTGCGCGAGCCTCGCCTTTCTGTTGTCGACCGCGCTCCTCAACCTCGGGCACTGGACCATCTGGGCGGCGCTCGCACTCTTGCTGCTGGCCATCGGCAGCATCCTGCGCATCATGCCCAAGGGCATGCCGAGCGCCATCGCGCTCAAGCCACCGCGCTGGGACCTTCCGGCGCGCATGCTGGTCGCCACCGGTTTCGTGCTCGTCATCACCGCGGTGGCGAACCAGCTCGGCCCGCAACTGAGCGGGCTGATCGCCCCCTTCCCGGTCTTCGGTCTGGTCTTTGCGGCCTTCGCGCACGCCCAGCAAGGCAGCGAGGCTTGCGCCGTGGTGCTGCGCGGAATCGTGCTCGGTTCGGGGGCATACACGGCCTTCTTCGCCATCGTCGGCTTTGGTCTGCCAGTGCTGGGCATCGCGCTCACCTACCCCCTCGCCGCGCTCGCCGCGATCGGCATCAGTGGCCTGTTCTACCACCTGAGCCGGCGCCCTCGCCGCACCTAGCCTTAGTCAGGCGATCGCGCGGACACTCTGACGCGGATTCGCCAGCACTCAGCGGATCAGCGAATCCAACCACTGGCAAAATCCTCGACCGCCCGCGCCAGTTTGCGCGGATCGTGCCGGATGTAGTCGGTGTCGCTGGTGAAATCGCGCTCGACGATCTTGATCCCGCGCTCGATCAGTGTTTCACGCCGCTTGAGCCGCACCGGCGCCTTGCCTTCGAGCTGATATTTCCCCAACAGATCGCCGCGCAACTCACCGTTATTGACCAGCACGTAATCGAGGCAATCCTCGCCGACGTGCTGCTCCAGCACGCGCACGAAATCCTCGAGACAGAAGCCGTCGGTCTCGCCGTGCTTGGTCATGATGCTGCCCACGTAAACAATGCGCGCCTGCGTCTCGCGCAAAGCCTCGCGCATCCCTTCGCACAAAAGATTCGGAATGATGCTGGTGTAGAGGTCGCCGGGGCCGATGATCACAAAATCGGAGTTGAGGATCGCCTCGCGCGCCCGCGGGTTGAGGCGCCCGCCACCGATCAAGAAGGCGTCGCGGATCGGCACGTTGGCGTCGTGCCGGGGCACATCGATTTCGCTCTCGCCGACGATGCGCTCGCCGTTCTCCAGCGTCACCCCCAGATGCACATTGTCGAGCGTCACCGGGATCACCTTGCCGCGCACGTCGAACATCGTGCAGAGTTCCTCGATGCCGCGCTCAAAGTCGCCCATGATGTCGGAAAGCGCCGTCAATAGGAGGTTGCCGACGGTGTGGCCGGCGATGCGCTTGCCTTCCTTGAAGCGATACTCGAAGAGGCGGCGCACCACCTCGGTGTCCTCGGCCAGCGCCACGATTGCCCGACGCACGTCGCCGGGCGGAAGAATGCCGAACTCGTCGCGCAGTTCGCCGGTCGAACCGCCGGAATCTGCCGCCGTGACGATCGCCGCAAGGTTCAGATCGCTTTTCCGGCTCAGCCCGGAAAGGACGTTGAAGGTTCCCGTTCCGCCGCCGATGGTCGTGATGTTGGTTTTGCCGGTGTGCATGCGCAACCCCGTTCATCCGTGAAGCGGGCATGATAACCGAATGCCCTCGCTGCACGCAGCGACATGAACGTGCTGCTCCGTAAACCCCGGCCGCCGCCGCCCGTCTTTCCGCCGTGACAGGATGCCTCGTATAATCGGGCGCTTCCCGTGTTGATCCGCCTTCTGACCGCTCGCTACCGATACCGTGAATCCCAACCTCGCCAAACTGCACCCCTACCCGTTCGAGAAACTCCGCCAGCTCTTTGCCGGCGTTACGCCGAACCCGAACCTGCGTGAAATTCGCCTGTCGATCGGCGAACCGCAACACGAGACGCCCCCCTTCATCAAGGAGGCGCTGACCGCGGGGCTGTCCGGGCTGGCCAACTACCCTACTACGCTGGGTCTCCCAGCCCTGCGCCAGGCCATCGCGGCATGGCTGCAGCGGCGTTACGCTCTGGACGGCGTCGATCCCGAGCGCGAGATCATCCCGGTCAACGGTTCGCGCGAAGCGCTGTTCGCCTTCACCCAGGCGCTCATCGACCCCACGGCCAAGGCTTTGAACGGCGAAGCACCGCTGGTCGTCAGCCCCAACCCCTTCTACCAGATCTACGAAGGCGCGACCTACCTCGCCGGGGCCGACCTGCGCTTCCTCAACACCCTGCCGGAAAACGACTACGCCTTCGATTTCGACAGCCTGAGCGACGCCGAATGGCGGCGCGTGCAGCTGATGTTCGTCTGCTCGCCGGGCAACCCGACCGGCAAGGTGCTGAACCTCGAAGACTGGAAGCGGCTCTTTGCGCTCTCCGATAAATACGGTTTTGTCATCGCCTCGGACGAGTGCTATTCCGAAATCTTCTTCGACGAGGCCAAGCCCCCGCTCGGCGGCCTGCAGGCCGCGCGCCAGTTGGGCCGCAGCTTCGAGCGCCTGGTGATGTTCTCCAGCCTCTCCAAGCGCTCCAACGTGCCCGGCATGCGTTCGGGCTTCGTCGCGGGCGACGCCGCCATCCTCAAGGACTTTCTCCTCTACCGCACCTACCACGGCGGCGCCATGAGCCCGGCGGTGCAGATGGCCAGCGTCGCGGCATGGAACGACGAGGCGCACGTGATCGACAACCGCCGCCAGTACCGCGAGAAATTCGAAGCCGTCACGCCGCTGCTCGCCGGGCCGCTCGGGGCACGGATGCCGGATGCCAGCTTCTATCACTGGGTGCGCACTCCGGTCTCCGACACCGAGTTCGCCCGTGCCCTGTACGCCGATTATAATGTCGTCGTCCTGCCGGGCAGCTTCATCGCCCGCGCCAGCCATGGCGTCAATCCCGGCGCCGGCTGCGTGCGCATCGCCCTGGTCGCGCCGCTCGAAGAATGCCTCGAAGCCGCCGGCCGTATCCAACAATTTGTGTCCCAACTCTAGGAAAGAACCATGCAGCAATTCCAGTCCATCATCGAAGACGCCTGGGAAAACCGCGCTTCCCTGCAACCCGGAACCGCCCCCGCCCGGATCGGTGAAGCGGTCGCCGCCGTCCTCGCCGAGCTCGACGCCGGGCGCCTGCGCGTTGCCGAAAAGATCGACGGCGACTGGGTCACGCACCAGTGGATCAAGAAGGCCGTACTGCTCTCCTTCCGCCTTGAAGACAACGTCGTCATGGACGGCGGCGCGCTGCGCTTTTTTGACAAGGTGCCGAGCAAGTTCGCCAAGTATTCGCGCGAAGACTTCACCCGCGGCGGCTTCCGTGTCGTTCCGCCGGCCACTGCGCGTCGCGGTTCCTTCATCGGCCGCAATGTGGTGCTGATGCCCTCGTACGTGAACATCGGCGCCTACGTCGATGAAGGCACGATGGTCGACACCTGGGCCACGGTCGGCTCCTGCGCCCAGATCGGCAAGAACGTGCACCTCTCGGGCGGCGTCGGCATCGGCGGCGTGCTTGAGCCCCTGCAGGCCAACCCCACGATCATCGAAGACAACTGCTTCATCGGCGCGCGTTCCGAAGTCGTCGAAGGCGTGATCGTCGGCGAAGGTTCGGTGATCTCGATGGGCGTCTATATCGGCCAGTCGACCAAGATCCTCGACCGCGAGACCGCTGAGGTCAGCTACGGCCGCATCCCGCCCGGCTCGGTCGTCGTCTCCGGCAACCTGCCGTCCAAGGACGGCTCGCACAGCCTGTACTGCGCGGTCATCGTCAAGAAGGTCGACGCTCAGACGCGCTCGAAGACCAGCATCAACGACCTCTTGCGCGGCGACTGAGCCGCAAGCCCTCCGGCGGAGACACCATGATTCTCGACAAGCTTTTTCAGCTGATGGCCGAAAAACAGGCCTCGGACATCTTCATCTCCGCCGGCGCGCCGATCCACATCAAGATCCAGGGCAATACCCTGCCGGTCAACCAGCAGATTATGGACCCGGCGATGATCGACAAGATCGCCGGCGAGCTGATGACCCCCGAGCAGGTCAAGGTCTTCGAGGCGACGATGGAGATGAACCTCTCCTTCGGCGTCCCGCGGGTCGGCAACTTCCGGGTCAACCTCTTCCGCCAGCGCGCTTCGATCTCGATCGTCGTCCGTTACATTCAGGGCAACATCCCGCCGCTCGACACCCTCGGCTTGCCCACCGTGCTGGCCGACCTGATCATGGAAAAGCGCGGTCTGATCCTGATCGTCGGCGCCACCGGTTCGGGCAAATCGACGACCATCGCCTCGATGCTCGACCACCGCAACGCCAACCGCAGCGGTCACATCCTGACGATCGAAGACCCGATCGAATTCCTCTTCCGGCACAAGAAGTCCATCGTCAACCAGCGCGAGCTGGGGATGGACACCCTGGGCTGGGAATCGGCGCTCAAGAACGCCATGCGCCAGGCGCCGGACTGCATCCTGATCGGCGAAATCCGCGACAAGGAAACGATGCAGGCCGCCATCGCCTACGCCCAGACCGGCCACCTGTGCCTCGGCACCCTGCACGCCAACAACAGCTACCACGCGCTCAACCGGATCATCAACTTCTTCCCGCTTGAGAGCCGGACCTCGCTCTTCCTCGACCTGGCCGCCAGCCTGAAAGCCGTCGTCTCGCAGCGTCTGGTCAAGAAGCCCGACGGCCAGCGGATCCCGACCGCCGAAGTCCTGCTCAACACCCGCCACGTCCAGGAACTGATCGAACGCGGCGAAGTCCTGGCGATCAAGGAGGCAATGGAGCAAAGCCTGGCGCCCGGATCGCAGACCTTCGAGCAGGACCTCTTCCGCCTCTTCCGCGAACAGGCCATCACCCTCGACGAAGCGCTGGCCAACGCCGATTCGCCGACCAACCTCTCCTGGCTGATCAACAACTCCGAAATCCCCTCGACGGCCAAGGAATCGACCTTGCGCGTCGAAACCCCGCTCGATTTTTCGGAAACCAACCTCGGCGGCACCTCCTTCAAGGAGTTCTCGCTGAGCCTCAACGAAGCCCCCGAAGAACTACATGCCAAATGATTTGACGCCGGCCGTGGCCGGCGATGCGACGCAGGCCCTGACCTGCGCGCTGATCGCTCGTCCCTCGGTCACCCCGCAGGATGCCGGTTGCCTCGAACTCATCGCCGAACGCCTGAGCCCAATCGGCTTTAGCTGCGAACGCATCGATCGCGGCGGCGTCAGCAACCTCTGGGCGCGTCGCGGTACCGCGGCGCCGCTCTTCTGCTTTGCCGGCCACACCGACGTCGTGCCGACCGGCCCGCGCGAGAAGTGGCAAAGCGACCCCTTTGTTCCCGAAGTCCGTGACGGCCTGCTCTACGGCCGCGGCGCGGCGGACATGAAAGCCTCGCTGGCTGCCTTCGTCACCGCCACCGAAGCCTACGTCGCCGAACACCCCGAGCACAGCGGCTCGATCGCCTTCCTGCTCACCTCGGACGAGGAAGGCGACGCCGTAGACGGCACCGTCGCGGTCACCCAGGCCCTGCAAGCCCGTGGCGAGACGCCGGATTTCTGCCTGGTCGGCGAACCGACCGCCGTCGCCCGCCTGGGCGATA
>RRZT011661059.1_pt1 | contig 10125 bp, 10 predicted proteins | sample 2165551 | NCBI WGS metagenome assembly RRZT01 (sample SAMN10456910, study PRJNA506462) | wastewater metagenome | biome: wastewater; feature: sludge; material: wastewater sludge; isolation source: wastewater sludge with Escherichia coli K12::gfp cells carrying plasmid... | place: USA: Moscow, Idaho...
GTTCTACTCATAATTTCATTATGAATATTATTGCAGCTCTTGTCTCATATTGTTTTTTCCCAAAAAAGCCTTCAATCAAATTTGAAGTGGAAAAATCAAACCAATTAACTATTTGGGGGTAATCTTATCCCGAACTCACGTAATTAGGTAATCTGAAATAAAAAGAGACTATAGGATATTACAATTGGTTCTTATCTTTTTTAATTGAGTGGTATACTGATATAAAAAAAAGGACACTCCATAACTTGGAGTATCCTTTTTCTATTAAATAAATCTATTTTTTTGTTCTATTGTTGTTTAACTAGTGATCGTGCTCATCAGCCAATGCTTCTTCTTTAGTTTGATGCACTGTGTTTTTATCGTGTTCTCTAGGTGCATAAATAGAATATAGTTTCAGTGGTTTATTAGTGTCGTTTACTACATTGTGCCACTTTCCAGCTGGAACCATAATTGCAAAATCATCTTCTATTCTTTTTTGAAACGATAAGTCGTCTTCCGTATCTCCCATTAATACAAGTCCTTCGCCTTCTTCAACTCGAAGAAATTGATCATGATCATGGTGTACTTCAAGTCCTACATCTTCACCTGGAAGTATGTTCATAACAGTTAGCTGCATATATTCACCAGTCCACAAAGCTGTACGATATGTTTTGTTTGCTCTGGTGTAGTCTTCGATATTAAAAACAAATGGATCGTTTCCAAAATCGCGAAACTCCAAATTAAGTGATTCTACCTCTGTTGGTGCTGCCTCTTCTTGAGGTTGTTCGGCAGGTTGAGCACATGAAGCTGCAAATAAGCCAACAAGTGCAAATGCCATGAAATGAATAAATTTTTTTCTCATATTGTTTTAGTTTTTATTGTTCTAATAAGTAAATATAGTGATTTTTACTTAGACTCACAAGTATTAGCATAGGAGTGGGTGATGCTAAATGATAAAATAGCGTATTTGTACAATATTGCCTGTGTTAACCGATTGGTTTATAGTCTTGTATGATGGGGTTTTAATCTTATCAGCCTTCTTGTATGAGTTTTTAAACTGTTAAAGATTGTTTCAATAGCGTGATTGTCTTCATTGATAGGGCTTGTTTTTTTTTAGTTAAAGATTAATGTCTATCTTTGAATAGAAATTACTAATATAAAAATTAAAACTATTATGAAATCATTTAGTGAAAAAGCAAATAAGATTTTTAACAAGGCTACTGTCGATTATCACGTAGCTAATGATGTGAACACGCCAATCAATAACCCATACGATGTAGGAACTATTGATAGTTTTTTATATGAAAAAAACTGGATTGATGTTGTTCAGTGGCATTTGGAGGACATTATTCGTGATCCGAATATCGACCCAGCAGAGGCATTGAAAATTAAGCGCACTATTGACAAGTCTAATCAGCTTCGAACTGATTTGGTAGAGAATATTGACAGCTATTTCCTCTATTTATATAAAGATGTAAAGCCAGCTGAAAAAACTACAATCAATACAGAAAGTCCAGCATGGGCTTTGGATAGATTGTCTATTTTAGCAGTTAAAATATATCACATGAGAGAAGAGACAGTTAGAACAGATGTTGATGATGAGCATATCGAAAGCTGTAACCAAAAACTAAATGTATTACTTGAGCAACGTGAAGACCTATCACTTGCAATAGATGAGCTATTGGAAGAGATAAAACAAGGCAACAAGGTTATGAAAGTATATAAGCAGATGAAAATGTATAACGACCCTGCTTTAAACCCTGTGTTATACGCAAAAAAATAGCAAAGTGAAAAAAAGAGAGAAAAACCTTTTGTCGAACATATTGGTAATAAGGTTTTCTGCTTTTGGAGATGTGGCAATGACCTTGCCTGCTCTCTATTCAGTAGCAAAAGCTTACCCTAGTCACACGTTTTATATGTTAACCTCAAAGAATTTTGAGGGGTTGTTTACTAACCAATTGCCCAATATTAAGGTGATAGGTGTAGATTTGAAACAATATAAAGGTGTGACAGGGTTATTGCAATTGGCAAATGAGATTCGCAGAAAATATAAGATAGATGCAGTAGCAGATTTGCACAGTGTATTGCGTAGTCAGGTTATTAGGTCGTATTTCTTCTTGCTTGGCAAAAAGGTTAAATCTATCTTTAAAGATAGGGCTAAGAAGAAGGCTATAACCAAATATAAAATTCCTTTAACTCAATTGAAGCATTCAATAGATCGCTATAGAGATGTTTTTATGGAGCTTGGCTTAGCCTCTGAGATGAGTTTTGTGTCATACTTTGAGAATAAAACACGTGATGTTGCAGAGTTAAGCAATTTGTCTTTTGATACCAGTAAATCTAATATAGGTATTGCTCCTTTTGCAATGCATAAGGAGAAAATGTATCCTATTGATAAAATGGAAGAAGTGCTGAAGAAGATGGTAGCTAAATCCAACAAACACATATATCTGTTTGGTGGCGGTAAAAAAGAGAAAGAGAAGTTTGAAGAGTGGGAGGCTAAGTATCCTAATGTAACGTCGGTGATAGGTAAGCTCACCTTGGAGAATGAGTTACTCTTGATATCTTATTTGTCTGTATTAGTTTCAATGGACTCTGCCAATATGCATTTGGCTTCGCTTGTAAACACACCCGTGGTTTCTATTTGGGGTGCAACGCATCCTTACTTAGGATTTTATGGTTTCAATCAGCCACCAAGCAATGCTGTACAAATAGAAGATTTAGACTGTCGTCCATGTTCAGTGTTTGGCAATATTACTTGTTGGCGAGGAGATCATGCGTGTATGAATAGAATTGATCCGCAAACAGTTGTTGAGAAGATAGAGCAGGTGATTGAGTCAAACACACAGCAATAGTTTGAAGTAGATATTCACTCTTTCTCTGCAAGAAAAAGGCAAACACTGTATTTCGACAGGAAACAGTTATTTGCTTTATTTTATTTAATTTAACTCCTTGAGCTTATCACTATTATTCTGTTTCATTTTTAATGTATTTTGTTACTTGTGTTCTACTTTCCATTATCCTCTGTATACAAAAATCTTTTGATACTCTTTTTTGGAGTTTTCTCAAACTCTTCTTTTCGGAGTTCAACGTAGCCAATTTGTTCGAATGCGGCTAGCTTTTCGTTCAGTAATAAACGGTTGTTATCCATAATGCTTTCGAGCTCTTCGAAGGTGACATTTGTCTCTTTCATTTCGTGAATGTCTGGATACACCAAAGCTACTAATCTGAGTTTTCTTTTTATAATAAGGTTTTCTGCCACATAAGGCATGTTGTTGAGGCGTGCCTCAATCTCTTCAGGAAAGATATTTTGACCATTAGCACCTAAAAGCATAGTCTTGATACGTCCTTTTATATAAAGACGATTTTCATTGTCTAAAATACCCAAATCACCTGTGCGCAACCAACCATCATCGGTAAATGCTGCGTCGGTTGCCGATGGGTTTTTATAATATCCCTTCATCACATTCTCTCCCCTCACTTGTATTTCACCAGGTGTTTTTGTTGGCTCATTTGAGTCGATTCTTGCTTCCATTATTCCCTCTAGTACCCTGCCACATGAAGTAGGCACAAAATCTCGGTGGCTATCATATGAAATAAGTGGTGCACACTCAGTCATGCCATAACCAATAGTGAATGGGAATCCAATTTTGTGTAAAAAACTTTCGGCCTCTTTGCTCATAGCTGCACCTCCAACAATTACCTCTTTGAACTCTCCTCCAAGTGAAGCAACCAATGTTTTTCTAATTTTCGAGTAGATTACATTTCTTAGGAAGGGCACTTTGAGCATTGATTGTGTTGCAGGCTTAGAAATAACAGGAAGCAGTTTTTTCTGATATATCTTTTCTAATATTAGAGGTACAGTGATAATTAGTTTTGGTTTTACTTCTTTAAAAGCATCTAAAAGGATGCTAGGACTCATGTTTTTTCCTAACAGATGGATATGTACTCCAGCCGATAGTGCATACAAAAAATCGAATGCACATCCATAGGCGTGTGCCATGGGGAGGAATGCAACGATGCTCTCACCTTTTAGTAATAAGTTTAGTTTTTCAGCAAACACTACGTTGCCTGCATAATTATTGGCTGTAAGCATTACTCCTTTGCTAAATCCCGTAGTGCCCGATGTGTAGTTGAGGCAAATAACAGTATCATTGTGTATACGTGGATATTGAATGTCAGATGGCTGAAAGCCATTGAGGTGTTTCTTTGCAAACTTTTTGTCGATAGTGGTTTCTAAACAATCTGTTTCGCTGTTTTGTCTATTTACCACCACCCAATTGGGAAAAGTGATAACTGGATGTGTAAACCTGTTTATATTGAGCTTCTTTAATGTGTTTTCGTCAATGAAAATTAGTTTTGCATCTGAGTGCAAAATAATATTTTCCATGCTGTCCGGGTGAAACTCGTGCAATATGGGAACCACAACAGCGCCATAAGTAATTGAAGCCATAAAGATACTTGCCCAAGCTGTGTGGTTGCGCCCAATAAGAACCATTTTGTCTTTCTTCTTTATACCCATCTCTTCGAAGAGTATGTGCAAACGGGCTATTCTTTTGGCAAACTCACCATAAGTAGTTGTTGTAGTCTCGCTTAGGTCTGTAAATGCAGGCAAATCCCAGTTTTCACGAAAACTTTTCTCGTATAATTTTATAAAGTTTGTTTCAATCATATCTTTGTTTTATACTCGGTTTGTCCTATTTTGTGTAAAAATAGCATATAAATTTCTAATCACAATGTTGTAAAGCCTATAGGTTGCATATTTATTGTAAATTTGTTTTTCTTTGGTATCATTCATTTATTTGATACCTCTATCTTTTATTCGATAAAACGCTCTATGATAGATACTACAATATTCGAAAATAAAACTGCTGTTTACTACACTTTAGGGTGTAAACTAAACTTTGCAGAAACTTCTACCATTGGCAGGCAATTAGCCGAAGCCGGAATTGCAAAGGCACAAAAAGGGCAACAGGCCGATGTTTGCGTAATCAATACATGCTCGGTAACGGATCTTGCTGATAAAAAATCGCGACAAGCCATCCGTAAAATGATTAAACAACATCCAGGCGCTATTGTTCTGGTTACTGGTTGCTATGCACAGCTAAAACCTACAGAAATTGCTGATATTGAGGGGGTGGATTTAGTGTTGGGGTCTAATCAAAAAATGGATGTCCTTGACTATATTAGTCAGTTTCACAAGCATGAGAATGGAAATGGAAACCATGAGAAGGGTGAGGTTTTTGTAACGAAGTTAAATCAGATAAAAAAATTTACACCTTCATGTTCTGCTGACGACCGCACGCGCCACTTCTTGAAGGTGCAAGATGGATGCGACTACTATTGCACCTATTGCACTATACCTTTTGCAAGGGGGCGCAGTAGAAATGGCTCTATCAGCAGTTTAGTTGCACAAGCCCAAGAGGTTGCAGCTAATGGTGGCAAGGAGATTGTGCTAACTGGGGTGAATATTGGTGACTTCGGAAAGTCGACGAACGAGAGCTTTGTTGATTTGGTGAAAGCATTAGATATTGTTGAGGGTATTGAGCGATTTAGAATCTCGTCGATAGAGCCAAATCTGTTGACCGATGAAATAATTGATTTTGTGGCAAACTCAAAACGATTTATGCCTCACTTCCATATCCCTCTACAATCGGGCAGTGATGAGGTGCTTGAGTTGATGAAACGAAAATACGACACTGCGCTATTTGCTCACAAGATAAAGAAGATAAAAGAGGTGTTGCCTCATGCTTTTATAGGGGTGGATGTTATTGTGGGAGTGCGTGGCGAAACAGACAAGCATTTCGAAGAAGCTAAGCGCTTTATCGAATCCTTGCCCATGTCGCAACTGCATGTGTTTACCTATTCTGAGCGTGCTGGCACAAAAGCCTTGGAAATGGACAATCCTGTTGATCCTAAAGTAAAACATGAACGTAGCAAAGCATTGCTTGGTATATCGGAACAAAAGCTAGAGATGTTTTACAATGAAAATAAAGGCACGGCGCAGAAAGTGCTTTTCGAGGGTGCTAGACATGGGCACACAATAGTTGGATTTACGGAAAACTATATAAAGGTAGCTACTCCCTACAACACCTCGTTTGTAAACGAAATTGTGGATGTTACAATTGAAGACCTCAATACTGAAACTATGACAATGGAAGCACAACTAATTACCACCGAGAATGAATAAAAAGCCACTGGGTTATCACCTCATATATGGATTGCTAAAACTGCATGCATTCTTGCCACTGTCCGTCTTGTATATTTTTTCAGATTTTCTTTTTGTTCTTACATATCACATAGTACGATACAGAAGAAAAATGGTGAGAAAGAACTTAACCAATTCACTTCCTAAGAAAACGCACAAAGAAATTGTGAAGATCGAGAAGCTGTTTTACCATCATTTATGCGACTATTTTTTTGAGACTATCAAGTTGTTGCATATTTCCGACAAGGAGATGAGGCAGCGCATGGAGTTTCATGGACACGAAGAGTTGGCTGAGGCAATGAAAGATAATAGGTCGTGTATATTATATATGGGGCATTATGGCAATTGGGAGTGGGTTACATCTATTGGATTGCACCTGCCGCAAGAGATGGTGAAAGCGCAAATATATCAATTGATAAGGAATAAATCTTTTGATGAGATATTTAAAAAAATACGTACACGTTTCAACTCGCTCAATATTGAGCGAAAAGAGACCATGCGAACAATTATAAAACTGCGCAACGAAAAGAAGCAGGTTATATATGGATTTATTTCAGACCAGCGTCCACCAAGATACTACGATGAGTATTGGACTACTTTCCTGAATCAAGATTCACTCTTTCTTACCGGCACTGAGCGCATTGCTAGTAAAGCAAAGTTTGCTGTGGCATATCTTGATATAGAGAAAACGAAACGTGGACACTACAAAGGTACGTTCTCTGTTATCTCGCCCGATGCATCGCAAGAGCCCGAGTTTGCTGTCACAGAGATGTATGTGAGGAGATTGGAGGAGACAATTTTACGTAATCCTGCTTACTATTTGTGGTCGCACAATCGTTGGAAATTTGCAAAAAAGAAAGAAACGGAGATAAACGCTGAATAATGAAAAAGATATCGGTAGTTATATTAAATTGGAATGGTGCCAAACTGTTGAAGCAATTCCTACCTACTGTGTTAATGCACACTCAAACGGAAGATTGCGAAGTGGTGGTTGCCGACAATGGCTCGTCGGACAACTCAGTAGAGGTGATGAAGCAGCTTTTTCCTCATGTGAGGCTTGTCTTGTTGGACAAGAATTATGGCTTTGCCGAAGGTTACAATAGAGCATTGCAACAGATAGATTCGAAATATATAGTGCTGCTCAACTCCGATGTTGAAACATCTCCAAACTGGGTGACCCCATTAGTAGAATATCTGGAAAAAAATAGAGATGCAGCCGCTGTGCAACCAAAAATTCTTTCTTATGCCAATAAATCAATGTTCGAATATGCGGGAGCAGCTGGAGGGTTTATTGATAGGTATGGATACCCATTTTGCCGAGGACGTATATTGCACGAGTTGGAAGAGGACAAGGGGCAATACGACAAGCCGATAGAGATATTTTGGGCAACCGGTGCTTGCTTGTGTATGCGAAGGGTTGATTATATTGAAGCTGGAGGCCTTGATGGTGACTTTTTTGCACATATGGAGGAGATTGATCTCTGTTGGCGTTTGCTTGCACGTGGCAAAAAAAATGTCTGCTTGCCACAATCTAAAGTTTATCATGTGGGTGGTGCTTCACTTGATAGTGAAAGTCCTCGCAAGGTGCATCTCAACTTTCGCAACAATCTATTGATGATTTATAAAAATGCATCTTTGATGCAACTAATAGAGATAATGTCAGTACGCTTTGTGTTGGATGCAGCTGCAGCGTCGCACTTTATGGTGAAAGGTAAGTGGAAACATGCAAGAGCAGTAGGAAATGCTTATCTCGATTTTATTAAGATGAGGCAATCATTTAAAGAAAAGCGAAAAAGCAACAGAGAGAAGACTGTTCAAACAAATATTCCCCAACTGTATAAGGGTTCTATGCTTTTTGATTTCTATTTTAGGAGAAAAAGGAAATTCTCTGAAATAATAAAATAGACTTTTTATTTACCAAACAATGTCAATGTGTTGAGTATTTACGTACATACATTGCTATTTGTTACAAAACATGGCAGTCTAGTCTTTATCTGCGCTACATTTCAGTTTAACTGCTTTGCTTAACTATTAATTAACACCTAAAAGTTTAGGATTTAAAAAAAATAATTGTAAATTTGCACGGTTGGCACAAACCAAATGAACTAAAACTATTATACTAACCAATTAAAAAAATAATCATTATGGCTTACGTAATAAATGAAGATTGCATCGCATGCGGTACTTGTATTGACGAATGTCCTGTAGATGCTATTTCTGAAGGCGATATCTATGTAATCGATCCAGAAATTTGTACAGACTGTGGTTCATGCGCAGAAGTATGTCCTACCGAAGCGATACATCCAGAATAAGAAAATTTGTTTTTTCTATAAGAAAAATAGAAAGGTCAGGATATATCTTGACCTTTTTTTTTGGAGAGATACCCCAAAATAGTTATCTTTCCGTTTTATAATCTATAAACTACTTACTTAAAACTTTTAATAACAGTACAAACAACTATATGAAAAGAAGATTATTACAAGTCAGCTTAGACTTAGCAACCGAGATACATGCATTAATAAAAGAAGTGCCCGAAGATAAAGTTTCTGAAGAGACAGAACAAGTGAAAACACTATCGTTAGCAGTTCAAAGCCATCTTGTGAGAGCACAAACAAGAGAAGGTGAAGAGTTGGTGGAGGTATTGAGAGAGGCATTAGAGTCTTTAACAGAGTTGGAAGAAAAAATGCTAGAAGCAGTAAAATTAAGAAAGTTGAGAAAAATGGCCATTAACCCTCTATTGGCAAAAATGAAAGACTTGGAAGCTGAAATAAAGTTATTAGCTGGGATTAGATAAGCTGTAGTTTTATTTCGTAGCATATAAGCTCACGGTTTTGTTGAGTATATATACTATTGAATAATATTTTGTAGATAAGAAAAAAGGCCGTGTTAATGAAACAGCGGCCTTCTTATTTATAAATATTTTTTCGATATCATAGTAATCTGCTTAATCTATGTAAGGCGTTACTATTTCTACCCACTTTATATAACCCTTGCCCATTAGGTGTAGTCCATCATTAGTGTATTCAGGGTTTAGTTTGTCACTACCTGGTGTTACAAACTTTGAATAGAGATCGATATATATTATTTGTTTTATTTTAGCTACTTCTTCAAGTCTCTTATTTAGTGGTTTTATCTCTTTCCAATGTCTCGTGTGACCATCAAACATCCCAAAGCTATCGTTCAGTGGTAAAATGCTTTGCAAGTATATTTTTGTGGTGGGCGACTGGTGTTGAACCTTATCTATAATATTACTTACCCCCGCAACAATAGAGTCTGTTGTAGCCCCTCTACCAATATCATTTATACCAATAAGCAGAAAAATCTTTGCAGGTTGTCCTTTCGTTATTATATCCACTCTGTCGTATACACCCATGCATATATCTCCACTAATACCCCTGTTCTTTACATTTTGGTTTTCAAACAACTCGCTCCATTCTGCACCATTAGTAATACTGTTCCCAAGGAAAACAATATCGTTAGGAGTAGATTTTAAATTTTCAAATAAGGAAGCTCGCTGATAATAAAAAGTTGAATATTCTTGTTGTGCCGATAAGTATATTGAAATAACGACTAGAACAAGTGTGAAAACTGATTTTTTCATATTATTGATAATAAGTTGATATCTTAATGTTATATCTTTGCAAACAATCTTCAGTCTATATTGTTGTATATAGGCTAAAGAAAAATTAAGAAAACAGTCTTGTGAATTAAAAATATTAAAAATGAAAAAACTATTTTATTTAGGTCTCTTATTATTCACTGCCTTTCAAATAAAAGCACAAGTAAGTGATATTAGCTGGATGTGCTAACTTAGCCGGCACAAGAAGTTAAGTACAAAAATCTTATATTTGGATTATGGTACAAAAAAGAAAAACTTATGACCCAGCTTTTAAACGTCAGGCTGTTGAGTTAACTAAAACTAGAAAGAACGTTTCACA
>RRZT011045841.1_pt1 | contig 10124 bp, 7 predicted proteins | sample 2165551 | NCBI WGS metagenome assembly RRZT01 (sample SAMN10456910, study PRJNA506462) | wastewater metagenome | biome: wastewater; feature: sludge; material: wastewater sludge; isolation source: wastewater sludge with Escherichia coli K12::gfp cells carrying plasmid... | place: USA: Moscow, Idaho ...
CCGCATCCGCGCAGCGACCTTGTCGCTGAGCCGCAGCAGTTCCCGCGTGACGATGTCGGGGTCGTCGACGTCGGTCCCGAAGGTCTCCTCGGCGCCGATACTGCGGTCCGGCTCACGCGGGACCACGCTGCGCGTGTCACGCCCCCAGGCCAGATCGGACAGGTGTCGCCCGGCAGCGGGTCCCAGCACTCGGGAGAGCGTCGCGACCGGGGTGGCAGCGATGTCCGCGACAGTGGTCAAGCCGAGTCGGTTCAGCGTCTCGGCGGTCTTCTCCCCCACCCCCCACAGGGCGCTGACCGGCAAGGGGTGCAGGAACTCGATGACCCGGTCCGGCGGGACCACCAGCAGGCCGTCCGGTTTGCTCAGCGTCGAGGCGAGCTTGGCCACGAACTTGCTGGCGGCGACGCCGACCGAGCACGTGATCCCCTGCTCGTCGTGGACCTGGTCGCGGATGAGCCGGCCGATCTGCTGCGGCGAGCCCAGCCGCCGCCGCGCGCCTGAGATGTCCAGGAAGGCCTCATCCAGGCTGAGTGGCTCCACCACGGGCGTGACGGCACGAAACAGCGCCATCACACCCTCGCTGGCCTCGGAGTAGCGACGGAAGTCGGGGGCGATCACGACGGCGTTCGGCGCGAGCCGGCGGGCCCGACCCATCGGCATGGCGGAATGAACGCCCAGGGCCCTGGCCTCGTAGGTCGCGGACAGCACCACCCCCCGGTTGGCCGAGCCTCCGATGATGACGGGGGTCCCCACCAGGTCGGGACGCGCCAGCAGTGACACCGAGGCGTAGAACGCGTCCATATCGACATGCAGGATCGTGCAGTCACGGTCGTCCGCTCCCACCGGCTGAGGGGCGCTGGGACGGTGGATCTGGGACCGCGACATCGCCTACCTCCTTTCCGGTGCCGGCGACGCAGACTCCCGCGCGGGAGTCAGCGGACCGTGAGCGTCCCCAGTGTGCCTGCCGCCGGTCACCATCCGCTGCTGCCGGGACTGGAGTGCCACAGTTTGGCGGGCGGATCAGCCGGGTCCTGCTGATCCTGAGCGACTGTCCGGGGTGCGGGGGACCCCTGTTTGACGTCGACGCCCGCAGGCTTGATGTCGGCGTAAGGGGACATGCGGAAGCCGCTGGCGTGCACCAGCACCCGGCGACGCTGCCCCATCCCGCCGGCGCCACCGGCGGTGCGTTCGCGCGGCGCCCCCGCGGGGCCGCCCGCCTCGACCGGCGCCGACTCGTCGAGCATCTGCTGCACCCCGGGGAGCCCTTGGTCCAGCCACAGTTGCCGAACGGCCCCGAGTTCCCAGCAGCCCGTCGCCCGCAGCGACAACCCGCGCGGGCCGGTCCGGCGGATCCGCCCACGGACCAACAGCAGCCACGAGTGGAACAGCGTCGCCGCATACGGCCCTTGGGCATCCTCGAAGAACGTGGCATCGACCGGGCCAGTTCCATCGTCCACGGTCAGGAACACCACCCGGCGGCCGCTGCGCACCGGCGGGGTCTGGGTGGCGACCTTGACCCCTGCGACGAGCACTTCGGAGTCCGATCGGCACGACAGGAGTCGTTGCGAACGGGTGACACCGATCTGGGTGAGCATCTCGTCGTAGAAGGACACGATGTGGGCGCTGACGTCCATCCCGAGGATTTCGACCTCGGCGCGGACCTGTTCGGCCGGGTTCATCTCCGGCAGCCCGCTGGCGATGATCAGATCGGGGGCGTCGGACAGGTCCAGTGCCAGTTGGGCGGCATGGTCCTGCGGCCGGCACACCGTGGCCGGCGCCTGCGACTGGCGGCGCGCGGCGGCGGCCGGATCCCTCGGGTCGGCGGTCGCGGCCACCACCCGCGCCTTCTGCGCCGCCGACCTGACCCCCCGTCCCCGTTGCAGGGAACGGGTGTAGCGGTCCAGATCGGCCAGGTGCAGCAGCAGGTCGCGGCGGGTGATGCGGTCGACCCCGGGACCACCACCGACGCCGTGCAATCCGTCGAACCCGCCGGCGAGCACGAACCGCTCCGCGACCGGCCGACTCACGGCGCCCCGTTGCCAGAAGTCGGCCAACGACTGGTAGGGCCGGGCTGCCACGACGCTGACCGCCTCAGCCTCTGAGATGCCCTTGACCTCGGTGATCGGCACCCGGATCCCCCACCCCGCACCGGCCGGCTCGACCCGGTACTCGCGCTCGGAGCGGTTCACGTCGAGCCCGAGGACCTCGATGCCGTGGTTGCGAGCGTCGTCGAGGATCAGCCGCTTGGGGTACATGCCGGGGTCATGGGTCAGTACCCCGGCCAGGAACGCCGCCGGATGGTGGGCCTTCAGCCATGCCGACTGATAGGTGGGCAGCGCGAACGCGGCAGCGTGGGCCTTGCAGAAGCCGAAGGACGCGAAGGCCTTGAGGACATCCCACACCTGCTCCACCGTGTCGAGGTCGTAACCCTTGGCGAGCGCCGCCGGGTACAGCCAGGCCCGGACCTGGTCCTGGCCTGCCGGGCTGCCCAATGTGCGCCGGACCTCGTCGGCCTCGGCGAGGCTGCAACCGGTGATGACCCCGATCATCCGGATCACCTGTTCATGGAAGACCACGACCCCGGCGGTCTCGGCAAGGACCGGCCGCAGATCGTCGTGCAGGTAGTCCGCGCAGTCCCAGCCGTGCCGGGCCTTGAGGAACGGCGTGATCATGTCGCTCTTGACCGGTCCGGGTCGGAACAACGAGATGTCGACGATGAGGTCGCCGAAGGTCTCGGGGGCGAACTTCCCGATCAGTTCCCGCTGCCCGGGCGACTCGATCTGGAAGCAGCCCAGGGTGCGGGAGCTGCGGATCAGGTCGAACGTGGGCTCGTCGGCCATGTCGACGGCATCGATGTCGATGTCGACATGTTCGGTACGCCGGATCTCAGTGACCGCATGGGCCATGGCGGACTGCATCCGGATGCCGAGCACATCGAGTTTGAGGAAACCCATCTCCTCGACGTCGTCCTTGTCGAACTGACTCATCGGGAAGCCCTGCCAGGACGCCTCGACCGGGGTCCGGTCCAGCAGGGTCGCATCGGACAGCAGGACGCCGCACGGGTGCAGCGCCACGTGCCGGGGCAGTCCGTCGAGTGACTGGACGAGGTCCAGGAACAGGTCCAGGCGACCCGCGGCCGCCAGCCGGCCGAGTCCCGACTCCGCCAGTTCCGGCAGTTCGGTGAGAGCCGCACGGGCATCCCGGGCCGCGATGTGGGGGAAGGCCTTGGCGAACGTGTCGATCTCGCCGGGCGGGAACGCCAGTGCGGCGCCGACGTCGCGGACCGCGTGCCGGACCCGGTAGGTGTCCATCATGGACACGCAGGTACACCGCTCGCCGCCGAAGCGCGCCAGGATCCGCTCATACACCTCGGTGCGCCGGGCCGACTCGACATCGACGTCGATGTCGGGCAGGGCGCGCCGCAACGGCGACAGGAACCGTTCCATGATCAGACCGTGCTGCAACGGGTCGACCCCGGAGATCCCCAGCAGGTGGTTGACCAGGCTGCCCGCACCCGATCCCCGCGCGGCGACCCGGACCCCCATGTCCCGGATCAGGTCGACGACCTCGGCCACCGTCAGGAAGTAGCCGCCGAAACCCAACGTCGCGATCGTGGCCAGCTCGTCATCGAGCCGTTGCCGGGCAGTCGCTGCCTCGCGCCGGCCCGGGTAGCGATGATGCAGTGCGGCGGTACAACGCTGCTGCAGCAGTCGGTCGGCAGCGACGGCATCGACCTGCTGCTGCGCTGTCGCCCCGGGAGCCAGGACCGACATCTCGGGGACGTGGACCGACCCGATCCCCAGATCGGCGACCGGGTCCAAGACGCAGGAGCGGGCCAGTTCGGTGGTGCGTTCCCGCCAGCGGGCGGCGCGGGTGCGGGAGTCGGTGAAGCCGGCCGCCCGGACCACCTGTTCGGCGACGTCCTGCATCTGCGCAGTGGACTTCAGGTGCCCTTCACTGTTCCCACGGTCCAGGTGCCGGGAGTCCAGCGGGACCAATCGCCGGATCGCATCGAGGACATCGACGACGCGGGACTGCTGCGGGTCCGCGTGCCGGACGGCATTGGTGAGCACCGGTTCGACGCCGGCCTCGAGCGCCCAACGGTACATCCGGGCGGCAAGCGGCAACGACAGGCTGCTGACCCACGGGCGCCCGGGATCGGCATCGGGCACAGCGGTGAGGTGGCAGACCACTTCGGCGCGGACCTGTGCGCTGCCGAGCAGTTCCCGCCAGCGGTGCAGGACCGCGTCGGCCAGATCGGGCCGTCGGGCGGCCACGGCCCGGCCGCACTCGGAGTCCGGCCCGAGGAGGACCAAGATGTCGCCGGCACCGGCGAGGTCGGCGGTGGTGCTCATGTCCAGCACCGGTGTGCCCCGTTCACCGCTCAGGTGGGCCGCCGAGACCAGCCGGCACAGGGCGGCCCAGCCCCGGCGGTTGCGGGCCAGGACCACCACCCGTGGTCGTCGTTCATCGACCCAGGGCCCGCCCCGAGCGGGGGTGCGCCGTCTGCTGGTCGTGCGCCCGACAGTCAACCGGTCGGGCAGCAGCCCGCTCGGACCGACTGCAAGATCGACCCCGAACACAGGGGCGATGCCGTTCTCGCGGCAGGCGAGGGCGAACCGGACCGCCCCGTACAGCCCGTCCCGGTCGGTGAGCGCCAAGGTGTCGTGGCCCAGTTCAGCGGCCCGGCGCACCAGATCCGCCGGACTCGAGGCGCCGTAACGCAACGAGAATCCCGACGCCACATGGAGGTGCGCGAATCCGTCCGGCACGTCAGTTCACCTGCCGATCCATTCCTCGGGCGAGGGCAGCCACGACGACATCCAAGAAGTTGTGCGCGTCCCGGACCAGATCATCCGCCTCACGCGGGGTGACCGCCTGGGTCAGCCCGGCCTCGGCGGCGATCCGCTTGCCGGTGCCGGCGGCGAAGAACTCCGCCCATTCGCGCAGCTCCGGGGCCACGTGCGGCAACAGGGTCCACACGTTGTGCGGCTGGCGGGACCGGGCGGGACGAGCGCGGGCGGCGAGGACGGCTGCCGCGGCCCGGCGGGCCACCAGATGTCCCTTGATGTAGCGCTGGGCGGCGCTGGGCTGTGCCACCGCGTCTTCGATCTCGGTCACCGCTGCGGACAGCAGTTCGACACTGGCGACCGGTATACCCGGCCCCGTTGGCGCTTTCATCGACCCATCTCCCTTGTCGTTGGACTTGTCGTTGGACTCTTTGCCACTTCTTCCGCCCTTCGTCTCAGTCCACTGCGGCCAGCAACAGCCAGGGCGCGTCGGAGCGGGCGTCGGTCTCGCACAGGTCGAAGACACCGGTGCGACCGGTCGTGCGGGCTTCGACGCGCCACACCAGGCGTTCCGTTTGCGGCTGCTCCGGGGCGACCCCGGTCTCGGTGCGCAGCGCTGCTCCGGCGCCCGCCCACCACGATCCGGCCTCGATCCAGCGGCCGAGGATCTCGGTGATCACATAGGTGCGCCGCCGCCAGCGGAACCGGACCGGCACCGCCCCCATGGCCTGCTGCGGCCCCTGCCACACCCGGATCTGATCGCGATAGCGTCGACTCATGACGTCTCCTTCACCGGGGATGGTTTGCCGGGATGGTTCGCCGGGATGGTTTGCCGAAGATAATCGCCGAGGAACCGGTAGTTGTTCGAACATATGTTCGATACCAGCCACGTTACGACCGGGGTCCGACAGTCGTCAACAGCCGGAACCGGACATCGCGGGATGAACCCCCGAAATGCTTCGGATGCGGCGTGACGCACCCGAAGCCAAGAAATGGCATCGATGTGCACCCCCCGCGCCACGCTTCCCCGGCGGCCGCCGCCCAGCCACTACGCTGCCGCCATGTCCACGACGCCGGCCGTACCCGGCCCCGTCCAACGAGTGGGCGCGGCGCTGACCGGCTTGGGCGCCGCAGGAGTCCCCCAGCTCGGCGTCCCAGACCCGCTGCCCGACGCCGACCTCATCGCCACGACCGACATCCTCGAAGCCGACGGCCACCCGTTGCTGGTGGTCTGCGTGGGACGCCCCGACCCCGTGGACGTCGCCGGCGTGCTCGGCGCCATGACGGTGCGCGCCGTCCCCGACCCGGTTGCCGCCCTGTGGACCGGGCAGGACCCCGGCGCCATCGCCCCGGTGGGGCATTCCGGACCCGTCGCCATGGGTGTGGTGATCGATATCAACCTCGCCCAGTGGCGCCGCCTGTGGGTGCCGGCGGGGGCGCCCGGTTGGGTGTTCCCCACGACTTACAGCGAACTGCTGCGGATCACGGCGGGCCATGCCGCCGAGGTCGGGAAGTTGCCCTGAGCGCGGCGCTCACCCACCATGGCCAGGTGAGACGGTCGGACGTGTGGCTGTGGGCCTCGTGGCTGCTTGCCGGACTCACCGTCCTCAGCCAGATTCTGTGGGTACTGGTGTCCGGGCAGGTCCGCGACCTGTTCACCGTCGGCGGCGTGGTGCTGTTCTTCCTGGCCTCGCTGACGCATTCGCTGGCCACCAGGCCCCCGTCGTGGACGCTGCGGTTCTTCGGCACCGTCGTGGTCTTCGGGTGGGCGGTCGAGGCCTTGGGGACCGGCACGGGGGTGCCATTCGGGGCCTACACCTACGGCGAGCGTCTGGGCGCCACCCTGGGGGCCGTCCCCTGGGTCATCCCGCTGGCCTGGGCGATGATGGCGTACCCCGTGTACCTGGTCGCCGCCCGCGCCTGCCGCAGCCGGATGGGGCGCATCTGTCTGGCGGCCGCACTGTTGGCGTCGTGGGACCTGTTCCTGGATCCACAGATGGTGTCGGAGGGGCACTGGTCGTTCGCCTCCCCCGCCCCTGGTCTGCCGGGCGTGCCGGGCATCCCGCTCACCAACTACGTCGGCTGGATCTTGGCCGCTGTGATCGTGATGACAGTGGTCGACCTCGTCGCAGGTCCCCCTGCTGACCCGGTGGAACTGGCGTCACCTCCGGTTGCCCTCCTGGCGTGGGTGTATGCCTCGAACGTCCTGGCCAACGCCGTGTTCTTCGATCGCCCCGCGGTTGCCTTGATCGGCGCCGTAGGGATGGGGGTCCCGATCGCGATCGCCATCAGGGGCCTGCGGCGGACCGCGGCCGGCACCGGCCTCGCGCGGGCGTCAAGGTGAGAGCCCTGCGGGCGGCAGTGTGGGCGAGCTCCGCGGCCGCCATCGCCGGCGCCGGCCACGCGGCCGGCAACCGTCGCCACCTGCGTCACCTGTCCCGCGCCCCCGTCCCAGGGGTGACGTTCCCGGTGTCGGCGTTGGTGCCCGCCCGGGACGAGGCCGCCACCATCGCGGCCCTGGTGACCGATCTGGTCGCCCAGGTCGGCGTGCCAGATCTGCAGATCGTCGTCCTCGACGACGACTCCACTGACGCCACCGGGCGGATCGCCCTCGCTGCCGCGGGCGGCGACCCCAGGGTCGAGGTGGTGCGCCAGACCGAAGGTCCGCCGCCGGGGTGGCTCGGCAAGCCGCACGCCTGCCGCAGACTGGCGGAACGGGCGCGAGGCGACGTGCTCGTGTTCGTCGACGCCGACGTGAGGCTGCATCCCGCCGCAGTCGCCGCCGCCGTGGCCGATCTGGACCGCACCGGATCAACCATGCTCAGCGCCTGGCCCCGGCAACTGGCTGCCACCGCCCTGGCCGACCTGCTGCAACCGATCCAGCAATGGTCGTGGCTGACCACCCTGCCGCTCGGGGTTGCCGCCAGATCCCGCCGAGCCACCATGGCGGCGGCGAACGGACAGTTCCTCGTCTTCGATCGGGCCGGGTACGAGCAGATCGGGGGCCACGCGACGGTGGCCGACCAGGTGCTCGAGGACATCAGCTTGGCCCGAGCGGTCAAGCGCGCCGGGCTGCGGGCCGACCTGGTCGATGCCGCTGCCGTGGCCGAATGCCTGATGTACCGCACCGATGCGGAGTTGGTCGACGGGTATCAGAAGTCGCTGTGGAGTTCGTTCGGGGGCCCCTTGCGCAGCGTGGCCGGGACCTCACTTCTGGCCGCCGGCTACCTGTTGCCGGTGGGCTACGCCTTTTTCGGCCGGCACCGACCCACCCGAGTCGCCGGTGCCATCGGTTACGCGGGAGCCGTGGCCAACCGGGTCATCACCGCACGCGCGACCGGGGACGCACCGTGGCCGTCCAGTGCGGCGCACCCGCTGGCCATGGCAGTGGTGGCCGGGCTGACGGCCGCCTCAGCAGTGCGCCGCCGGTTCGGGGTACTGACCTGGCGTGGCCGACCCGTCTGACGAAGGGCACGGTGGCATAGGGTGGCGGCGTGGCTCGGATCGTCGTCGTCGGTGCCGGAGCCGGTGGCCTCGCGGTGGCCGCCCGGCTGGGAGCCAAGCGCCATCAGGTGACCGTCCTGGAGGCCCGTGACCGCGTCGGCGGCAAGTTGCACACGTTGCGCCGCGACGGTTTCGCGTTCGACGTAGGACCCAGCCTGTTCACGTTGCCGGCGGTGTACCGCGACCTGTTCCTCAAGACCGGCCCCCCGTTGGAGAACGAGGTCGACCTGATCGAGACTGAGCCGGGGTTCCGTTACCGGTTCGCGGACGGCACCCACTTGGATCTGCCCGGATCCAGCGTGGGCCGCACGTGTGCGGCGGTAGCCGCCCAGTTCGGGGGCGACGCCGGTGATTCGTGGCGGGACCTCATGGGGCGCGCCGCCGACATCTGGCGGCTGACCCGCACGAACGTGTTGGGTACCGCGATCGACGGCCCCCGGCAACTGATGTCACTGGCAAGACCCCGCGACCTGCGCACCGTGGCCCCGTGGCGGTCCCTGCACGACATGGCCGCACGGACACTGACCGACCCGCGGTTGGTCACCGTCGTGGACCGTTACGCCACCTACAGCGGGTCGCAACCGGGCAAGGCGCCCGGCGCTCTGATCACCATCCCGTTCGTCGAACAGACCTTCGGCCTGTGGCACATCGGCGGCGGACTGGGCACGCTGGCCACGGCCATGCACGAGCGGGGCCAGAAGGCAGGCGTTGAGTTCCGGTTGGACACACCCGTGGCGCAGATCGACCACCGGGCGGGCGCAGTGACCGGAGTCATCACCGCGTCCGGTGAGCATCTGGACGCGGACATCGTGGTGAGCGACATCGACGCCCGGGTGCTGCCGACGCTGCTGTCCCATGCCGCCGCGACCCCCGGCCGGCCGGACCCGTCGGACCGCGCCACCGACTCCTACGGCGGATTCGCGATCCTGGCCGCGGTGGATGGCGTGACACCGGACCTGAACCATCACAACGTGTGGTTCCCCGCTGACTACGACGGCGAGTTCGAGGATCTGGCCGCAGGCCGCCCCGTGGCGGATCCCGCGATCTACGTGTGCCGCCCCGATGACCCGGCCATGGCGCCGAGCGGGGCCGAGGCGTGGTTCATCCTGGTCAATGCGCCCCGGCACGCCCCAGGCGCCACGGATGGTCACGACTGGTCCGACGCGGACGCCAACGAGCGCTATGCCGACCGGATCCTGGCCCTGCTGGCCGCCCGCGGCACCGACATCCGCAGTCGGATCCGGTGGCGGGTGCTGCAGACCCCCGCCGACCTGGGCGCGCGCGACGGGTCCGGTGACGGCGCGATCTACGGCAAGGCCTCGCACGGGGCGATGTCGGTGCTGCAGCGGGCGCGCAACGTCGATCCGATCGCAGGGCTGTACCGGGTGGGCGGCACCGCGCACCCTGGCGGCGGCCTGCCACTGGTCGGGATGAGTGCCGAGATCGTGGCCGACCGCATCGGTCGCGCCTGACCCAGCCGCGTCTGAGAGCTTCCCTGGAGGGGATCAGTCGTGGTGCCGCCAGCCGGCCAGGCGGCCGTCGCGCGACACCAGTCGCAATCGTTTGACCGCCGCCCGGCGCGCATCGTTGGACGCCACCACCAGCAGTTGGTCGCCCGGCCGGAACCTCGTGGTCGCGTCCGGGACGAACCCGACCCCATCGCGGACCACCAGCGACACCGCGGCGCCCTCCGGCAGGCGCAGGTCGGCCACGTACAGGCCCGAGATCCGCGAGCCCTCCTCGATGTCCACTCCCAGCAGCGACGCGTCCATCCGGTCCATGGGGGCCGCTTCGACCTGCAGCTCCTGGGCCTTCCACCCGACATCCACG
>RRZT011882050.1_pt1 | contig 10124 bp, 7 predicted proteins | sample 2165551 | NCBI WGS metagenome assembly RRZT01 (sample SAMN10456910, study PRJNA506462) | wastewater metagenome | biome: wastewater; feature: sludge; material: wastewater sludge; isolation source: wastewater sludge with Escherichia coli K12::gfp cells carrying plasmid... | place: USA: Moscow, Idaho ...
CAAAAAAAATAAACTAAATAACTATGAAAAAAATTTTTACAATTGTATTACTAGGAGCATTTTCTATGGTAAATGCACAAGCGTTCAGCGGAAAAGGTGATGCTAAATTAAACATTGGTTTAACTGCTCAAAACGGCGGAAGTGGTATCCAAGCTTCTACTGATTTTGGTTTAGGAGAAAATTTCTCTATTGGTATCCTTGGTTCTTATTTACTTGGCGGAAGTCATATTGAAGATGTATCTTTTGAATATCGTTTTGATGCAAAAGCAAGATTCAATGCCAATCTAGGAAATGTGTTAAATATTTCTCCAAAATTTGATTTGTATCCAGGTTTGAATTTAGGTTTGAAAAACTTTGGCGGTCATCTTGGAGCTCGTTATTTCTTCTCGGAAGGATTTGGTGTTTTCACTGAATTTTCTGCTCCATTTGCAAAATATGATAAGGATGCTGCTTCAAAATACAACAACAGTAGCTCTTTTAGCATCGGAGCTTCTTTTAACTTGTAATAGTTAGTTTCAAAATAATAAAATGCGGCAAGATGAACATCAAGCCGCTTTTTTTGTGGTTATTAATTTCGATGTGAATGGAACGCAGATTACACAGATTGAATGGATAGTGACAGATTTCTTAATTATAAAGTTAGATCTTAAACTTTTTTATACGTGTTAATCCATTCAATCCCTGTTATCTGTGTTCTAATTTAAAATTATTACAAATCAAATTTAATCCCTTGTGCCAAAGGTAAATTGGTTGTATAATTAATCGTATTTGTTTGACGACGCATATACACTTTCCAAGCGTCAGAACCTGATTCTCTTCCGCCACCAGTTTCTTTTTCTCCACCAAAAGCACCACCAATTTCAGCTCCCGAAGTTCCAATATTCACATTGGCAATGCCACAATCTGACCCTGCTACTGACAAGAAACGTTCTGCTTCACGCAAATTATTGGTCATAATAGCAGAAGACAAACCTTGAGCCACACCATTTTGTAACTCGATTGCATTTTCAACATCCCCACTGTATTTCATCAAATACAATACAGGAGCAAACGTTTCGTGTTGTACAATTTCGAAATTGTTTTGAGCTTCAGCAATAGCTGGTTTTACATAACAACCGCTCTCATAGCCTTCACCCGTGAGGACGCCACCTTCTACTAAGATTTTACCGCCTTCGGCTACTACTTTGGTCAACGCTTGGTTATACATTGCAACGGCTTGTGTGTCAATAAGTGGTCCCACGTGGTTTTTTTCATCCAATGGATTTCCAATTCGCAATTGCCCGTAAGCCGCCACAATAGCGTCTTTTACTTTGTCATACATACTTTCGTGGATAATTAGTCTTCGGGTTGAGGTACAACGTTGTCCTGCGGTTCCAACAGCGCCAAAAACAGCTCCAATCACGGTCATTTTGATATCTGCATCAGGAGTCACAATTATCGCATTGTTTCCGCCCAATTCTAAAAGTGATTTTCCTAAACGACCAGCAACCGTTTGTGCTACAATTTTCCCCATTCTAGTAGAACCTGTAGCTGAAACTAAGGGAACACGAGTGTCTTTGGTTAACAATTCACCAATAGTGTAATCACCGTTAATCAAACAAGAAATTCCTTCTGGAAGGTTGTTTTCTTTTAACACTTCCGCAATAATATTTTGACAAGCTACTCCGCAAAGAGGCGTTTTTTCAGAAGGTTTCCAAACACAAACATCGCCACAAATCCAAGCCAAAGCTGTATTCCAAGCCCAAACCGCTACCGGAAAGTTGAAGGCAGAAATGATACCCACTACCCCAAGTGAATGGTATTGCTCATACATTCTGTGTCCTGGACGCTCAGAATGCATCGTCAATCCGTGTAACTGACGGGACAATCCTACTGCAAAGTCACAAATGTCAATCATTTCCTGAACTTCGCCGTAGCCTTCTTGCAACGATTTCCCCATTTCATAAGAAACCAATTTTCCTAAAGCTTCTTTGTTTTTGCGTAATTTTTCTCCAAACTGACGCACAATTTCACCACGTTGTGGGGCTGGCATCAATCGAAATGTTTTGAAAGCAGCTGTCGCAGTTTGCATCACTTTTTCATAATCCGCAGCTGAACTTGTCGTTACTGAGGCAATTAATTGTCCGTCTACAGGAGAATAACTTTCTAATAATGAACCGCTCGCAAAGTGTTGCGTTCCAGTAGAAGTTCCTTCATTTACCGCTTTAATTCCTAGTTGCGCTAGGGCTTCGTTCATTCCGAATTGAGTTGCTATTGTTGTCATTGTAACTTTTTTAGTTAAAATTGTTATATTTTTTCGTAAAGATAGTGTTTAGATGCAAATTTCAAAGAAGTGTTCCTAGTTAAAATTAGTAAACACCAAAAAATCAAGACTTTCTGTTGATTGAAGTCCTTTTGAGAAGCCGTAAAAGTAACCTAAATTGCAAAATTAAGATAGATTTCATTTAGAAAAAACAGCCATTTTCAGTAGAAGCCGTACTTTTAGCCTTTAATTTTCAATGCAGAAAAGATGAGAAAAGTTTTTGGATGGGTGCTGTTGTTTTTAATGTCCACGATAGTTTCTTTTGGACAAAAAGCAAAACCCGTTTTCGAAGTGGTCCCTTTGGGAGTGTATGGCGGAATCGATGAGCGTAATTTATCAGCCTATTTAGTGGCTCCTATCGGAACAAAGGAATACGTTTGTTTAGACGCTGGAACCGTTCATTCGGGCATTGAAAAAGCAATCGAAAAAGGCACTTTCTCCGTTCCTTCGAGTACCGTTTTACGCCAATACATCAAAGGCTATTGTATTTCACACGCGCATTTGGACCACGTGTCGGGTTTGATAATCAATTCGCCTGCCGACTCGACCAAAACCGTTTATGCCATAGCTCCTGCTATGAAAATGATGCAAAACCATTATTTTAACGACCAGACTTGGGCGAATTTTGGCGATGAAGGTTTGGGGAAACCCTTAAAAAAATACCATTTCGAAACCCTTTCTTTTGGGAAAACCATACCCATTTCGAATACTTCAATGACGGTGCAAGCGTTTCCGTTGAGTCATGTAAATCCTTACGAAAGCACAGCATTTTTAATCAAAAAAGACAACAATGCAATCTTGTATTTAGGCGATACAGGACCTGACTCCGTAGAAAAAACCACAAACCTAGCCGACCTTTGGAAAGCCATCGCGCCATTGATTCAAAAGCAAGAGTTGAAAGGTATTTTGATAGAAGTTTCGTTTCCTAACGAACAACCCGATGCGTTCCTATTCGGACATTTAACACCAAAACATTTGATGAAAGAAATGCAGGTTTTAGCAGCACTCACTGGCAAAGAAGCCTTGCAAAAGTGCAAAATCATCATTACCCATTTGAAACCTCCTGCTGCTTCCATCCAAAAAATAAAGCAACAATTAGCGGCTCCAAACGATTTGGGATTGACTTTTGTTTTTCCTGAACAAGGGGTGCGTATGGAGTTGTAGTTTACTATTGAAAAAAATGAAACATATAAGACATTTTAGTTTCTATTTTTTTTCAACCATATAAGGCATTTAAGGTCATTTAAGTTTTGTTTAAAACCGTACTGTGGTAAAAAATTTAACCACAAAGGACACAAGGTTTTGCACTAAGTTCACAAAGGAATGCTATATAATTTTGTGCTTCTTCGTGACTTCTTTGTGTTGCTTAGTGGTAAAAAAATTAAACACAAAGGTCACAAGGTTTTGCACTAAGTTTGCAAAGCCACTTCACTGTTCTTTAATGCTGGATAACGTGTGTGAATGGAGTTCTATAGATAAGAAAGATTAACGTTATAAAGTCTATTGATAGAATGATGTAAAATAATTTGGAACCAAATGGATTTTACAAATTTTCAACTAATCTCATTTTATATAAAAATTCTTTGGTTTCTACAATATCAAAATATTTATCTTTGATAAGCTTAACTTGATAATTTTCTGGTAAGTATACTCCCCATTTAGAAAAATCTAGTAAAGCTGGATTTGCCTTTAAAAGTTTAGAAATATGGCAATCAATATTTTCCAATGGTACAGGTAGAGAACTCCATTTGGAAATTAATTCCTGTTTAGAAACTTGAATAAAAAAAGAACTACTATCATCGTCAAGATTATTTTTAATACCAGAAATATCCAAAAGCAATTGAATCGTTCTGTTTATTCTTGTACCAGTAAACGTAAAAAGTTGCAAGTTCTTTTCCTTTGATTGCAAAGGACATTGAGAAGACAAATCCTTAATTTTGAAAACTGAAAATTCTTTTCGAAGGCTTTCTATTTCATTACGACTTGGTTGGTCGAGAAAATTGTAATCTATTTTAGAATAAAGAACTTCAACCATTTTTTCTCTTATTCTTTGATGTACTACGCCGCTATTTCCAAAAAAAATTGGTTTCTTCCCATCTTTTGCAGGAATCACTTCTACTTTTTTTGCTTTGTGGTCAACAAATTTTATTTTCCAAATTTTAGCAGATAGTAAAATATTCTCATCCTCAATTATTTGAGGCGAAAATGGCACTTCCCCAATTTTATTCCCCGAATTTATAACTTTGAAATTTTCTTCGGTCTTAAATACACTATAAAAATCACGACTGTTGACTACTATTTCTCCTTCTACTCCAATTATCACTTCTTGTTGTAGCTTTTCAAGAAAATCAATTTCAATTAGATAATTAAGGATTTCTTCAATTTCAACTAAATCAATTCCTTTAAAAGCCGAATTTGAACAAAGTTGTTTAATTAAATCCGTTAGATTAATTCCTGAATATCCTTTTGTTATCGACAAAGCTTGATGAACTAAAATATCATAAGGTTTTTCGGTTTTTTGAGGTGGTTCAATAAAACCTTCTTTATACAATAACCAACAAGCAATTGATTGAAGTAAGCTCCATTCATTTGTTGCGTATAAATATAAATTACTGATTTCTCCATCTTTTCGTCCACTTCTGCCAACTCTTTGAATTAAGGAAGCAATACTATGAGTTGCATCAATTTGAACCACTTCGTCAACTACTCCAATATCAATACCTAATTCAAGTGTTGATGTGCAAGAAATGCAAAAATTTTGTCTGTTGTTGTTTTTTGCAAAGTATTCTACATATTCTCTAACTTCTCTGTCTACTGAAGAATGATGTGAAAAATAATTCGGATGCCCTTTTTCTCTTTCTGAAATCTTCTTAAGCTTTACTGCAACTTCTTCGACTCGTCCTCTACTATTAGGAAAAATCAAAACCTTGTTGTCTTTTGTTTCAATATATAAATCTTCTAATAGTTCTTGTGGTAAATCTGTTTTTTTGTATTTAAAATATTTAAATGTCGAATTGATTTCTTTTGCAGTTTTATCTAATAACACTTTGGTTTTTAATTCATCTCCTGTAAATTTTTTAGCTTCAACATAATCCCCAATTGTTGCAGATAGTCCAACAATACTGAATGATTTATGATTTACTTGCTGTAATCTTGATAAGATAGACTTCAACTGAATACCTCTATCTGTCCCAATAAAAGAATGTATTTCATCAATAACCACATACTTTAAATTTGAAAATAATTGCTTTACATTGAAAGGTTTGTTTACAAACATTGCTTCCAAAGATTCTGGGGTTATTAAAACAATTCCTTTTGGATTTTTTAACAACCTGTCTTTTACCGTTTTGTTTGCTTCCCCGTGCCATTTTACAACATCTACATCAAGATTTTTGCAAAGTTCTTCTACTCTATAAAATTGGTCATTTATTAAAGCGATTAAAGGAGAAATATAAAGAACTTGTACACCTGGTTCATTAAAATCGACTTTTGAAAGGATTGGTAAAAAAGCGGCTTCTGTTTTGCCAGATGCTGTTCTGGATGCTAAAATATAATTTTCATCTGACCCTAGTATTCTGGAAATAGCTGCATTTTGAATGGGGCGTAATTCATCCCAACCTTTCTCGTAAATAAATTTTCGTATCGGTTCTGAAAGTAAATTAAACGACATTATAATTCTTCGATATTGTTGAATGAAAATTCATCAGGTCTTTCATCTGAAATTTCAAGTTCTCCAAATAGTTTTGTTTTGTCCAAGGTTGGGTTTTGACGGATGATGTTTAAGATATTTAAGAATTCTCTAATTACTTCTCGCGGCATTAAAAAATCAGAAGCTCCTGGTTTGTTAAATAACTCTTCCATAAACTGTTTAATATCATCATCGCTGATTGAAAGGTCTGTCTTGTAATTATAATCGAATATTGCTTTCAGATTTTTGAGCAATACAAATATTTCATTATGATCAATAGGAAGTAAACGTATTACCGGTTGTGCAAAATCTCTTATTTCCAATGTTTCATATTTATTAGTTACAAGTCTCGTTTTTAAAGCATCATAGCTAAATAGGCCCCTGCGCTGATTCTCTAAAACCTCTTTTGTCCCCGCAAAATTGAAAAACAAATTGGCAACTTTTCCTTGAAAACAATCATTGTATATAGTAAGTATCTTTTCATAATTTTTCTCTCTAATAGCGGAGTTTGAGATTTTGTAAAGATTAATAGCTTCATCAAGATTTACCATAAAACCACTATACCCCATACTTACAAAAAGTTTACTGAAATTTTTGAGCATATCATAATAATTCAAATCGTTGATAATTTCTCTAATTCCTAAATCTTGTCTTGCTTCGGTTTTGGTACTGTATTCGCCCTTAAGCCATTTCAAAGCATTTCTTCTTAACTGTTCATCGTTTTTTATAAATCCTTCGTAATATTTCATCACTACCAATCCAAAGTCAAAACCACCAACATCCGTAATTTCATTAATTGTTTTTTGAATATTGGTCTGAATGAGACCTAGATATTGTTCATTTCTAATTTCTGTTAATGAAATTTTATTGTCTTCGGCTGTTTTAGTGATGACTTGTTCGATCCATTTTTCTAACAAAGTAGGCAGAGCACCACCTTCAGGCTTTGTCTGAATAGATACATTATCCATAATGGCGGTATAAAGTGCAACCGCTTTTCCATCATTTGAATACAAACGATTGTCAGGCGTAAAGTCTGCATTTGCCACTACAAATTTCTGTTTCAAAGCCACTGTGTTTAGTAAATGTAGCATAAAGGATTTCCCTGATCCGAAGTCGCCAATCCAAAACTTCACCATACTATGGCCGTTTTTTACATCTTCTAAGGCAGTTACTACTGCATTTATTTCTTCGGAACGGCCAACAGCAATATGCTGAACGCCAATTTTTGGAACTACGCCCCCAATTAATGAATTGATAATCGATGTGGCTTCTTTGGGTTTAATTTTGTCTATCATTTTTTATTAAGATTCTTTGAAAATAGTCTGTGTTTATAGTGTAATAATCATCTTCCTCTTCAATCAAAAGATCATCTAAAAACTCGTAACAAGTATCATTGATGCTTTCTATTAATTGGTTTTTAAAAACTCCTTTTGATTTAGCAAATACTTCAAGTTCGTTTTGAGGTACTGAAAAGTTACTTTTTGCGAATAGTTCTAATGTTGTTGTATGTATTGCAGTAAAAGTTAATTCGCTTATAAATGAAGATTGATGATCTTCTTCGTTTTTTTGAGTTATTTCAATTTGGATTTCTTCACTACTTATTTCTTTAGACTTTATAGTATTGTTTTCGTCCTCAAAATCATCTCTTAAATACTCATTCAAGAGATAGACTGTTACAGAATGTTGCTCTATAGTATCTTTTATTGTAGCATTATTAAACTGTATTTTTTTACGTTTGACTTTATAAATTTCTGGGATTTGTTTTAAAGCTTTCTCTAAATTCTTATCTTTAATTAATTCGCTTACTATTTTTTCAAAATCGTGTAATTCTTCATTTGTTTTAAATAGACTTTTTTGAATGGTTTTTGTATGTTGTTTGTTGTCAAAAGTTGCAGATTTTAAGTCGTGATATAAATAATGGATATAAAGGCAAAGAGATGATTCCTTGTTGTATTTTGCAATAAATTTTGATGCCTCGAAAAATATGTTTTCAACTGATGGATTTTTTTTATTAAGCTTACTGAGTGCAATAATTGAATCGACAAACTCTTGTGGTTTATCATTGTAATTTGCAATTAATTCTTCAAATTTGATTCTCCAGCGGCTTGTATTTATAGTGTTAAGTTCAATCTCTGTATTGGTATCAGGTGGAGAAATTTTTGAAATTAAAGTTGGTAATATTTGATTTACTTTAGAAGTTATTCTTCTTTCAAGCTCCTTAATGGCTTCTAAATTAGTATAATAATTGTCAGTATTTAATTTGCGTTTATGTCCATAAAATTCACGAATTTCATTTTCACAATATTTTAAAATATTTGTGTAAAAGTCATTTGTTCTTGATTGGATACAATATTTATAATTTTCACTGCCATTTCTGTATCTGAATTCTTTTCTTGCAATTATATCAGCAACAGCCAAGAATTGTTCGTCAATAGTTGTTTTTTCATGGATGTATTTGTCTTTTAAAGCCGAAATTAAAGCCATATAAAGCTTAAGTATTTCAAGACTGCAATACTCTATATTGAAAAAAGCATTATTTGGATTATAAATAGCATTAAGTAGTTTTGCTTCCTCTTCATTCAGATTCAGTTTGTCTTTGTATTTATTTCCTAATTTCCAATAGTCATCAAAATAATTGTTGTTGGAAGAAATATTGATAATTTTTGAAGAATAAGTGTTTACTTCTTCTTTTTTTAGTTTAACAATTAACTTTCCATTTGTGATGGTCTCAGGATAACATTCTCCCAATATTTTTAATTGAGTTTCTAGTTTTGCTAAATTTTTGTCTATCTCATATTCAATTTTAAAATCATTCATCAAAATGAAAGCATAGTTGGTGTTTCGATACAAATCAATGTAATTTCCACGGAGAAAATTCGCCTTAAAACTATGATAGAATTTCCTTTGGGCTTCACTAGCTTGTTTAATATCAGTAAAGCAATAAACATATTGATTTTTCCATTCAGGTATATCTTGTGCGTATTTATCTAAAGATTTTTTTTGTTTAATTATATGTGAATTGCCTGTTACGTCAATGATTGAGTTGTTATTATGATTGTTAAAAGAGCTCGCGTTTGTTCTAGAAATATTGTCCTTACTCAAACTTTGAGTCATTTGACTTTCTTCATATTTTACACTTCCTTTGGAAACTTTATTTTCTTCCAACTGCGACAACACTTGACTAACTTGATAATGCGTAAATTTACTTCTTGATTCATAACTATTTCTCCCTTGCGGTGAAGTATAACCCCATACAATATCAAACATATTGTAGTAATTACTATTGCTGAATATTTGTTGACTTTTTTTGATGTCTTTTTCTATTTGAAAAGACACATACCACTTTAGTTTGGGTTTCTTTAAATGAAATTCACTTAAAATTCTGTCATATGAATTTTGATAATCAGTGATATTTTTTTTTAATATCGGTATTTCATTTTTTATACGTTCATGTAAATATTTATCTTCTTCAAATCTTTTTTTTAAATAATTTAATGAGGAAAATTTTTTCCACTGTTGTAAACTATTCAAACTTTGGAAATACTTAAGTTTTATTGGTTGATTTTTAATTAGTTTATGTAATTCTGGGTTGATTCCATTAACGATAAATTCCAAATAAGCATCTGAACTTTTTGCCATTCCAACGAGTATTCTGCGAACTATAAATAAAGTAATTAGAATTAAAATTATCCACATAGATTTATTTGTTAATGTACAGTTCTAAAGATTCTAAAATATGACTTCCAACATTTGACTCATCTAGGATTTTTTATTAAAATATGTTGATCCCAAATTTATAAATTAGAAAACACTTTGCATTACGGGAAACCGTATTGTGACAATATATTTTACTTCTTCCCTATAAATCTAGAATCAGTATCCATCACGGTGCCACAATTTTGGCAAGTACGCAACGCCTCAGAACTATAGAAATGTTGAAAATGAGGCAGAAAATCTTTTTCAATGTTGTGGAGTTCAAAATAGACTTCGTGCAGTTTATGATTACAAGACTCACAATGCCAAAGCAAACCATCGGTAAAGCCCAATCCGGCTCTTTTGCGTTCAATGACTAGACCAATAGAACCTTCGGAACGTACAGGTGAGTGCGGAATTTTAGCGGGATGCAAATACATA
>RRZT011884507.1_pt1 | contig 10123 bp, 9 predicted proteins | sample 2165551 | NCBI WGS metagenome assembly RRZT01 (sample SAMN10456910, study PRJNA506462) | wastewater metagenome | biome: wastewater; feature: sludge; material: wastewater sludge; isolation source: wastewater sludge with Escherichia coli K12::gfp cells carrying plasmid... | place: USA: Moscow, Idaho ...
CCAACGCCCGTTTCGACGGTTGGTCTCGACGGCCTGTCAGTTCCCCTTCACATCGCCTTCCCGTCTGGGGTCTGCACCACCGAACCACCCGTCGCGAGTGCGTTCGATGAAATGCAATCCGCTCGGCAGGCTGACCTCGCGCAGCTCATGCCCGCGCCGCTTGAGCGCGTCGAGCGTCGCGGCCGGGAAGCGCTTTTCTTCGAGCAAGGTCGGGCCGTTGAGCGAGCCGAAGTTCGGCAGGTCGATCGCGCGCTGGGCGTCGAGGCCCCAGTTGAGCATGCCGTAGAGGGTCTTGGCCGTGTAGTGGATGATCAGGCTGCCGCCCGGGCTGCCGCCGCTGATCAACACCTGCCCGCTCGCCTTGTCGCTGACGAGGACGGGCGACATCGAGGAGCGCGGCCGCTTGCCCGGCTCGACGCGGTTGGCGACAGGCCGGCCGTCGTCGTCGCACGGAGTGAAGCTGAAGTCGGTCAGCTGATTGTTGAGCAGAAAACCGCGCACAAAGAGGCGCGAACCGAACACCGCCTCGATGGTGGTGGTCATCGCCAGAACGTTGCCGTCGGCATCGACGATGCTGAGGTGGCTGGTGCCGTACTCCGGTTGCTCGGGCATGCTTGCATACGCAATCTTGGTCCCCGCCGGAACGCCGGGCTTGGCTTTCTTCATGCTCGTCTCGCCGATGCCGCGCGCGCGTTCGGCAAGGTAAGCGGGGTCGAGCAGGCTCAACCAACGTCCGGCCGGCGGATCGGTAAAGGCCGGGTCGGCAACGTATTGCGCACGGTCGGCATAGGCCAGCCGCGCCGCCTCGCTGTAGAAATGCACGAAATCGGCCGAGGGCCGCCCGTCCGCGCCGAGGCGCAGGCTTGCGGCCGCGCTTCGCTCGAGCAGGCCGAGGATCTGCCCGATGGCCAGCGTGCCCGAACTGGGCGGCGGCATGCCGCAGACCGTATAAGCCCGGCTCGCCGGCGTGTAGTCGAAGCACAAGGGCGCTCGCTTCAAAGGGAGATACTCCGCCAGGTCGGCAAGCGTCATCCGCCCCGGGTTGCTCGGGTGCTTTTGCACGGCGTCGACGATGGTCTGCGCCAACGGGCCGCGATGCAGGGCGTCGGCGCCTTCGCGGGCCAGCAGGCGCAACACTTCGGCGTATTCCGGATTTTTCAGCACATGCCCGACCGGCCAGGGCTTGCCGTCGGCATCAAAAAAATACTTCGCGGCGGCGGGGTCGGTTTTCAGGTGGTAGTCGCTGGCCAGCAGAGTATGGAAGCGATGGCTGACCTCAAAGCCTTGCTCGGCCAGGGTGATGGCCGGCTCGAACAGCCGGGCCCAGGGGAGTTTGCCGTGTTCCCGATGCGCCAATTCCAGGGCGCGCAGCGCGCCGGGAACGCCGACCGAACGCCCGCCGACCACGGCCTCGGTAAAGCCCATCGGTTTGCCGTCCGGGCGAAGGAACAGCCTTTCATCGACGGCGGCGGGCGCGGTTTCGCGGCCGTCGTAAGTTTCGATCCGCCGGCCGTCGGAATGAACGATGAAGGCGCCGCCGCCCACCCCGCTCGATTGCGGCTCGACCAGGGTCAGCACCAGTTGCACGGCCACCGCGGCGTCGACGGCGCTGCCGCCGGCCTTGAGGATGGCCGCACCGGCGGCCGTGGCATGCGGATTGGCGGCCGCCACGGCAAAGCGCCGCGTGGCCCAGCCGGGCTTGTCGACGTAACCCGAAGCGCCTTCGGGGGAAATCGGAGGACTGCTCAATGCGGCCGTCGGGGCGGCCCAGGACGAAAGCGGCGCGACGAAAGACGCAATGAGCAGAGCTGCGCAATGCGCGAGGCGGATGGGCTTCAAGGTCTCACTCCGGCAAGGGCAAGGACGCAAGGGACAGGATGCGCCCCGCCTGCGCGAGGCAGGCAAGAGGCTCGCACCGCGCTGCACCTGGGCGGGGCACCGCGCGGCGAGGGTTCGCCCCCTCCGAGGCGAAGCATGCTGCTTACGGCGCCTTGAGGAAGGCGCCAAGGCCCTGGCCGACGAGGTCGGCGTAGGCCGGAACGGCGTCGAGCACCAGGGCGCGCTCGGGCGTCTCCGAGCTGTAGGCGGCGAAGATGGCCTGCAGCCCGGCGACGTGGCGGGCGACGCGGGTGGCGAGCGGCCAGCCCTTGTCGTCGAAAGGCACGAAGAGGCGGCCGAGCTGTTGCGCCCGCACGTAGAGCTCGTCCCTGCCCTGGGTGATCAAGGCTTCGTTGGTCACGCCGCGCAGCCGGCCCTGCGCCGGGTTGGTCGTTTCCATCAACAGCGCCAGGGTGCCGGTGGCATCGCCCAGTTCGCGGTGCGAGAGGCCGCGCAGCTTCACCGGCGAGGGTTCGAGGCCCATGGTGATGTCGTCGAACTCGAGGTTGAGCAGCGCGATCGAGGCGATCTTCATCGCCCGCTCGTGCGCCACGATGGCGTTGACCACCGGGTACTCGGGCGAGGCTTCGTGCAGGTCGACGGTGATGTCGATCTTCTCGGCGCGGATCAGACTGGTGATGGCATAGGCGACCTTCTCGGTGAAGGTGCCGTCCGGCCGGCCGGGGTAGGCACGATTGAGGTTGCGCGTTTCCGAACCGGAGAGCTTCTGCCCGGACGAAGCGTGCACGTAGATGTCCGGATCGGGCCACTGGTCGGCGGGGCTGGTGGCGCGCGAACCGTAGCGGAAGCGGCGCGGCCCGCCGGCCGTTTCGACGGTGAAGTGGCGCGGCGTGCCCTCCATGTAGTCGGTGTGCGTCAGCGTCGAAGCGTTGGCGAAGGGGATAACGTAGAGCTTGCCCGAGGTCGGCATCGCGTTTTCGATCAGCACGATGGCGGCCATGAAGCCCGAGGGCTCGTTGCCGTGCGTGCCGCCGAGCACCAGCGCGCTGGCGCCGGGCTTGCCCGAATCGAGGACGTAGATGTCGGTGTCGCCGCGAGTGCCGGCAATGCCGTCAAAATACTGCGAGAGCTTGACCACTTTGGTGACCCCGGCCCCCTGCTTGACCACGTCCGGCTCGCGCATGCTCAGCGCATCGGGAACGACGACTGCAAGCACGGCGAGGACGAAGATCAGGATGGCGAGCGAGAGGCCGAGGCTGCGGCGGTCGTCGAATGGTTTGGTTTGTTTCGTTTCCATTTTCTTCGCCTCACACCACCATCAGGGCTCGCATGACGAGCGGGATGAGCACCAGCGCGGCGTTGAGCTTGAGCGCCACGCTCTTTTGCGAGAACAGCTCCATCGCCACCAGCACCAGCGCCAGGACGACGATCAGTCGATAGATCAACGTCATGATCAGACTCCCAGGAAGGCGGCGATCGGGTTGGCGAAGACGATCATCAGGAGACCGACGAGCACCGCGGCCACCGCCGGCCAGAAGCACAGCTTGGCGATCTCGCCGTAGTCGTTCACCCCGATCAGCTTGGCGGTGACCACGGGAGTCAGCGCGACGGGCGGCATATAGCTGCCCATAGCGCCGATCAGCGAGAGCGCGGTGAGGACGATGATCTGGTTCTGTCCGAGCATGGCCAGCGCGAACGGCACGCCAAGCACGCTGGCGCCGCCATAGACCGAAACGCCGCCGAAAATCGGCAGGATCAGCGCCACGCCGGCGAGCATCAGAGTGCTGGGCAACGACAGCGCCCCGATGACCACCGAGCCACGGATGCCGGTGAGGGTCATCACTTCGATCAGCATGCCGACGCCGAAAAGGATGCCGATCACCGGCAGGATCTCGCGCACGCCTTCGCGCGCGCAGCTGAGCGGATTGACGCGCTTGCCGGTAAACAACGCGAGCAGCGCGCCGATCAGGAAGGTCAGCGGCAGACGCGGATCGGGGAACCAGGTCGGAAAGGCCTTCGGCCCGACCATCAGGATGAAGACCACGATCAGCGGCAGGTAGAGGGCAAAGCTTCCGGCCCCGCCTTCGGCGCGGCTGCGCTCGATGACCAGCGCCAGCTTGTCGCGCTGCACATGGCGGTAACCAAGGAAGAGGCTGGTGAAGATGGCGAGCGGCAGCGACGAGAGCAGCAGCGGCAGTTCGAAACCGATGTAAGGCAGGTCGATGCCGCCGCCGATGGTCATCACCAGCACGTTCACCGGTGGCGCGATCATGCCGTACACCGCGGCGCTCGAGATGAAGGCGCCGGCGACGATCAGCGGCAGCCCGAGTTCGACCAGGATCGGCGCGACGATGGCGCCGGTACCGAGCACCGAGGCGGTGCACGAGCCGGTGATCATCCCCGGGAACATGATCACCACGGTCAGCGCGATCAGGAGTTGCAGCGGCGAGCGGCCGAAGGCGACGATGATCGCACGGGTAAGTTCGGCGAGCAGGCCGTTGGCTTCGATGATCTTCATGAAGACCATCGCCGCGATCAGCACCAGGCCGACGTCGAGGTAGCCGAACATGCCCTCGACGAGCTTGTCGACGTGCAGCCCGCCGTCGCCGGCAAGCAGCAGGATGAGCACCGAGGTGGCGGCGAGGCTGAGCGACACCGGCCATTTGGCGACGACCACCAGCACCACCAGCACGACGGCCATGAGCAGCAGGAACATCAATCCTGTTGTCATATCAAGACTCCAAGTTCTCCCCAGCCCCCGGCACCGGCGGCGCGAGGGCGGTGGGATTCATGAAAAAAGGATTACTTGAAGGCCTTGGCGAGCGGGTCGCCGACCTTGGTGATTTTCTCGACGCTGTCGAGCGGAATCTTGCCGTTGCCGGTGAGCTTGGTGAACAGCCCGTCCTTGTTGCCGTCGGCGACGACGATGACGTAGTCGCAGGCCGGCACCGTGTCGGTCAGAAACTTGTCCGAAAGGTCGCCGCGCCGGCCTTCGCCACCGACGTGCAGGCCGATGATCTTGAAGCCCTGCTTCTTGGCTTCGGCGATCAGCGCCTTGGTGCGGTCGAGTTCGGCTTGCGTCGAGATGCCCGCGGCGCCGAGGCCCTTGGAGCTGCCGCCGAGGACGACGACCAGCGACTTGCCGCCGCTGCCGGCGAGCGCCGGGGCGGCGATGCGCGCGTCGAGCTTGTACGGCACCTTGGCGCGGTCGAGCAGGACTTTCACCATCTCGATGTCGGCGCTCTGGCCCGAGGAGGTGAGCACGGCAGGCTTGTCGGCGATCGGCGCCTTGAGGGCGTACTGTGCATGCGCGGCGAACGCGAGGAAGAAGGAACAAACGGCAAAGGCAATGCGTTTCATGACGAGGCTTCCAGTTTCAGGGATTCAGCGGCTTCAGTGGATTCCCGTTGCCCCGGAGCACGCTCCGGGGACGGGTCGAATCAAATCGGATCATCGACTCGGGGCGCGAGGCGGTCGGGCATCGCGCCCCGGTGAGGCTCAGTAGGCGACAACGCGGCCGTCGCGGCGTGGATCGGCGCCGCCGTCGAGCTGCTTCGCGCTGCGGTCGAAGAGCACCGCCTGCACGCCGCCGAAGAAGGGATCCCAGTCGCCCTTGACGACGACCTTGTGCCCCATTTTCTCGAGCGCAGTCTTGGTGTTGATCGAGACCCGCCCTTCGAGGTTGTAGTCGCCGGCCTGCATGCGGAAGAAGCGCGGCGCCATGGTGGCCTGCTGGATCGGCATCTTGTGGTCGATGACGTTGGAGATCACGCTCGCCACCGCGCCGATGATGCGCGTCGCGCCCGGCGCGCCGATGGTCATGAACGGGCGGCCTTCGGGGTCGATCATCAGGGTCGGGCTCATCGACGAGAGCGGACGCTTGCCCGGTTCGATCGAGTTGGCCGAACCGGGTTTCGGCACGAAGTCATCCATGTGGTTGTTCATCAGGATGCCGGTGCCGGGAACGATCACGCCCGAGCCGAAGAAGTAGTTGATCGACTTGGTGATGGCGACCATGTTGCCCTTGCTGTCCATGACCGAGAGGCTGGTCGTCGAGCCGGACTCGAAGCGCGACGGATCACCGGCGGAGACGCTTTCCATCGGTTTTTCCATGTCGATCTTCGACGCCAGGCTGATGGCGTAGGGCTTGCTCGTCAGGCCTTCGAGCGGCACTTTGACGAAGTCGGTGTCGGCCATGTACTTCGCGCGGTCGGCGAACACCAGCTTCATCGCCTCGCTCCACAGGTGGAGCGTCGCCGGCGTGCCGTCGCCGAGCTTGGCGACGTCGAAGGTTTCGAGGATGTTGAGCAACTGGATGACGTGCGTGCCGCCCGAACTGGCCGGCGGCGTCGAGTACAGCGTGTAGCCGCGGTAGCTGCCGGTCACCGGTTTGCGCACCTTGGGCTCGTAGGCGGCGAGGTCGGCCTCGGTGAGGATGCCGCCCGTGTCCTTGACGGCGGCGACGATCTTCTTGGCCAGTTCGCCCTTGTAGAAACCGTCCTTGCCTTTCTTGGCGATGAGTTCAAGCGTTGCCGCGAGCTCGGGGTTCTTGATCGTGTCGCCCAGTTCGTAGGGCAGCCCGCCCTGCGTATAGATCGCCGCGGTGGCCGGGAATTTGTTGATCTTGGGCAGTTCATCGGTGATGATCTTGGCGAGGTTAACCGTCACCGGGATGCCTTTTTTCGCCCAGTCGATCGAAGGCTGGATGATCTGCGCGCGGGAGAGTTTCTTCGAGCCGAACTTCTCCAGACCGTAGAGCAGGCCGGCGACTTCGCCGGGCACGCCGGAGGCCAGACCGCCGACCACGTTGGCGGCATTGAGCACCTTGCCGTCGGCGCCGAGCGCGTACATGTCGGGGCGCGCCGCCGCCGGCGCGGTTTCGCGGAAGTCGATGACTACGGCATCCTTCATGCCGACCAGCTTGACGATCATGAAGCCGCCGCCACCCAGGCCGGAAGCGTTGGGTTCGAGCACGCCGAGCGCGAAGGCGGTAGCCACCGCCGCATCGACCGCGTTGCCGCCCTTCTTCAGGATGTCGACGCCGACCTGCGAAGCCTCGGGTTTGGCCGCGGCAACGGCGCCGTGGCTGCCCTGTGCGCCGCGCGCGTAGAGGTTGACCGGGGTCTGGGCGAGAACCGTCCCGGACAGGGCCGAGACAGAAAAAGCACAAAAGGACAGCGTCAGCATTTTCCAGCGCATGAGAACTCCCTTCCGCAATGATTTTCGAATTTCGACTCTATCACTTCCGAAAAGGCCGGTGTGACGACATAATTCGCTTCGTTTGTATCTTTAAAATCTACAATCGATGAGCGCCTACGATCATTTCTCCGGCATCGCGGTTTTCGTCATGGTCGTCGAAAGTGGCAGTTTCGCCGCCGCCGCCCACCGGCTCAACCTTTCGCGCTCAGCGGTGGGCAAGACCGTCGCCCGGCTCGAAGAGAAGCTCGGGGTCAAGCTGCTGCACCGCACCACGCGCACCCAGAGCCTGACCGAGGACGGACAGCTGTTCTACGAACGCTGCCTGCGCGCGGTGACCGAAATCCGCGAAGGCGAGGCGATGCTCGACTCCGGGCGACTGTCGCTGGAGGGTAAGTTACGGCTGTCGCTGCCGGTGCTCTTCGGCTGCCGCTGCGCGGCGCCGATTCTGGTCGCCCTGGCACAGCGCACGCCCGGCCTGGAGCTCGAGATCGACTTCGACGACCGGCGCGTCGACGTGATCAAGGAAGGTTTCGACTTCGTGGTCCGCGCCGGCCCCCTGCGCTCGGAAGCCGAGCGCAATCTGGTGGCGCGCAAGGTCGCCGACCAGCGTATGGCGGTCTGTGCCGCGCCGGCCTACCTTGAGGCCCACGGCGTGCCGCGCGAGCTGGACGACCTCTTCGCTCATCAGTGCATCGTTTATTACCGTTCCGGGCGGGTCTGGGCGTGGCGTTTCGCCAGCCGAGGTCCGACGCCGGTGCAGCTGACACCGCCGTCGCGCCTCTTGCTCGATAACTACGAGGCCATCGCCGACGCGGCCGCCGCTGGCTTCGGCCTGGCCTGGCTGCCCTTCTGGCTGGTGCGCGACCGCATTGCCAGCGGCCGACTGGTGCAGGTTTTGGCCGACAAGTCGAGCCAGGCCGTCGAGTACTACGCCTTGTGGCCGAAGACGCAGCACCTGCCGCTGCGCACGCGCGCTGCACTCGACGAACTCGCGCACCACCTGCCGTCGTTGATGTAGGCGATGCCCCCGACTCGAGCGTCTAGCGCGTGGCCGGCTCCGTCCCCGGCCCGGGGACGGCAGAATCGAGGAAGACGAAATTCATCGCCGGCGGGTTCCAGCCCGGGGCACTGCGCAACACCTTCTCGACCGAGGCATTGAGTTTTACCGTCACCCGATACTCGTCGCCGAAGGTGGTGTCCCAGCGCGGCAACACCTGCTTCAGGTAGTCAAGCTCGTGCGCTTCGTCGACGATCACCCCCATCGTCTCGAGCAGGCTCAGCTTGGGCCAGTGCTCGCCGCCCGGGCGGCCGTAGGTGACCACGCCCATGAAGCGGACGAAGTCCTTGTAGAAAGGATCGGACGGGTCAATCACCTTGCCATTGGAATAGATGCCGTCCATCAGATAGGTGATCCGGTACTGGCCGGCCGGACGCTGCGCCCACTGGTAGATGATCTCGTTGGTGGCGTAGCCGAGGCACAGTTCAAGGTGACCGCCGACAATGTAGACGTGGCGCGGCGTCACCTTGAAGGAAAGCTCGCCGCCCTGCGAACGCACCCAGTGGTCGGGCGCGCAGTCTTCCATGAAGTAATGCTCGATCGGCGTCTCGTCCACCAGATAGACGACCGGAATGCCGCGCCCCTTGGCGAAGCGCACGGCCTCGTCGACCCCGCGTTTACTGGCGTAGCGGGCATCGTGCGCCGAGGTGGCATGCACCACGATCAGCGCCGTATCGCCCTTGAGTACAACCTGTTCGGGCGGGGTCAGGCGCGGTTCGGGGCAGGACGCCCAGGCCGGGGCCGTACCGAAGAGCAAGGCGGCGGCACAGGCCAGCGCACGCAGGGCAGCGAAAGGAAAGCGAACGGGGTTTGCGGACACGATGCCACTCCCGAAAGTGAAGAAATCGAGCGGCATCTTAGCGACCCGTCACGCGCCGCAACAGGCCCGTGAAGCGATTCGGCGCCGCGGCGCGAATGGCCGCGGCAATTCTGCAACAGGCGCCGCGAATTAGGGCGCGACGTGCTCGAAGCGGCTCAAGTGCGCTTCGAAATCGGGCAGAGCACGCTGGTAGGATGAAGCCATCAGCGGCGAAGAAATCATGAAGTCGGCCGAGGCCCGGTTGCACGCCACCGGGACGTTCCAGACCACCGCGATGCGAAGCAGCGCCTTGACGTCGGGGTCGTGCGGCTGCGGCTCGAGCGGATCCCAGAAAAAGAGGATGAAGTCGATCTCGCCCTCGGCGATGCGCGCGCCGATCTGCTGGTCGCCGCCGAGCGGACCGCTGCGCAGCTTCTCGACCGGAACGCCGAGCACCTTCTCGAGCAGCGCGCCGGTTGTTCCCGTGGCGCAGAGCTGGTGCCGGAGCAGCGTGCCGCGGTTGAAGCTGGCCCACTCCATGAGGTCTTTCTTCTTGTTGTCGTGCGCAACGAGGGCGATGCGCTTGCGCGGCGGAACGGGCTTGGCCGGGCTGCCGGGCTGGCCGCCCGTGACCGGCGTGTGCGGCGGGGTATCAACGTGCTTGGCGTTCATGCGGTTCTCCTTTTTCGATCGTTGTTTTGACGACAGTGTACCTATCCTTTGCGACAAGCGAGTTACAGCAAGGTTCTCCACCCCGCGCGCGGCCAGCCGTCGGGGAAAGACGATGCAAAAAACCCCGGTGCGACGCTACGCCGCGACCGGGGAAAGGATGGACGGGAAAATCCAAACCGGGTCAGTAAACGCCCTGCGCAAGCATGGCATCGGCGACCTTGACGAAGCCGGCGATGTTGGCGCCGTCGACGTAGTTCACGAAACCGTCCTTGCCCGTGCCGTAGCGTACGCAGTTGGCATGAATGTCGTGCATGATCTGGTGCAGGCGCGCATCAACCTCGTCGCGCGTCCAGGGCAGGCGCTGCGCATTCTGGGTCATTTCGAGGCCCGAGGTCGCCACGCCGCCGGCGTTGGCGGCCTTGCCCGGCGCGTAGAGGATCTGCGCGGCGAGGAAGGCATGCACGGCCTCGAGGTTGGACGGCATGTTGGCGCCTTCGGCGACGCACTTGACGCCGTTGGCGATGAGCAGGCGAGCCGCCTCGCCGTCGATCTCGTTC
>RRZT010438982.1_pt1 | contig 10120 bp, 10 predicted proteins | sample 2165551 | NCBI WGS metagenome assembly RRZT01 (sample SAMN10456910, study PRJNA506462) | wastewater metagenome | biome: wastewater; feature: sludge; material: wastewater sludge; isolation source: wastewater sludge with Escherichia coli K12::gfp cells carrying plasmid... | place: USA: Moscow, Idaho...
ATCGACCTGATTCTGGCGGTGTTTTTCTTTGCAAAATTGGGGACTGCATACTTCGACTATAGAAAACACGGACAATTTGAGTGGGCGGCGCCTGCAATTCTGTTCGCCTGTTTGGTGTTCACACTGACGGCGCCGACCTATATTTGGACTATATTGGGGATGTAGTAATAAATAGCAGGGTAACTAAACTTAAATGGTGAAGTTACCCTGCGTTTCTATTCGCTTGGTTGTATTTAGCTCGCTTTGTTATCCGTTGAGGCAAAATATGTTCCTGCTATCATAATAAGAAGTGCGATGATAAAGCTCATGCTTGGAAGCTCTCTGAAAATCACAAGGGATAGTGCAACACCGATAAAAGGTGCTACTGCATAATAGGCGCTTGTCTTTGTTGCGCCAAGCTCACGCTGGGCATGGATGTAAAAGAAAATACTCAAGCCGTATGCAACAAATCCAAGTACGAGGGCAGCGAGGATATACCAAAGATTGCTCGCTCTCTCCCCGAGTGTAAGTGCAATGGTGAGGGAGCCAAGGCCTGAGCAAACGCCCTTAATGACAACGATTTGCAGAGGGTTTTTGCTTGAAAGCATTAAAATGAATGGGACGGATATACCGCCCAGTATGGGAGTTTCTCAGGCAATCAATTTTCAGACTGAAGGTCAAAAGGCTGCTACTACGGGAGATTTTGTCCTAACAGCCAATAAAGTGAATCCCGTTGTCAGAACTCTAAAAGAGTATGGTATTGCTGTTACCGCCCTTCGCAGCCACATGCTTACTGAAACTCCACGATTGTTCTTCATGCATTTTTGGGCAGTTGATAATCCAGACAAATTAGCTTATGGTCTTAGGAAGGCTCTTGGGCTAACCAATACAATCATGTGAAAGTAATAGAATCCAATACTTACAGTACCTTGGCCGATGCTGCTGTATTCATCGTTATTCTCCGCAATTATCGATACCAATATAATTAAGAAATCCACCTTTTATCACAATGCTGAGAGGTGGATTTTTATATCACGTATTTCATATTCACAATATAACGATATACGCATAATGCTACCTCCTCATATATACGAGTATTGACAACAATGCGCAAACATGGTAAAATGTAACCATAGTTACATTAGAGGTGATTTTATTGCAATGGCTCATGTTTCAATATAGCGTCCCAAATAAACCTTCAAAATTAAGGGTTTATGTTTGGCGCAAGTTAAAAGCTCTTCGAGCGGAGCAACTTTTGGAGGGCTTGTACGCACTTCCGCTAACAGCCAAAACAACGGAACAACTGGAATGGCTGTGTGCAGAAGTTTTTGAAATGAGCGGGGAAGCTGTTTTATGGAAATCGGAATGTCTTTCCGCTCTCCAAGAGGAAAAGCTGATTTCCCGATTTGGGGAGGAAGCACACAAGGGCTATCGAAAGATACAGGAAATGCTTTCGCAAAAGCCGGAGGAAAACCAAAAGGCTTGGCTTGACAACATCATGCGGCTGTACGCCGATATTCGCTACCACGACTATTTCGACACCCAGCAGCATTACACCATCCATACGCAAATTGAAAAGCATTACAGGGAGGGCAAATAAATGAATTGGACTACTTGGGAAAACGTAGGCATTGATAGACAAGCCTGCGCGTGGTTTATAAAGAAATATGTTGATGGCGATGCCGTGTTTTGCTTTGTGCCTCGTGATCAATTACCGCAGGATCATGAATACTCCTTTGATACACCCACATCAAAGTGGACACATAAACGTGGACACAGCACATTCTATATGTTTGTAAAAGAGCATAAGCCAAAGGAAAAAATACTGGTAAAAATGGCTGAAATCATTGACGGTGCGGACACCGCCAACGATATTTTGCCGCCTCTCGAAGCATATGGGTTGGAAGCCATTTGTATTGGTATCAGGGCTGGCTGCGAAACTGACTTGGAAGCTATTGAAAAGAGTGGTGTCGTCTTTGATGGGCTTTATGAATACCTAAAAGGGAGATAGCGGTTTATGATTGTTTTGGAGCATGTCAGCAAGAAATACAAAGGTATAACCATTACTAAAGACAGCGGCATTGCCTTGTGGGTCAAAAACATTGCCAACTTGACAGGCAACAAAGCTACCGAGCTTATGGCTGTCAAGGATGTTTCCTTTAGTATTGATAAAGGAGAGATTTTCGGGATTTACGGCGCAAATGGTGCAGGGAAAACAACTCTCATTAAGCTATTATCGGGACTTCTTGGAGCCAGCAGCGGCACAGTTCAAATAGACGGACAAACCGATAACAAGCACATCAAGGATACAGTCAGCTACATAAGCACAAACGGCTGGATGGGGCTGGAATGGCAGCTCACAGCGCGTGAAAATCTCATTTTATACGGCAATCTGTTCGGCATTTCGGGCATGGTGCTGGAAAAGAAGTGTAATGAGGTTTTGGAGGCGGTCGGAATGACCGCGGCAAAAGATAAATTAGTCAGCCAGCTATCAGCGGGGATGCGGCAGAAAATCACCATCGCAAGGGGACTGATTTTAGACCGGCCTATCATTTTCTACGATGAGCCGTCTGTCAGCCTTGATGTGCAATCTTCAAGGAGTCTGCGGGAACTGATTAAGGCCGACGCTGTGCAAAACAATCGAACAGCGATTATCGCAAGCCACAACACCGAGGATTTGACGATCTGCGACAGACTCATGCTCCTGTCAAAAGGCGAGATCATAGCGATTGGAACGATAGACGAGCTGAAAAAGCCGCTTGCCGACATTCAAATCATAGAAGTAAAATGCCCTGCGATAAAGCGCGAGGTTGCATTTGAAGATATATGCGGAATAGACAGTGTTAGATGTGCCAGTGTCGATGGCAAGCGCGGTTACCAAAGTATTAAAATAAACGCGCGGAAAGGCGAGTTTTCTTTAAATGATCTTATCGACTTTCTCATTGAAAAAAACATTGCGGTACTCGACATCAAATCCAAAGAAATAACGCTACAAGAGATTTATGAGTATTATTTGGCATTGAAAGGTGGTGGCGTGCCGAGTGAAATTGTTTAAGGAATGGGACGCACTGAAGATGTTCAGCAAGCGTGAACTTATCATATGGCTGGCCTATAAAATGAATGCCATCATGTGGGTGCTTGACACGCTGTTTACGACCATCATTTTCTTTATGCTAAGCCTCGTTACCAGTGGCAGCGACATCAGCTTTTTCCCTTACGGCAGTAACTATGTTACTTTTGTCGTGCTTGGGCTATTCGTTCATTTTATCAGCTTTACCAATTTGGGAGATCCATTTCCCCGTGTTGCGCGGATTTATTGGGGCGGCACGATGGATTTATATATGCTCAGTCCACTCTCCTATTTCACGCCCATGTTGGGTATCATGTTTCGCGGTGTCATTGACGATTATCCGAGAAGCATCTTAGCGTTACTTTTCGGCTGGCTGTTTTTCGGCGCAGTTTTTACCTTTAACAGCCCACTCATTCTCTTGTTGATATTAATTTTTATTCTAATTTCAACATTTGGCATTGGCATGATAAGCGCAAGCTCCTTTTATCTGTTTAACTTTAAGCAAAACACCGAGCCTGTAAAATTCATCTTTCAGGATGTCATCATTGCGTTGACAGCAGGTTACTATTACCCGATTACCGTCTTGCCCTATCCGCTGCAAGTGCTGGGCAGCTTCATTCCGCATACATATGCGCTGGATGCACTCCGGCGGCTGATGATTCCCGGCGGTGAAACATTGACTCCTGTTTTGCCCTTGCAGCTTGCCCTACAAGGCATCAGCCCCATTGCGCTGGACATTATTGTGCTTATTATTATGTCAGTGGTGTTTTTGCCATTAGGCTGGTTCATGTATGTCAAGGGTATTGAAAAAGCAAGAAAGGACGGTACGCTAACAAGATGGCAGTAGATAATGTAATTGAGCTGCAAGGCATCATGAAAAGCTATAAGATCAAGAAAAGCAAAACGCCTTTCGTTGCCCTTGACGATGTCAGCCTGACCATCCGCAAGGGTGAGATATTCGGACTACTCGGAAGCAACGGTGCGGGGAAAACCACACTCATTAAGGTCATGGTGGGGCTTTTGGAGGCAGACGGCGGCACCGGCGAGGTGCTGGGCTTTGATATTTACAAGGAGCATAAGAAAATCCGCTCCAAGGTCAGTCTTGTTGCACCGACTGCCGATGTTGGAACGGATAACAATTTAACCGTCCGTCAAAACCTTGAATTTTGGGCGGTCGTGTATGACTTGGAAAAAGAACAAAGAAAAACGCGTATTGATGAAATGCTTGATTTTCTTGATCTTCGGCAATATGAAAATCACTGGCCGATGAGCATTTCGGCGGGCAACCGACAAAAGCTTGCCATTGCGCGATCGCTACTTGTAAAAAATCCCGTTATCTTCTTAGACGAGCCAACCGTAAAGCTTGACGCAAAAGGCGCGGAGGCTGTGCGGGAGCTTGTGGGAAAAATCAATCGGGAATTTGGTATTACTGTAATACTCACAACGCACTACATTTTTGAGGCGGAGGAGCTGTGTGAGCGCGTTGCCATAATGCACAAGGGAAAGATCATAAGCTGCGACACCGTAGCGAATTTACGCAGAAATCTTCAAAAATATGATGAACTTGTTATTACTTGCAAGATCATTTTCGATGAAGCACTGATAATAATTACGGCTTTGCCCTATGTCATCGCTTGCGAGTATCAAGGCGAAACACTTAAGATTCAGATGGACAATCTACACGAAAAACTGATTTATATTCTTAAAATATTGCGTGAGCATGGCACAGAAATTTTGGAGGTTGCGACAAACGAGCCGACCTTGGAGGATATTTTTGTTGATACAATAAGGGCGGGAGGTGACAAATAATGTTTCTGAAATCAGCGTTATCTTTTTCGAGGCTTGAATACCTCGCCATGCGGTTTTATCCGTCAAGTTTTATACTGACTATTGTGCAGAGCTTCGTTACAACGGGCATGTGGTTTTTCGTTTCCATATTCCTAAAAGACTATGCGGACAAATCGCTTGAAAGCTATGGCGGGGATTTTGTTTCCTACATGGTGATCGGCGTTGTGTTTTTTCAAAATGCCGCTACGATTATGACCTTGCCCTATCAGAGCATAAGCACTGCTTTTTGGGACAAACGGCTTGAAGTCTACAACTCGTCCTCCTATGGTATTTGGGCGTTTATATCTGGGCGATTTATTTGGACATTTTTATATCAGCTCATTATCCAAGTCGGAGTTTTGACTTTCGCCGTGTTGATTGTAGGCGTGAATATCAATGCAAACATCCCGGTGATCCCCTTAATTGCGTTTTACCTGTGCTTTGTATTTACATGCTTCGGCTTCGGGCTGATTGGCGCAAGTAACTTTTTCAATCTCGAAGTCAAGCAAGGTCGAGAGCCTTTTACATGGCTTGTGGATGTATTGGCGAGAATATTCTCAGGCATCTACTATCCCCTTGCAGTCCTGCCAATTGGTATACAATTTGTTTCACGCATCATTCCTCATACATACGCACTTGAGGGAATCCGGCTTGTCATGCTGAGTGGCTGTGGTTTTGAAAACAGTATTGTCAGAAGCAATCTACTTGTTATGTTGGGCTTTGCGGTATTTTCAATGCTGTTTGGCATCTTCGCACTGCAAAAGGCACTCGATAAGGCATACAAAGGCAACGGCGTGGGGATGGTGGTGTAACCGCTTTGCAGTTACATTCAGTACAAAATTAGAAAACAAAGGGGAGATTCTATTATGAGAGAAACTATCTATTTTCAGCGCAATGCGCCCGATCCAATATTGGGCGATGATTTTGTTCTTGACATCGTCCGTCAATACGTTCCCGAAGCAAAGACAGTAATGCATGTTGACGAATCGGGCGGCGAGGCGCGGACTTATGCGGTTGATGATAACATCATATTGAAAGTACAGCGTCCACAGCAGTTACGCTCAAGCACAAGTCTTGAAAAAGAGGTGTTTTTCCTTAGACAGCTCGAAAAGCAAACCGATGTAAATGTCCCCCGTGTGCTTGGGTATGGAAAAAAAGACGGAATCGAATACACTTGCATGACGCGTATGCCGGGGATTGCAGTTGAAGATGCGAAGCTGTCCAAAGAGGAAAAGAACGCTCTGCTATTTGAGCTGGGGAAAGAGCTGCGAAAAATACACAGCATAGACCAACAACTCTTTGCGGAAAGCGGTCTTTTCCCTTGTGATGACCCTTCGGATTTAACAGAAAGATTAAAACGAAGGTATCAATCTGCTTTGCAAAAAAAAGACGGCATTAGTCCGGAAAAGCTGAGTTTTGCATTGGACGCCGTGGAAGAAGAACTGCAAAACATACAGGATGCAGATGTGTTTGTGGCTCTGCATGTCAATCCTTATATTCCACACGTCTTTGTGGACGAAAACACGCTCAAATATTCCGGTATAATCGATTTTGGCGACGCCTATATCGGACACCCGATATTTGATATGTGGTATTGGAAAGTGGAGAGTAGAAAAATACTCTTGAGAGGATATACGGATGAAAAACCGATCAGTGAGGCATTTCAAAAAATATTTGATACAGTAAATGTCATTGCAAAAATGGTAGAGAGCTTGAGCTAAATGTTCATATAATTTTACATCGTGATCATATACGCATTATAGATATTTGACGAAATGACAGCATTCTTATAGCACTTCTCGTTATCCCAAGAGTAGGAGTCAGCCGTCCATTTGCCCATAGGAAAAAGCGTTTCTATTTGTAGGGACACTTTTATGTTACCATGCCAACAAGCTACAAACAACAAGCAAAGCAGATTACATCTGTGAAAATAACACTAAAATATCCAATCTTACGATCTCCCCTTATGCAAGGATATCCTGGACTATACTTGGGTTATAGAGTGAGCTTTCACCGATTTTGTTTAGTAAAAAATCTGAGCATAACCTTTGTGCATATAATAATTAACAGTTTGTTTATTGACCGATACCATTGCTTTTGGTATGATTTTAAGCATACTTATTTTGAAGGGAGATGGACATACAAATTATGGACGATGCTGACAGTAATAACGGAGATAAGCCTCCTTCATGTCATATATTAAGCCGAATAGGACATAGCCTATGCTTACGAGAGTAGCGCAGTAGGCTGTGTCTTTTTGCGTTTTAATTACAAAATGGTATTAATTTTGAGGAGGATTTTATTTTGGAAAGTTCTATTATATTTATGATTTTATTACAGGTGCTTTTGATTGCACTCAACGCAGTCTTTGCCTGTGGGGAAATTGCAGTTATTTCAATGAACGACAGCAGGCTTGCAAAGTTGGCTGCCGAAGGCGACAAACGAGCGGTGCGCCTTGCACGGCTCACCAGCCAGCCTGCACGATTTCTGGCAACCATACAGGTAGCAATTACCCTGTCCGGATTTTTGGGCAGTGCCTTTGCAGCGGAAAATTTTTCTGATGGCTTGGTCGCTTGGCTGATTGGTCTTGGAGTGACCGTGCCTGCTGCCACATTGGATGCCATTGCAGTAGTGGTCATCACCCTTGTGCTTTCTTACTTTACACTGATTTTCGGTGAGCTGGTGCCCAAGCGGGTTGCTATGCGCAAGGCAGAGGCACTGGCACTGGGTATGTCTGCACTCATCACCGGCATCGCTAAGCTGTTTGCACCCATCGTTTGGTTTTTGACGATTTCTACCAATGCAATTTTGCATCTGCTGGGTATTGACCCCAATGCCGATGATATGGAGGTCAGCGAGGAGGAAATCCGCATGATGGTGGATGTGGGCAGCGAAAAGGGCGCGATTGACCATGAGGAAAAGCAGTTTATCCAAAATGTCTTTGAGTTTGATGATTTGACTGCCGGAGACATTGCTACCCACCGAACAGAGATTTCCCTGTTGTGGCTGGAGGAAAGCATGGAAGATTGGAAAGCCACCATCCATAACAGCCGCCACACCCTGTACCCTGTTTGCGATGAATCTGCCGATAATATTATGGGTATTCTCAACGCAAAGGACTATTTTCGCTTGGAGGACAAAAGCCGAGAGGCTGTGATGCAGGCAGCGGTAAAGCCTGCCTACTTTGTACCCGAGAGTGTCAAGGCTGATGTGCTCTTTCGCAACATGAAGCATAGCCACAACACCTTGGCGGTGGTACTTGACGAATACGGTGGAATGGTTGGTATTATCACCCTTAATGACCTCGTTGAGCAGCTTGTGGGCGACTTGGGAGATGATGAACCCACCAAGAACGAAGTACCGCTGATTGAAACGGTTGACTCTAAGACATGGAAAATCCATGGTGACGCCCCGCTTGCGGAGGTTTCCAAAGCACTTGGCGTAGCACTTCCCTGTGAGGAATATGATACCTTTAATGGATTGATTTTCGGAGCTCTTGGCACAATTCCGCAGGACGGCTCCACCGCCGAGGTGGAGACGGAGGGACTGGTGATAAAGGTCACAGAAATCCGTGATCATCAGGTAGAAACGGCTTTGGTTTGCTTAGAAAATCCTGCGGCTGGCGAAACCGATGCGTGATGAATTTAAATGAATTTGCTTAATATATTTTTTAGGCACCGGACTTAAATAGCTGTAACAAAAACAGTATTTTCAATATGGAATAATTACCTTGCAGAAATGAGAAAAATATGGACTACGAAAAACGAAAACGATTTATAGTAAATCTGCTCTATGGCGGTCAGATTGCGTTACTTGTATATATTACCGTGAAATATGGATTTGGGCTGCTTGCGCCGTTTTTACTGGCATTTTTGTTTGCATATATTCTAAAAACGCCCGCAAGGTTTATATCCCAAAAAACCAAGCTGCCTTATAAGCCTGTGGTCTTGCTGCTGGTGCTTTTGTTTTACAGCATAATTGGACTACTGCTGGTGCTTTTGGGTATCAAGCTGGTTACCTCCACAATCGACATGGTATCGGTATTGCCTTCAGTTTACACAGCGGAAATTGAGCCGGCGCTTAGTGCCTTTTTTAATGGCATTGAACAAATCATCTTCAAGATGGACCCCGCACTTGTTGCGGCACTAAACGATATGTTTTCCCAGTTTGTTCAGTCTATTGGAGAGCTTGTGACAAACCTGTCTGTGCAATCTGTAAGTGCGTTATCCGGTTACGCTTCGTCTTTGCCGGGGATTTTCATCAAGCTTCTGCTTATGGTCATCTCCACGTTTTTCATTGCAGGCGATTACGATATGCTGGTGGGCTTTGCCTCTCGACAGCTATCCGATAAGGCCAGAGCGCTGCTACTGCAAGTAAAGAACTATGTGGTGGGCACGCTCTTTGTCTGCATCCGTTCCTATGCCTTGATTATGAGCATCACCTTTGTAGAGCTTGCCATCGGGCTGTCCATTATCGGTGTTCCCAATGCAATTTTAATTGCATTGGCTATCTCCATCTTTGACATTCTACCCGTGCTGGGTACCGGCGGTATTATGATTCCATGGACGGTAATTACTGCCATCCAAGGAAACTATCCGTTGGCAATCGGGCTGCTGGTGGTTTATTTAATTATTACAGTTATCCGCAACATACTGGAACCCAAAATCGTAGGCAGTCAAATTGGGCTACATCCAATTGTCACCTTGGCCAGTATGTTTGTGGGGGCGCAGCTTTTCGGTGTGTTCGGTCTGTTCGGTTTTCCGATATTGCTTTCTCTATTGCGGCATCTCAATGACACAGGAACAATTAAACTGTTCAAATAAGTGATATAAAAGCCAAAGGGCGTTGATTGTATTTTGCAATCAACGCCCTTTAACGTATAACAAGGTTTGCGCCAAGAAGTAAAAACAGTACACCGAACACTTTATAAAAATCAATACGAACCCCTTCAAAAAACAAATCAATCAAAAGACCGGTTATGATTTGTGCAGTAAGAATCAGTGTCAAGGCTTTTGAAACACCAAGCACAGGAATGGCTCGTGAGGATAGATAGATGATCATTGCCCCAAAGAAACCACCGATGAGCCAAACGGGACTAATTGAGAAAACCTGTATGTATCGTGAAGATGATCCACGCACCAAACTGATGATAAGCATAAAAACTGCTCCCGTTGCAAGGCTGTGAAGCGTGGCAATGCTGGGAGTGATTTGCTTACCAAGCTGGGAGTTGATGCTGGACTCAAC
>RRZT010516051.1_pt1 | contig 10120 bp, 6 predicted proteins | sample 2165551 | NCBI WGS metagenome assembly RRZT01 (sample SAMN10456910, study PRJNA506462) | wastewater metagenome | biome: wastewater; feature: sludge; material: wastewater sludge; isolation source: wastewater sludge with Escherichia coli K12::gfp cells carrying plasmid... | place: USA: Moscow, Idaho ...
AGTGCTTTCAAAAGATACAGAGTCTTTTTGTTTTGCACTATATGTTACCATAGTTCCATGAGTTACAGGCTTGTGATGATAACAAGAAGAAAACAGCAGGAGAACAACAGCAAGCATGCTCACCAACCAAAAATTATTATTGTTAATCTTATTATTCTGCATAGACATTCATCTGACATTCAGCACAATTAAATTCCAATCTGAACTTTCTGCCATCATATAGGCGAAGATATAAAGGTTCGCTCCATTGGGGCTTTTGTCCACCACGCTTTACACAATATCCCAAAGTATAACGCAGACAATGTCTGCACTGCATTATAAGAGGTTGCTTAATCGGTGACAATTCATAAGCCGACTGATATTTGGCAAGTCCCTTATCCTCATAAAACTCACGTGCAAGTTCATTTGAAATATTATATAGATATGGATGTTTGCCATACTCTTTGGGGAATGTATTTTCTTTGATAGAGCTTTCTGGCAAAGAGCTGTGTTCAATATTCTTTTTTGCAACACTTACGTCTACAAGTTTTTCTATTGCATCACGACGCAAATCAGACAACAGACTTGAAGGAATAAAATACTCATCAGCACCTTTAGCAATCATAATATCAGAACAATGATAAACTGTATTCCCCAATTTACCAAGTTGTCTTACGATATTATCATGTTGTGGTTTATTGGCTTTCTGATGTTCAAACACTATCGTTGATGTTGCAGAGATATTCAAGTCGTCATTGAATATCATCAAAGAGAAACCACCATCTACAACTTCAAACGACATTTTTATATCAATCTTTCGCTCAGCGGTATCACCAGTCAACAACTTATTAAAAGCTTCATCATTATTTCGATAAAGAACCGTTCCTGGTTTTAAATGCTCTGGCATCTTGAATGGGAACAATCTATTTCCAACAGCTTTGTTCACACGGAAGCCTTCTAATTCGTGCTCATCATTGATGAAACACAGTCCATCACCATTTGCAAACATTGCTGTACCGGCAACATTGAATGAATTAGAACTTATTTCTTTCACCTTCCCTACATATTCGCCCATTGCCTTCGGAGTATCAAAACTGGCGATATCAGGTTGGCGACCATTGAGAAAATATGTAGTAAAGCCTCTATTGAAAGTCTTTTTAAGATTAGGTTCAAACGTATATTCCACTTTTCCGAAAGAAGCACGACAATAATCTCCAGGATGCTTCTTTATGATTTTGTTAAGCTGTGAACTATAAGCAGCCACAACATTCTTTACATAATCAACATCCTTCAGTCTACCTTCTATCTTGAAAGAACAAGCTCCGCTATCAGCAAGCAGTTCCAAATTATCTATTTGGCACATATCACGCAATGACAATAGATGACGCTGGTGTTCAATCTCATTATCTTCAGAATCTATAAGATCAAATTTCATGCGACAGAATTGTGCACACTCTCCCCTATTGGCACTACGATTAAAACAATATTGTGAAGCATAACATACTCCGGAATAACTAACACAAAGGGCACCATGAACAAAAACTTCCAATTCGATATCTGGAACATTCTGATGTATCAATGCTATTTCTTCAGCAGACAGTTCACGTGCGAGTACAGTACGTTTAAAACCAAGTCCTCGCAGATATTCAACTTTATCTGAACTACGATTGTCCGTTTGAGTAGAGGCATGAAGTTCTATACTAAAACCATTCTTTTCTTTCAGTTCATCTACAAGTTTTAGAATCCCCATATCCTGAACAAGCAAGGCATCCACTCCTATTTCGTTTAACTGAAGAAGTAGTTTGCGTGTGTCATCAATTTCGTTATCGTATATAATTGTATTTACTGTTACATACACCTTTGCACCAAACTGATGAGCATAATCACACAAAGTCTTTATGTCTTCAATAGAATTTCCAGCCGCAGCACGTGCACTAAAACGTGATGCTCCTATATAGACGGCATCAGCACCATGACTGATTGCAGCCATTCCACATTCAATATTTTTTGCCGGAGCTAATAATTCAAGTGAACGCATAATATCTAATTTCTTTATTTACAGTTACTTATTAACGAATATCATCAATGTTATATGGAGTTTCCTGATATACATAGTAATTAATCCAATTGCTATACAGAAGGTTAGCATGCGCACGCCAAGTAACAAGAGGATCATTGTCAGGATTGTTATCTCTATAATAATTATTTGGTAATTCAACATCATCCCTTGTGCCGAGATCTCTTTTGTATTCCTTATCAAGAGTATCTGGTGCATACTCAAGATGACCAGTAATAAAGAATTCTCTACCACCACGGGCCATGACCATACTAACACCACTGTCAGGAGACTCGGCAATTATCGTCAAATCGTCAACCTTCTCTATATCGTTACGATGAACTTCAGTGTGACGACTCTGTGGCATATTGAACAGATCATCGAAACCACGGAATATAGGTAATGTCGGTTCCAATGGATATTGGCCAAAGATACCAAACATTTTCTTTTGCAATGGATATTTAGGTATGTCATAGAAATGATAAAGTGCAGCCATTGCACCCCAACAAAGATACATTGTACTAGTGACATGAGTGCGCGCCCAATCAAAAATTTTAGTTATTTCAGGCCAATATTGAACATCCTCATAAGCCATTGTCTCTATAGGTGCACCTGTTATAATCATACCGTCAAACTTCTGCTTGCTGAGTTCTTCAAAATCCTTATAGAACATCATCATATGTTCAATAGGCGTATTTTTTGGAGTATGACTCTTCAATTTCATAAAATATATTTCCACCTGTAAAGGCGTGTTTGAAAGCAAACGCACCAAGTCAGTCTCTGTCGTTATCTTCAATGGCATAAGATTTAAGACAACGATTCTCAATGGACGAATTTCCTGACTATGAGCACGGGTTTCGTCCATTACAAATATATTTTCTTTCTTTAGAATTTCAATAGCCGGCAATTTATCCGGCAATCTTAACGGCATAGTTTATCCTTTCGCTTATAAAATTATATGCAAAGATAACGCAAATCGAATACAATACAAAAAGAATCCGTTCTTTTTTATTGTTGAGGTACAGCTTATCTTATACAAAGATAACACAAATCGAATACAATACAAAAAGAATTCTTTTTTTTATTGTTGAGATACAGCTTATCTTTATACAAAAAAAGGTGCTGAAAACAAGTTTTCAGCACCAATTATAATTATTATAAATGATATTTTACCAAAGTTGCAAACGCTCACTTTCTGGCAAATACATCTTATCACCTTTCTTAATGTTCCATGCCTTATAGAATTCATCAACATGAGGAAGAGCACCGTTTACACGCCATTCGCCAAGAGCATGAGGATCACGCTTTACACGATTGCGTATTTCTTTTTCTGTAATGTTCTGTCCCCAAACACCAGCATAAGCAAGGAAGAAACGCTGAGCAGGAGTAAAGCCATCCTTATCTTTCAAAGGCTTGTTTGCTGTAGCTTTCATTAATGCATTGTAAGCAACCATCAAACCTCCGTGGTCTGCAAGGTTCTCACCCAATGTAAACTCACCATTAGAATGTAGTCCAGGAAGAACCTCTATTCCATCGAAATATTTAGCATACATCTTAGCACGGCTATCAAAGCCCTTTGCATCATTAGCTGTCCACCAATCCTTCATATTACCATCTAAATCGTATTGACGGCCCTGATCATCAAATCCATGAGTCATCTCATGTCCAATGACAACACCGATAGCACCATAATTGAATGCTGCATCAGCCTTAGGATCAAAGAAAGGATACTGAAGAATACCAGCAGGGAAACAAATCTCGTTGGTTGTAGGGTTGTAATAAGCATTAACAGTCTGAGGTGTCATAAACCACTCATCCTTATCAACTGGCTTACCAGCTTTGTCGGCAATGCGCTTATCATGAGCAAATTTACGACATGCCATTACATTCTCGTAATAACTCTTAGATGGATCTATAGTAAGTTTGCTATAATCAGTCCACTTGTTAGGATAACCTATCTTAACATAGAATTTGTCTAACTTCTTATGTGCATTTGCTTTAGTTGTATCGCTCATCCATGTCTGAGCATCGATACGCTCTCCAAGACTTATCTGAAGATTCTTTACGAGCTCTGTCATCATCTTCTTAGAAGACTCTGGGAAGAAACGCTTTGAATACATACGGCCAAGAGCTTCGCCCATCTGTGCTTCTACCTGATTTGTAGCACGCTTCCAAAGAGGATAATCCTCTTTACGGCCACTCATTGTCTTACCAAAGAAATCGAAGTTTGCTTCACGGATTTCATCAGAAAGATAGCTAGCACTGTTCTGAATAACATCCCACTCCATAAGAGCCTTGATCTCGTCGGCTGTCTGCAAAGACATCAACTTGTCAAGACCAGTCATAAATGCAGGCTGACCAACAACCATTGACTGGATGTATTCACTCTTTATTCCCTCTGAATTAGCCAATTGCTCTAAAGGAATATTTGGATAATCAGACTTAAACTCAGCAAGAGTCATCTTGTTGTAATTAGCCTGAGGATCACGAAGTTCTGTCATGCTCTTTGAAATAAGAGCAACCAATGTCTCCTGACGGAAGATATCAGCACTCTTTGCCAGAGCAGCAGCCTCGTCAAAGCCATAAAGCTTAAAGAGACGTGCAATATGCTTCTTATAAGCCTCGCGAATAGCAACAGTAGCAGAATCGTTATTTACATAATAATCTTTCTGTCCTAATGTAAGACCACTCTGAGTAATTGAAAATATATTGTTTTTTACATCTTTCTCATCTGCACTGAAATATGAACCAAACTGGATACCATATCCCTGATCAGCATATTTGATTTGGATAGCGCGCAAGTCATTAACAGTCTTAGCAGCTTCGATTTCAGCAAGCATTGATTTAACAGGAGCTATTCCTGCTTTGTTACGTGCATCTACATTAAGAGACTGCTTGTAGAAATCAGAAAGTTTCTGCTCAATTGAACCCTTCTTAAACTTCTTTTTCTGAAGATCACTAAGGATGCTGTTAATACGCTTGTTGTTGTCTTCCTGCAACTGATCAAAACTACCAAAACGGCTATATGCAGCTGGCAGTGGATTATTTTTCTGCCAACCACCAGTAGCAAACTGGTAGAAATCGTCCTGAGGACGAACAGACTTGTCGAAGTTTTTCTCCACAAGTCCCGAATTATTCTGTGCTACACCAACCATAGGTGCTGCAGCAAACATCATAATCGGAAATAAACTTTTCATTTTCATCTTATAAATTATTTATGTTTATAATATTAAACTTTCTGTAATTCACTTAAAGCATCAGATAAAACGAACCATTCTTCATTTTCCTTATCTAAAGAATCCTTTATTGACTTATATTCTGTTACAAGTTTCATATTTGTAGAATTCTTAGGATCCATCAATAAGACATCAAGTTCTTTTATTCTTTTCTCCATTGTAGCTATCTTTGTCTCACAGTCTTTGACTTTCTTTTCAGCCTTCTTCAGCTTTTTCTGCTGTTCTTTATGTTCAGCATAAGACATTTTACTAGCAGGTGTTTCAACCGTTTTGCTAGTAGAATCAATTTGAACTGTAGCATTGTTTATAGCCTCATTAATTGTTGCAGCATTATGTGCATAAAGATAATCATAGATACCACCAAGATGTTCAACAACTCTACCTCCACCAAACTCATAAACTTTATCAACAAGTCCATCAAGGAATTCGCGGTCATGGCTCACGATAATAGCTGTTCCATCGAAAGCCTTTATTGCTTCTTTCAAAACATCTTTCGAAGGCAAGTCCAAATGGTTGGTTGGCTCATCTAGAATTAAAAGATTCACAGGCTCCAACAATAGCTTTATCATAGCCAAACGACTACGCTCTCCTCCACTTAACACCTTTACTTTTTTATCTGAGATTTCACCGCCAAACATGAATGCACCCAACAAATCATTTATTCTAAGACGCATATCACCTGTAGCAACTTGATCTATTGTATCATAAATACTAAGACTCTCATCAAGTAACTGTGCCTGGTTCTGAGCAAAATATCCAATTTGCACGTTGTGTCCAACTTTGAGCTTTCCTGTATATGGAATTTGACTCATGATACATTTCACCAAAGTAGACTTTCCTTCACCATTCTTTCCAACAAAGGCTACTTTCTCACCACGCTTGATAGTGAGATTAACATCAGAGAAGATAGTATGATCACCATAGTCTTTTCTCAAATCCTCACATATCACTGGATAGTCTCCACTTCTGAGGCAAGGAGGGAACTTTAGATGCATTCTGCTATTATCAACATCATCAACTTCTATTGGTACAATTTTTTCGAGTTGTCTTATTCTCTGTTGCACCTGTACTGCTTTTGATGCCTGATATCTAAATCTATCAACAAATGCCTTTATATCAGCCATTTCTTTTTGCTGGTTTTCATAAGCACGCAATTGCTGTTCGCGACGTTCTGCACGTAAAACGAGATACTGATTATATTTAACTCTATAATCTTCAATATGTCCACATGTTATTTCCAACGTGCGATTAGTAACGTTATTGATAAAAGCCCTATCATGACTTACCAATAAAACAGCATTAGAACTCTGAGCAAGAAATTGCTCTAACCATTGAATACTCTCTATATCCAAATGGTTAGTAGGTTCATCCAAAAGAAGAACATCAGGTTTCTGAAGTAATATCTTAGCTAATTCAATACGCATACGCCAACCTCCAGAGAATTCCTTTGTTGGACGCTCAAAATCTTCGCGTGAAAAACCAAGTCCGATAAGAGTCTTTTCTATCTCTGCTTCGTAGCTTTCACCTCCGAGCATCATATAACGTTCGTGTTCCTGAGTGAATTTGTCAACCAACTCAGCATAAGAATCACTCTCGTAATCTGTACGATCGGTCATCTCTTGCTGCATTTTTTCAAGATGCAGTTTGATTTTTGTATTATTTGCAAAAGCCTTTCTCGTCTCTTCCTTTACTGTAGTATCATCCTGAAGCTTCATTACCTGTGGAAGATATCCTATAGTAGAATCATTAGGGATAGCAATATTACCTGCTGTAGGTTTCTGTAAACCACATAATATCTTTAGCATAGTTGACTTTCCCGCACCATTTTTTCCTACAAGCGCAATGCGATCACGATCATTCACAACAAAACTAACATCCGTGAACAATGGTTTCACACCAAATTCAACCTTCAAACCTTCTACTGAGATCATTTCAATTTAACTATTTTATTATTGTTTACAAAGGTAGACATTATCAATAATATTACAAAATTAATTCTATAAATTTAATAAAAGTATTATCTTTGCATGCTAAGTATAAACTAAAAAGAAATTATGACTAACGTAAATGATATCATATCAAAAAATTTGAACATCTCTATTACGGGCGTTTCAAATACAATTCAATTGCTTGATGAAGGATGTACTATACCTTTCATTTCTAGATACAGAAAAGAGCGTACTGGTTCTTTAGATGAAGTACAAATCACAGATATTAGTGTGATGTATGACAAGATGAAAGAACTCATAAAAAGGAAAGAGACTGTTATCAAGACAATTGAAGAACAAGATAAATTAACACCCGAACTATCAAAAAAAATAAATGATTGTTGGAACGCTAACGAGCTAGAAGACATCTATTTACCATACAAACCTAAAAGAAGAACTAGAGCACAGATTGCTAGAGAAAAAGGTCTAGAACCTCTTTCTGTTATCATTATGATGCAACGTGAACAAAACATACAGAAAGTTGCTGAAAGATATGTGCGTAATGATGTAAAAAATATCGAGGAAGCACTGGAAGGTGCAAAAGATATTATTGCTGAAACTATTAGTGAAGATGAACAAACAAGACAAACAGTAAGAAAAACATTTAAAAGAGATGCTATAATCGTTTCAAAAGTAATAAAAAATAAATGTGATGATGAACAAGCACAGAAATTTTCTGATTACTTTGATTTCCAAGAACCATTAAAACGTTGCAGCAGTCATAGATTGCTAGCCATGAGAAGAGGTGAAAACGAAGGCTATTTACGCATAAGCATCGATGCTGATGAAGATGATTGCATAGATAATATAAAGAGACATTATATACATGGATATGGTAAATGTCAGCAACTTATTGACGAAGCTATTAACGATTCTTTCAAAAGGTTGATAAAACCATCTATAGAAACTGAATTTGCTAATTCAAGTAAAGAATTAGCCGATGACGAGGCTATAAAAGTTTTCGCAGAGAACTTAAGACAATTACTTCTTGCTGCCCCATTAGGACAAAAAAGAGTAATGGGTGTTGATCCTGGTATAAGAACCGGATGTAAAGTAGTATGTCTCGATGCTCAAGGAGAACTTCTTTACCATGACGTAGTTTTTGCTGTAGGTGACAAAGCAAGCAGTAATGCATTAAGTAAATTCAGCAAAATTGCAAATGATTATAAAATAGAAGCTATTGCCGTAGGTAATGGAACAGCAAGCAGAGAAACTTCGGATATTCTTAGAAAGATTGAAAGCATTCCTACCTATGTTGTAAGTGAAGATGGTGCTTCAATATATTCAGCATCTAAAATAGCTAGAGATGAGTTCCCTGAATACGACGTAACAGTACGTGGAGCTGTTTCTATAGGAAGAAGACTCATGGATCCATTAGCAGAACTTGTTAAATTAGATCCAAAGAGTATTGGAGTCGGACAATATCAACATGATGTAAACCAAACAAAACTTAAGAAAGCACTAGATACAGTTATAGAAAGTTGTGTTAACACTGTTGGTGTAAACCTTAACACAGCAAGTCAGCATCTACTTACTTACGTAAGCGGACTTGGACCTACTATTGCAAAGAATATTGTAGATTACAGAAAAGAAAATGGCGCATTTGGAAGTAGAACGCAATTAAAGAAAGTTGCCAGACTAGGTGCAAACGCTTTTGAACAATGCGCAGGTTTTCTTCGCATTCCAGATGCAAAGAATCCATTAGATAATAGTGCTGTACACCCTGAGAGTTACAAGGTAGTTGAAAAAATGGCTAAGGATAACAACTGCAATGTTAAAGATCTTATCAATAATAAAGAGATATTAAAAAGCATCAAACTATCTAATTATATTACAGACAGTATAGGATTGCCAACATTACAAGATATACTAAAAGAATTGGAAAAACCAGGACTAGATCCTAGAGATAAAATAGAAACGTTTGAATTTGCCAAAGATGTAAAATCAGTAGAAGATTTAATCATAGGTATGGAACTTCCAGGAATAGTAACCAACATTACTAATTTCGGTGCATTTGTTGACGTAGGTGTTCATCAAGATGGATTGATTCACATCTCACAAATGGCTGATAGATATATTAAAGACCCAAATGAGATAGTAAAACTACATCAGCACGTAAATGTTAAGGTTATCGATGTAGATCGAAAAAGAAACAGAATAAGTCTCAGCATGAAACAATAAAATAAAAAAGTCGCATTAGAACAAACTAATGCGACTTTAAATATTTTAATAAGATAATTTACTTAACCTTATCAACGATAGCCTTGAAAGCCTCTGGATTGTTAACAGCAAGGTCAGCAAGAACCTTACGGTTAATTTCAATACCAGCCTTGTGGAGAGCACCCATAAGTGTAGAGTAGCTCATGTTCTCAAGACGAGCGGCAGCGTTGATACGCTGGATCCACAATGCGCGGAAGTTACGCTTCTTATTTCTACGGTCGCGGTAAGCATATGTAAGACCCTTTTCCCAGGTGTTTTTAGCTACCGTCCAAACATTCTTTCTAGCTCCATAATAACCTTTAGTGAGCTTAAGAATTCTATTTCTCTTTGCTTTTGAAGCAATGTGATTTACTGATCTTGGCATAGTTTTCTTTTTTCTTTAAATGTTCTACTAAGTTAAATTAACGGAGGCAGAGCAAGTCACGAACCTGCTTCATGTTAGTTTGGTCAACCATTGTCTGGTGAACAAGATTTCTCTTCTGCTTCTTTGTTTTCTTAGTCAGAATGTGACTGTGGTATGCGTGTTTTCTTTTAATCTTACCAGTGCCGGTGAAAGTAGATCTTTTCTTTGCGCCGGAATTTGTCTTTACTTTTGGCATTTTTTTTTAATTTTTAAATTATTATCTATGAGTGGCAACGCA
>RRZT010289579.1_pt1 | contig 10119 bp, 15 predicted proteins | sample 2165551 | NCBI WGS metagenome assembly RRZT01 (sample SAMN10456910, study PRJNA506462) | wastewater metagenome | biome: wastewater; feature: sludge; material: wastewater sludge; isolation source: wastewater sludge with Escherichia coli K12::gfp cells carrying plasmid... | place: USA: Moscow, Idaho...
GCGAGCGAGAACGGCTTTTCGGTCGGGGTCGCTCCGCTCAGGTGAAATCGTCTTTGTACTGAGCCAGCAGCAGGGCGACGGCTTCTTCAACGAGCGATACGACGCTGACCCCTTTCTTCGCGGCCAGGATCTTGAGTTCGATGACGGTGGTGGCCGGCAAGTGGGCTTGCAGCAGGCGCTTGCCGATGCGGTCGGGTCGCCGTTCGGTTGATCCTCCGGCTTTGGCGGGGTTGGGGGCGTTGAAGCTCAGTTTCGGTTTGGCGGGCATGGCGTAACCTCTCTCATATTTCAATACCTTCATATTTTAATACTTATATTAATATTTTTATACCGGAATGTTGGAATTAAAATATTAGCCGCTGGATCAACCAGCGATAAAGGGCGCGGATTTCGGCGGCGGCTTTCCCGTCCGGGTCGTATTCCTCGACGCTGCGCCCGTCGATCCAGGCGTTGGCGTAAGCCGAGCGCTGGCACAGCACGACGGGCGCGACTTCCAGGTGTTCCACGATGGCGGTGCGGGCTTGTTCGGCCAGGCCGCCGCGCACCGGGGCGGCATTGAGGACGACGGCGGCGCGTTTGCCCTGGCTGAGTTGGATCAGGCGGAGGGTGTCTTCGATGGCGTCCAAGTCGGCGGCGGAAGGGCGGCAGGGCACCAGAACGAAATCGGCGAGGTGCAGGGCGTGGTGGGCCGCCACGTCCGAACGGCCGGCGGTGTCGATGAGGATCAAGTCGGCGTGTTGCGCCTGGGCCTGCTGGAGCAGGGTCGGGAGTTGCGCGGGCGCGACTTTGACCACCGGCGGCGTTCCGGCGCGGCGGCGCTGGCTCCATTTGTAGGCGGACGCTTGCGGGTCGATATCGAGGAGGGCAACGCTTTGGCGATGGCGCTCGGCGCAGACGGCGAGGTGCGTGGCGAGGGTGCTTTTTCCGGTACCCCCCTTTTGGCTGATCAGGGCGACGGTTTTCATGGTTTAAATTTTATTCCATCATTCCGGTATGATGGTAAGTATATTATTCTGAAAGCCTTGTCAACCTGGATCGCCTGTCGTCAACCTCCACGGTGGTCGGTGCTTGCGAACACCCCCTATTTTGTCTATTGTTACACTTTGATGGAACGCCAGCGCGTCAAGGGCTTGCGCGGGGCGGATGAACAAACTCGGGACCTTAGGGCGCAGTCGGTCCAGTCAACACGCCGTGCCGCCGTCCGCCCGTCTATACTTCAATTTGCGCTTACGGGTAGCGTGTCGCCGTATAACTTCACCGTTGGAGAGTTATGCGGAAACCACATAATCACTGGTTGTCGCGGGCGCGAAGCGCCGCACAACCACGCGGATGAACCGGACTTCGCCCGTCCAAAATTGCATTTTATCCGGGCTCGCTGATTATCCGCCGCCCCGTTAGGCTTAATACAATATGGAATTGAGCACATTCGAACAAAAAACTGAAGAAGCTCTTGAGGACTGCAAGGGGGCTGTTAAGCATTGCGCAAAGAATGCGCTTCACCACCTGAGAAAAGCATGGAAAATCTCTGAAATAGATTTAGAGATGTCTGTATTTCGAGGTATTACCGCAGAGGAAGAGGCAGCTTCCAGTTTGTTTTACACGCTAAAAAATCAGAAATACAAAAACGCCAATAAACTTCTATTTAAAGAGCATACTTACAAACTAGCTTTATTTCCCTATATTAAAAGCGTTTTATATGACATAAAGCGACTGAACGAAGAAAATGGAAGTCCCTTCTCTAATCCAATTCTGCAGCATGTTGAGCATAACAAAAGAAAAGCCGTATGCCTTCATTTCAAAGTAAATCAAGCTGATCTTGTAGCAACACCTACACCGCCACTTCATTTCAATATTTCATATCCAGAAACAGGAAAAATAATGACCTTTGAATATGGATTTAAACAGGCATGTCAAGGTGATAAATTTGAAAGTGTCCTAAAATACGTAAAACATGTTGCAGGCGAACGAAATAGAATTCTTTATGCAACAGAAAGTGGAAGACCTTCTATATCAGGAGATATACCTGCTTATCTTAAAGAGCAAAAGCAGAAAGTTTTTACTATTCTAAATATCATGCTAATGATCGACCCATGGATAAATGAAGGTAAGTCAGCATTTGTCCAGCAGGGATTAGATTCATTTCTTTTCTTATTGGAAAAAATACAAGAATATGAATTTGAGCCACCGGTTGACAAGCCTTAAACATTTAAAGTCTAACAATGCCATAAACTCGGATCCCAAAAAGCTACGTTGTACTCCGCTTTTTGGGATCCGAGTTTATGGCTAGCGTTCGGCTTCTTAAGGAAACTGATGAACATATTTATCAGCCATAATCATCAGGACAAAGAATTTGTCAGGCGTATATCGGCTGATTTACGTGCTGGTGGATTTTCCGTTTGGTTAGATGAGGACATGGTTTCCGTAGGAGAAAATTGGACGGACAAAATTACTGAAGCACTGGAGCGAAGTGACATTATATTGGTCGTTTTATCGGCAAACTCGTCTAACAGTACATTCCAAAATTCTGAAATTGCCTACGCACTCGCCTCCCAACGTAAGAATCCATCAAAGAGAGTTGTTCCATTAGTAATTGACAAAAAAGCTGAACTTCCTTTCTTTCTAAAGGATGTTGCGTACGCTGATTTCTCATCTCAAGAAAAATACAACGAACAACTGCAACATCTTATACAAGCTCTGTCTGTGTCATTATCAATTGATTCGACCATTCTAGTGTCCGATCAGCGAAAGATTGATGCAATTAAAGCAGAGCAGGAATATTTAAGGGCGGAATCAATTAACCTGAAAAATCAAAGAGCCATTTGGTCTAGCACTGTAATTGGTGTTGTGACAAGTGTAATTGCTGCGACAATGACACTTATTATTGGAACTGCGGCTTCCGCTAAATGGATTGGATTTCTCTTTCAAGAGTGGGGAGGGTTCATTTCGGGATTATTAGTCGGGGTGCTAGTGCCTCTAGCTGCTTTACTTGTATCTAAAAAGATGCAACGAAGGCCGTCTAACAGGGAGGTGGGAGATGGAGAATAACGAAATGACTCCCATCAAAATTGAAAGAGCAATGGAGCAACTGCGTCAAGAGCGTGAAGTATTTAACCAACGTAAAGAGCAGGAAGCACGGTGGTTTATTTTAAGAATTACTATGGGTTATACATCGGTTGTTCTGCTGTTCGCAGTTATCATAGTAAGTGCCTTTATCTTGTTCAACTCTGCCCAATTTCCTGATTTCGCAGTAAAATCGGCCGGAGCTGCGCTGTTTGCTGATGTGGTAGGACTTTTAATTGGTGTTTGGAAAATAGTTTTAAAACCAGATTTTATGACAAAGCTTTCGCCTGAAACTCAAGAGCAATTACCAGAATGACAGAGAAAACCGAAAAAGGCGCTCCAGACGACCACTCAACCGCTACGCGGTTTCGCGTCGGCTGAGCTTGTCGTTATCTTTGAAAATCCGCCTAGGTTCGCGTCCCTACTCTCCTAAAACCGCTTGTTTCTTGCCATTTCTCCCACGAAATTCAAGATTCGCGCCCGAATCAAGACTTGGGCATTCCCAAATGAAGTCGAATCGCCTCCTCTATAGCGAGAAGATCCGCTTTGGACAAGGCACCCAGCAGGCTTTTAAGGCGGCTTTTATCAGCCGCCATGATCTGGTCAGCCATGGCTTTTCCCGGCTTCCCGGCGACAGTAACCAGCGCCTCGCCAGGGTACTGGCGGCTCGTATTGCTGGTGAGCGGCACGACCACCACCCGCGCCAGATTCCGGTTCGCCGCATCGTTGCTCACGATGACGGCCGGGCGGGTCTTGCGAATTTCACTCCCTACAGCCGGATCGAACTCCACCCACCACACGTCACCGCGTTTCATCGGCCATATCTTCGACCAGAGCGTTACACCATTCCATCGCTTCCGCCTCGCGCGCCTGGTCAGCCGCCATGGCCTGGTATCCGTCGTCCAGTGTGGTATCCATCACATGTGGCCTGACCAAGGTCTCGATGAACTGGCTGATGCGCCGCTTGCCCACCATCCGATACAACCCTTCGTACACCGCTTCATCAAGCGTAATCGTCATTCGTTTGTGCATGGCAACCTCAGTTATACGTTATACGCATAGTGCATTCTATTATAGGAACTCGGGTTTGACGAGCAGGTCGTCCTGGTCGATCTTCACGGCGGCACGCTGATGAAGCGGTTTTGGATGGCCGGCAGTTTTTTGTTGTCGTCGTCGTCTCCGCTCATACGCTCACCCTCCGGGCGCGGGATATCGGGGTTTCGGTCTCTGCACGGGTATAGCCAATTTCGGCGGTTCTTGCTTCGGCGCCGGTAGCTCCGCCGGCGGGCGCTCCGGCTCCTGAATCTTCCGCTGCTCGACTTCCCGCTGCCGGGGTTCGGCCTCCGCTCGGGCGCGGGCCTCCGCCTCGCGGCGTTCCCGCTCGGCTTCCTGCGCGGCCTTGGCCCGCTGGATCAGGCCGGCCCGCGCCTCGATCCGCCGTTGCAGCGCGGCCGACTGCCGCCGCCCGTCCTCGGTCATCTGCCGCGCTTCGCGTTCGGCCGCCGGCAGGCGCGCGTTATATGCCTGTTGAGCCACCACAAGGGCGGCTTGGGCCTGCTCCAGCGTGGTCCGGGCCTCCGTGATCCGTTGTTCCCAAGCCGGAACCTCCCGGCGTTTGCTGCCGGGAAGGCCGGCCAGCAGCAACAAACCTAGCTTGTGGACCTGGCGCCAGTTGGCGTAAGCCGCTTCCAGGGCGTCGAGCGCCTGTCCCGCCGCCGTCGCGGCCCGCTGGGCTCGCGCCAGCTCGCCCCATTGGTCGGCCAGCCAGCTCGCTGGCGGGGACTCGTGCCGCGCCAGCCACTCCCGATGACGGGTCCACTCCGACCACTCGCGTTCCAGAGCCGGAATATCCGCGCGCAAGAGCGCCTGCCGTTCGGCTTCCCGCCGCCGCTGGGCTTGCTCCGCCTCGTCCGCCCGCCGTTGCCGTTCCGCTCCGGTGATCTCCGGTGGGGGTGACTGGCTGGCTGGTGGATCGGCAAACGCCGCTTCCAGGGGTGAAGGAAACACCGCCGTCGGATACAGCCGGGCGGTTTTCTCGCGCAGCGCCTGGATGATGTTCTTCTGGGCCGGCGCGCGGGCTTCCGCCTCGGCGGCTGGCGGCTCTGCGGGCCGCGTCGGTTCGGTTTCCCGCCGTTCGGCGGCTGGCCGCGCCTCCGCATCCCGCTGACGCTCGGCGTGGCTCGCCTGCACTGCCCGGTTGCTCTCGCCCAGCCGGGTCGGCACGCCCCGGCGTTCCAGGGCGGTCGCGGTCGGCCCCAGGTGGATCATGGCCTCCCGGTCGATCTCTTGAGCCTCCAGACTCCGGTGATCGACCCGGGCCTCGACCCCTGCCTCGCGCAGCCGCGCGTTCTGCACCTCGGCGAACCGCACCCGCCAGCGCCCGATTTCGCCGGTCTTGAGGTCGTCCAGCTCACGGGTTTTCGCGCCGAATCCCGCCGCTGTCAGCCGGCGGGTGGTCAGCAGGATGTGGGCGTGGTGGTTGCGCGAGTCGCCGGCCCGACCCGGCCGGTGGATCGCCACGTCGGCCGCGCAGCCGTGCCGGAAAACCAGCTCGCGGGCAAAATCCGCCGCCAGTCGCTGCCGCTGCTCGGCGTCCAACTCGGCGGGCAGGGCGATCTCGAACTCGCGGGCCACCGTGGAGTTCTTGCGGGTCTCCGCCAACTCGGCGGCGTTCCACAGTCGCGCCCGGTCGCTCGCCCAGTCGGGGGCGCTGGCCGGTAACAGCAGGAAAGCGGCTTCGACCCCGCGCCGGCGCTGGTAGTCGTGGATGACCCCCGTGCGCTCGTCGGCGATCCGCGCGCCGCTGCGGTAGGCCGCCGCACCCGTGGCGCTGCGCCCGTGGGAACGGCTGATCGTCTTGGCTGAAAGATGATAGGTTGCCATGGTGGCCTTTCTACGGGGTCGAGGGGCGAAGCCCACGCGCACGCAAACAGAGCCCGCAGAGCGGGCGAGGTTTGCATAAGTGCGCCCTTCGGGATTCGCCCCGCCATTCTAGCCCACCTTGTCGCCGACGGCTAACCTATCAGGCTGTCCCCGCGTCGATCACCATCGGCCATCCGCTTGAGCGGTCGGATGCCCGGTTCACGGTCCAAGTCTATGGTTCGGGACCATGCCACGGTTCCATGAGCCGGGATCGCGCGTCCTCCGAGCGGTGACCGGTCGAATCGGGCGACAGGCATTGCGCTAGAATGCCGGTCATCAGGTTGGAGGAGGTGGACCCATGCCCGGTATCGAGGATCGGATCGCCGATCTGGAAAGACGCTTGAAGCAGGTGAAGGCCCTCAAGCAGCAGCAGGTCGCCCGCTCGCGGGCGGCGGAAAAAAAGCGCCAGCGTTCCGAGGACACCCGCCGCAAGATTCTGGTCGGCGCGGTCATCCTCGCCAAGGTTGAGCATGGCGAATGGCCCAAAGAGCGCCTGCGCGAATTGATGGATAAGGCGCTCACCCGCGCCGATGACCGGACACTGTTCGGACTTCCAACCCTGTCGGAGGAAGGATCGGTAAAAAAGTGAACACAGCGAGCTAGCGAAGACGGGCTTGTACCCGAAAGTCAGTCATCTTCTAGGACAGAGATGAGGCACTCCAGGACTTGGCTGACGAGGTGGGAAGGAGCTTGTTCGACGATGCTGGCTTTACGGGCCTTCCAGTCGAGTGATTTGATCTGATGGGCGTGAATACTGCCATCTGTTTTCAACCCAGACCCCAAGAGCGGAATGAGAAATCCTGACTCCCGAGCAACGGCGGCCGTGCCACCGGAGATAGGACAAACCCAAGCCAGTTGAAAGCGCTGGTTGAAGGATTTGGGCGAGACCACCAAGCAAAAATGCGGGCCTTGCATTTCCCGTCCGCTCGCTGGATCAAACTGGAGATGGAGAATATCGCCCCGATTCGGGAGCTTCATTGCTCATTCCCGACGATGGGCAGTTCATCCCAACCCGTCACGCGCTGCAAGCCTTTGGGGGTGGCGGCCAGTAAGTCTGCTAAGGATCGGCGTGAACGGGCGGGCTTGAGGTGTAGTTCTGCCCCGGTGATTTCCACGGCCAGCACCGCCCCGGCCTTAAGCTGGTTCTGTTCGATGTATGACTGTGGGAGGGTGACGATCAACGACCCCCCCGAGCGGCGTAATGAGGCGGTTAACATGGCAGGCTCCTCATTTAGTTTTACTCGAGTAAAACTACTAGAAGGGTTCGCCACGGTCAACTTTCTTGATTTCAGGTTTCGTGCGGCGGTTGCCTGTGCACGGCGAATGACCCAAAGAGCGCCTGCGCGAATTGATGGATAAGGCTGTTGACCCGCGCCGACGACCGGGCGCTGTTCGGCCTGTTGCCCGTCCCGTCGGAAGCGGGAACCCGGACGGGGCCATCCGTCGAAACGGCTGGGGCACCTCGGGCGAGTTAACCCCTCAACTCCGGGACGGTGGCTGCAACGCCCGTTGCACGCCCTCGGGGTCGCGGGCGATGACCGTCAGGTAGGCGCGGGTGGCTTGATCCGGTTCAGCGCGGCCCTGTTCCCAGTCGCGCAGCGTGCCGAGCGGGATGTGATACCGCGCGGCGAACTCCTCCTGGGTGAGATCGAGCGCCCGGCGAATCAGCTTGGCCTGAGGCGTCCGCGTCATCCGTGCGAAATCGGCCTCGGTCAAGGGCTGCGCGTCGGGATCGTCCAGCGCCGCTCGGTGACGCGCTTCGGCGCTCATCGCATCGAACCGGGTCCAGTCGATGGGTTCCGCCGGGTCAGGCGTTGTCGGCGTAATATCGGCGGTGTTCATTGGGTTCGGCTCCTCGCGCGGAAATGAGGTGGATTGCGTCGCCGCGCGGCGTGTAGGCCACGAACAGCAAGCGTCCTTCCACCATCCCCAGCAGGTTGTAGCGCTCTTCCCCGTAGTCGAAACGGTCGTCCAGCCACTCGACCGCGAACGGGTCGCGAAAAGCCCGTCGCGCCGTCTCGAAGCGCACCCCGTGTTTGGCGTGGTTGCGGGCGGCCTTGGCGGCGTCCCACTCGAATGTGAGGCTCATGACTACTGATTACCAGTAGTCGCGGTTCTTGTCCAGTGTCGGTTTGGCTGGGGGAGTGGGAACGCCGAAGAGCGCTCAATCGTCCGCATTCAGGTCGGCCAGCAAGCTATCGACGCTCTCGAAGCGCACGCCTTGCCCGGCCTCCAGCTCCCGGATCGCCGCTACCGTCTCCGCGTTCGGCGCCCGCACGTCGAACGGCAGCGCCCGTTCCGCCGCCACCCGGACCAGCAGCATCCGCACCGCGTCCGACACCGACAGCCCCATGTCCGCCAGCGTGGCCGCCGCCTGGGCTTTGATCGCCTCGTCCACCCGAACGTGGACCATCGTGGTGATCGCCATCCCCGTTTCTCCCGAATCCGCCGAAATGAGATACATCGTATCTGAATATAATTTTTTCGACTCCTGCTTGGTTCGGTCGGTGGGTTTTGTGCGCCGGTCCTGCCGTTGGAAACGGCCTTAGAACCGCTTAAAAATGCCCTAGAGCGTATTTTCGTCTTGATGTAAGGGGGATAACCTGGAAAGCCGTTTTCGTCGCTTTTTGGCCTTTCTGTGAGCCTCTACGGGGCTGTTTAGGACCGCTGTCCGCAGCGCGCCTCCCTTTGGAGACCGTCTTTTGGGTTTTTCGGTGGTGTCCCCACTGTCTGTTCCTGTGCATCGTCTCTGGGGAGGGTTTGGGAGGGGGCTACTGCACCCCTCCCAATCAAAAATGATGTGAGCGAAGCGAACTCCTTTTGGGGGGTCTGGGGGGAGCCGAACGGGAAAGTTATCCACAGGCTGGCGTCGTGCGCGCGTCTTTTCTTTTAAATAACTTTTAAAACCCTTTTAAAACCTTTTAAGGCGCGAAAATACGCGATAACTATTTGATTTTTATAAAAAAAAAAAATAAGTCGGTGGGCTACGGTACGGTAGTCGGTGGGCTACGGTACGGTAGTCGGTGGGCTACGGTACGGTAGTCGGTGGGCTACTCCTCGTTAGTTTCAGTGGCCTTATTCTCAAAAGTCACTTTTTCATTACGATTAACACTTTTACTAAAGCTTAATTTCCACGGCAACTCATATCCTTTTAATTGCCGTTTAAATTCCTTTGGTTGTCCATCGTGCGCACAAAGAGCTTGCAGCCTTTCAAGTCCAACTGTCCAACTCCGCTCTTTTCCCATGCTGACTGTAACCAATTCAAGAAGTCGTTTTTTGATACCAGCTTCTTCATGAAACACCATATTATCTATTGCTAAAAGACCGCGTAATTTTGCTGATTCTTGGATTCGATGATTAAAATTTATTCTTATTTTATCAACTTGTCCTTTTTGATTTTTCAAATACTCAACGTTAATTAATGTAAATACCTCAGACCGACTCTCATCTTCTTTAAAAATATTTCCTTTGTAAGTTGTACTTACCAATCGATCAAATGCCTCCTCAATCCAAATATAATTTTTACCAGCCTTAGCGTCTCGCCCTATCGCTTTAAGGCACTCGTAAGCTGTAAATTCTACGTAAGGTGGAAAATACCCAACCTGCAAAGCCACTTCCCCGGCCTTACTCAAGGCGAATCGCAAGATGTCGAAATCCCAAATCTTCGCCATCCCGTAATCGTAGTTTGCAGTGACCTCCAGCCAGCGTTTGCCGTCCGCCGAGGCATAGCGAATGCCCTTTACCCGTTTCGCCTTTGCGGTCGAACAAAATGGAAACATCATCAAGTTGCGTTCGTTCCGGTAACGGGTGAGGTCTACCGGGGCTTTGGCGAGTTCCAGGGCTTGTTCCCGTAACGGGGCTTCCGCCGCTTCCTCCCGTTCTCGGGTTTCGCGGGCTTCGCGTTCGATGCGTTGCTGGTCCAGCTCGGCTAGCAGCTTTTGGTGATCTTCCCAAGTCTTGGTCATGATGGTGGCTCCGGTTGCCGGGTTAGAGTGTGCGAGCGAGAACGGCTTTTCGGTCGGGGTCGCTCCGCTCAGGTGAAATCGTCTTTGTACTGAGCCAGCAGCAGGGCGACGGCTTCTTCAACGAGCGATACGACGCTGACCCCTTTCTTCGCGGCCAGGATCTTGAGTTCGA
>RRZT011069238.1_pt1 | contig 10119 bp, 10 predicted proteins | sample 2165551 | NCBI WGS metagenome assembly RRZT01 (sample SAMN10456910, study PRJNA506462) | wastewater metagenome | biome: wastewater; feature: sludge; material: wastewater sludge; isolation source: wastewater sludge with Escherichia coli K12::gfp cells carrying plasmid... | place: USA: Moscow, Idaho...
AAGTGTCCAACATTTCTTCTATCAGTGCATCGAGGTTACTGCCCCTTACCAATGCTTTATCCGCAGGGAAAAGTGTAGAGCGGAACAAAGCTTTCTGGCTTACCGATTGCTCCCGTCGAAATCGTTTACTGTCGGGCAGAAATGTTTTGAAAAGCGGAAAGCCCAGTTTGTCTATCACATCCTCGTACACTTCGTAGAGTTCTGTTTTCTCCCGACCATCGACAAGATTCCAAAGTAGAAATAGCCCTTTGATTTTGGCTTTTCCGGGCGTAATCAGTGCATCATTGACCGTAATCACATATTGCAGGGTACTTTCCAACACCAATCGGTCAGCGCTGATCGGAGCAATGATGTAATCCATGAGTGAAAGAGTCTGGACTACTGCCGGATTGTTGATTGTTCCCGGTAGGTCGAAGAATACGAAGTCGGGCTTCAGCTCTTCGATTACGTCCTGTGCATCTTCGATTGCGTTTTCAGGGCTGCTCTCGATAACTTCATAAGCCTTTTTACCCAATGCGGAAAACTGTTCGTAAGCCATGAGTTTATAATGTTCGTCTTCCATCGACATTTTTATATCACGCTCCCGCATCTCCGCAATCGAGTGTTGCGGGAAGTCGCAGTCTATTACGGCTACATTGTAGCCTTTCACATAGTGTAGGTACGAAGCTACCAACACGGTCAGGGTTGTTTTTCCGGCTCCGCCCTTTTGGGTGCTGAAAGCCACGTTCAAAGTTTTCTTTTCCATTCTTTTCTTGTTTTAAAAATTCAACATTGATTTATTGTTTAATTGTTTGATTTACTAATCAATTACTTATTTGCTTAATCTGCCAATCGGTTGATGTATTAATTGATTGTTCGCTGTATTGCTAAATCAATCAATCGCTTTATCAATTCATCAATCGACTGTTCCGTTGAGTGATTGCCCACGCGTTTGTTTAGCTGATTGCCCGAACGACTGATTTTCTAATCAGGTAATTATTCGATTGAGCAATTAAAGAATCAATTTGTCGGCAAATAAACACCTAAAATCTCTCCCGCACACCACTTTTTCATGAGGTGGCAGCAAGTGGCTTCGATGCTTAGAATACAATACGTTACTTTGTCCTGTAACTTTGCAGCATGAAACGTCGGGAGGTGTCCGACCGCCATTTTTGCTCGCTGCCCTCGCTTTCATATCTGTCCCTGTTCAGGACAGATTTTATTTGCGCCATAGCAAATAGCAAGCTGTATTTTTTGCTGCACGGAAACCGTTTTGCTGCAAAAAATGCTTGCCCCACAAGGGGGACGCAGACCCTACGAAGTCGGGGTGCGTGTGGCAATCATCTCGAGCAATGATTGAATGGAGGCGGATGCCGAAACGACGGATTGTACCACTAAAAAATCCGACGTATGAATGAAAATGCTAAGAACTCCCCGAAACGGGGAAAAGGGGGACGTTCCCCCAAGAATGATCCGGCAGCTTACCGTTATTCGGTAAACTTCACGGCTGTTGAACACGCCCGGTTTCTCACTATGTTTGAGCAATCAGGGTTACAATCTATGGCACGTTTTATCGCTGCCCGTGTATTCGGCGACGAGTTTCGTGTGGTGAAAATCGACCGTTCCGCTATGGAATACGTTACTAAACTCACTTCTTTTTATGCACAATTTCGCTCCGTAGGGACGAATTATAACCAAGTCGTAAAGGAATTGCACAGCAATTTTTCGGAGAAAAAAGCTCTTGCTTTACTCTACAAATTGGAGAAAGCGACCATAGAACTGGTTGAAATCGGGAAGAATATTCTGGAATTATCGGAAGAATTTAAGACGCAATGGTTGCAAAAATAAACATCGGAAGCAACCTGTACGGTGCATTGGCATACAATCAGGAGAAGGTGGACGAGAGTTTGGGGAAGATACTGGGAAGCAATCTTGTCTTTGAGCCGACCGACGGACAGTTCAATGTTACTGAGTGTATGAATGATTTTATGCAGTTTGTCCCGGCTCACTTTCGTACCGAAAAGCCGGTTTTCCACGTATCGTTAAACCCGCATCCTGATGACCGCCTGACAGACGATCAACTGGCGGACATTGGGCGGGAATACATGGTAAAACTGGGATATGGTGATCAGCCTTATCTTATTTTCAAACATGAGGACATTGGACGGGAACACCTACATATCGTATCGCTTCGAGTGGATAGCGAGGGAAAGAAAATTGATAGTTACAAAGAGCATGAACGAAGCAAAGAGATAACCGAACACTTGGAACGCAAATACAACCTGAACCCTGCTGAAGGGCAAAAACGTTCCGAACAATGGGAACTTACCCCTGTCGATGCTTCGGGTGGCGATTTGAAAAAACAGATTACAGCAGTTATCAAACCGCTTGCTTCCATGTGCCACTTTCAGTCAATGGGCGAATACAAAGCAGTACTCTCCTTATACAACATAAATGTAGAGGAACTGAAAGGTGAGGTAAAAGGAAAACCTTATCGGGGATTGCTGTATTCAGCAATGGATAGCGAGGGGAATAAGGTCGGCACTCCGTTAAAGTCTTCCATATTTGGAAAGTCGGTCGGTTATGATGGACTTGAAAAGCGTATAGCGAAATCAGCCGAACGTATCAAAAGTAAGAATCTGAAAGCGCATACCCTGAAAGCTGTATCAGAAGCTAAACAAAGCTGCCAAAGTGAGAGCGAGTTCCGAGCGAAGCTAAGGCAGCAAGGTATAGATGTTCTGTTCAGGCGTAACGACGAAGGTCGGATTTATGGAGCAACATTCATTGACCATACAACCCGTACTGTTCTTAACGGTTCACGTTTGGGTAAAGACTATTCCGCTAATGTGTTCAACGACTTGTACGGAGGAAAACAGGAGCAAGTACAGGAACCGGTTAATGACATCCGACTTTCCGATGTTTACAAAGCCAATAATCAACAGGACAATACACAAAGTCCTGATAGTGGATTGGGTGGTATTTTCTCAATCCTGTCTCCTGAACCGGAAAACCACCCGAAAGATGATCTGCCGTTACCACGCCGTAAGAAAAAGAAAAAACGCAGGTATGGGCGGCAGATGTAGAACGATTTTACAATCCTTCTAATTGATCAGGAGAATAATTGGCAAACTTTTTAGCAATTCGATTTGAATCTTCTGGGGAAGGTAGTTCTAATTCAAAGACCTTACTATCAGAGAAGATTGTTAAACGTGGTCTGTTAATATAGTTGTGTATATTACTTATTGGTAAATCTGCAACGTCTGCGGTAATTGATTCAGGTCTGAGTACATAATCATGTGGGTTAATTAGGATGACGGTAAATTCCTTTCCATCCATTGATAGATATTGTTCAGCAATATACTTCCACATATCAGGATCGTCGCTTCGTGTAACGCAAATGCCTAATCTACGATTGACAATTTGGTTAATTCTATTTTCCAATCCATTTCTTCGGATACTCTCCATATTACTACTCGCAGTGATATGAAAGAATGGTCTGTTTTCTTCAAGGTACTGTTCTACTGTCATAATATAATCACTATTAAAATGAAATTCAATTTATTCTGCAAAAATACCTAATAAGTTTCATTTGAGCTAAAAATATCCCAACCAAACGCCACACACTGCCAAACTGAAGCCACACACTGCCACCTGACGAAAACCTGCATGAATCTTCGTGTTTACCCTATACTTTCACTTCTCAAACCATTTAATTTTTATAGAAATGCAACAAGAAGACGATTTGAGAGGACTTGCTAAAGTCATGGAGTTTATGAGAGCAATAAGCATAATTTTCGTAGTGATAAACATTTATTGGTTCTGCTATTTCGCTCTGCGGGAATGGGGAATCAATATCGGAGTAGTTGATAAGATACTACTGAATTTTGATAGGACTGCCGGACTGTTCGGCAATATCCTTTATACCAAATTATTTGCCGTTGTTTTTCTTGCCCTTTCCTGTTTGGGAACTAAAGGCGTGAAAGAGGAAAAAATCACTTGGCCGAAAATCTATGTGTTTCTGGCAATCGGTTTTATTCTGTTCTTTATGAATTGGTGGATTCTTGACTTGCCATTACCCACAGCAGCCACAACAGGTTTCTATATCCTCACGATGGCAACGGGCTATCTGTTCCTGTTGGTCGGTGGATTGTGGATGAGCAGATTACTGAAGAACAACCTCATGGACGACGTTTTCAATACGGAAAACGAAAGTTTTATGCAGGAAACACGGCTATTGCAAAGCGAATATTCTGTGAATCTACCAACCAAATTTTGGTATAAAAAGAAGCAATGGAAAGGTTGGATAAATGTCGTAAATCCGTTCCGTGCCAGTATTGTGCTGGGAACTCCGGGTAGTGGTAAATCATACGCCGTTGTTAATCAGTACATAAAACAGCAAATCGAGAAAGGATTCTCAATGTATGTGTATGACTTCAAGTTTCCTGACCTTTCCACTATCGCCTATAATCATTTATTGAATAATCAATTAGGCTATAAAAAAGTTCCAACATTTTACGTGATAAACTTCGATGATCCGAGCCGTTCGCACCGATGTAATCCTATCAATCCATCTTTTATGGAAGATATATCTGATGCATACGAATCAAGTTACACAATTATGCTCAACCTCAATAAAACGTGGGTGCAGAAACAGGGCGACTTCTTTGTGGAATCTCCGATTATTCTGTTCGCTTCAATAATTTGGTATCTCCGTATTTATAAGGACGGAAAGTATTGTACATTCCCTCATGCGATAGAGTTCCTGAACAAACGCTATGAAGACATTTTCCCTATTCTGACTTCATATCCTGAACTCGAAAACTATCTAAGTCCCTTTATGGACGCTTGGTTGGGAGGTGCGGCCGACCAATTAATGGGACAAATAGCCAGTGCGAAAATTCCGCTATCCCGTATGATTTCACCACAGTTGTATTGGGTTATGAGTGGTGATGAATTTACGCTCGATATTAACAATCCAGATGATCCAAAAGTATTGGTTGTCGGCAACAATCCCGACAGACAAAATATTTACGGGGCGGCACTGGGGCTTTATAACTCCCGTATTGTGAAGCTCATAAACAAAAAAGGACAACTAAAGAGTTCAGTAGTAATAGATGAGTTGCCAACAATTTACTTCAAGGGATTAGATAATCTGATAGCAACAGCCCGTAGTAATAAAGTGGCAGTATTGTTAGGGTTTCAGGATTTTTCGCAATTAACAAGAGATTATGGCGACAAGGAAGCAAAAGTCGTGATGAACACTGTTGGTAATATTTTTTCCGGTCAGGTTGTGGGAGATACGGCAAAAACGCTTTCCGACCGATTCGGTAAAGTGTTACAGAAACGCCAGTCTATGACTGTCAACCGCAACGATAAATCAACCTCTATCAGCACCCAAATGGACAGCTTGATACCGCCATCCAAAATCAGTAACTTAACACAAGGGATGTTTGTCGGAGCCATTGCCGACAATTTCGATGAGCGTATTGAGCAGAAGATATTCCATTGTGAAATTGTAGTGGATAATGCGAAAGTGGCTGCCGAAACAAAGGCGTATCAATCCATTCCTGTTATTACCGATTTTACGGACGAAAACGGAGTGAATCGTATGAAAGATATGATTAAAGAAAATTACGACCGCATCAAAGAGGAAACTAAACAGATTGTTGCCGAAGAATTACAACGGATTAAGGATGACCCTGCGTTGGCTCATTTGTTACAACAAGGGGAATAAATGTAAAAAAGTAAAAAGAGCGTAGCTTTTTAATCTTCTACACTCTTTTAATCATGCTGCTCATTTTCGTTTTCCGCTTTTTTCTCTTTGAGAGAGAGCACTTCCTGCAGCCGTTTTGCTTGTAGCACTTGTTCGCCTATCTCTCAAAACTTTAGAAGCGGCTGTGGCAGCGGATTTACTGGTAACTTTTTTAGCCATACCTGTAAAATTTAGCTTTCAATCCGAACAATGCAGGTGGATTGATTCCTGCTTAAAGTTATTTTTTCTGTCGTACTCAACCTTATAAATGATTACTTCAAAAAGAAAAGATTGATTTTAAGAACTTCTTCCATCTCTTTTTCTTTTTAGGTCTTTTTGTAACAGAACTAACGCTCTCATTTTCTTTATTGTAATACTTTGCTTTTCGCTTTTCATCATTTGTCCTGCCGAATTGAATTTCTTCTTTATCCCATTCTCTGGCATAAACGATTTCGTTCCTTTTAATCCAGTAATGAGATTGACAATTAAAGCTCCAATTGCCTATAGAAGGAGATAAAGAAACCGTTTTTCCATCGAATATCAACTTCCAATCCGTAGGAGAAATAGGCGTAACCACTTCATTTCCACAGCCACACACGCACTTGTGTATGGCTGTGCAGTATTTCAGAGAAATATACAACACATCATCTTCGACAGCATCGGGAATAATCTCGACAAACCTATGTTGCATCATCGTTGATTATTTTTGAAGTCCCTATCGTAAAAATGCTATTGTGCTCACATTCTTGATCAACATAAAAGCCAATTAATTTTTTCCACTTGATTACAGCGAAACAAGCATTTAACGAATTGAGTTCGGCTATTTGAATGTTTGTTACATAATCGTTATTCTCACTGTCTTCTGCAAATACTCTTGTGGAAAAATGGTCGTTTTTTGCTTTAGTTACAGTCGTTACCCTTGTAGCTCCACGCAACTTATCATCTACGGTTTCTACACCCAAACCAACGTCAATACAAGGTATGCCTGCGTGAATTAAGTACTTAACTATCATGTTACGAACACTGTTTTTATCAACGCAAATAAAAACAAAAGACATTTGGTCGAGCTCTTGGATATTGTCTTTCAGCACATAATAACTGTGAGGGATTATATGCTTGTGCATATTAGCGTAAATACCGGAAAGATATTCAGCCTTCCTTTGATTCTTATTTAAATCATCAATTGAAGCAGCTCCCGGAGAGCGAAACGCATTATGTTGATCGAAGTCGTCTCCATCGAAAATGTGAATTTCGGAAACAGGAGTTTTGGCTATCAAATCCAATACATAAGCACCAGTTCCGCCTAGCCCGATAATAGCGATTTTTTGCCCATTAAATTTAGAGTTAATCAAGTCTATATTTGCTCTACTTGAGTTAGTGTCAATGTACTGAAAAACCGTTTCATTTGCATTGTCAGGTATGACTTTGAACGTTTTTTCAGTTACTGTACTATCCAAGTACTTAGCGGGAGCTGAAATAATATCTGCATACCGTTTCACCTTTTCGTAGTAATTAGGATAGCCTTGCTGAGGCTTATTCGAGAAAGAGCGATTTATTGCTATGCCTCCAAAATTCTTGGCTGAATTATCGTGTTGTATTGCAGTTATTATCGTCCCGTCGTCATTACAAGGGTTGTCTCCAATAAAATAAATAACATGATTATCAGGAGTGGCAGTAGTGCTTCCATTCTTCAAAGTAAGCGTGCTCACTAGTATTCCGTACTGTATAGTCTTATCGCTTCTTACATAGGGAATATGGAGGACAAGTAAATGTCCACCACGAACCTCTATTTCGTAACCTTCGTCTCTAAGACGCTTAAGGTCTTGACTATGATTTATCAGTTGCTGTGACATCGAATATCATGTTATTTTTAACATCAACAACTGATCCTTTCACCATAGAACCTTCCCTGTTAGACTTAGGTCCCTTACTATAAGTAACGGTATAACCCTTATTCGGATTATTGTCGTAGGAACCGAATGCCAATACAATGACTTGTTCAAAAGATATGGTAGTCTGCGACCAAGCCTTTTCACGAGCATTTACTATGATTTTAAACTCCTTTTGTTTGGGTTTAGAAATGAAGTGTTCTGCACCCGGACGAGCTAAATCAACAATTTCATCGTCTTCAATGAAATCATCGTTCCAACCATCAGGAATATCAAGATATAGTTCATCATTAGGCGAAATCCCTCCTAACTCTCGAATTTGTACGCCACGGATATATTGCTTGTACCAAACAAAAGGAACTCCATTGATTGTGAAGTGCAATTTCTTTTTCACAAAAAAATACTCCGTTTCCGGTCTTGCCAGATTTACTCGCGTATCGTTTTCTATCAGTTCGTCATTATACGGCTTACTGATAGATAGAAACAATTCGGTTTCCAAAGGAATGCCCGCTAATTGCTTCAACTCTGCACCTGTTAGGTATTGCTCACAGGTTTCATACTCTTTCCCCTCTATAACAAACTTCAAGGGGATTTTTTCTTTTTGCGTATCCGGCGCCCCGTCATGTACATTCATACTCAATTTATTTAATTAATTTGTATTTTAGCTATTAAGCCGACTATTCCCATTGAAGGTTGGTTGCGACTGATGACCATAATATATTATCTCTGCTTTTACTCTGTATATGTTAAACTTGAAACCTCTATAAAACCATAACTCGCTCTTATCACTCCAATCGAAAGCTTTGCAGGAGCTTTTGTCTCTTAATGAAGTCTTGCTATAAGTTATCATATCGGTCATTATCTATTCTCTGCATTAGTTTAACCATTATACTCATAAGCGTGACATTTTTGCTAACTTTGCAGAAAACTAGCAGTTTACCGTAATTGGTCACGCTTACGAGTATATTAATATAGATTGTCAAAATATGGATGTTATGCAAAACAAGAAACAATTAGATACTTCATACACAGATGAAGATCTCTTTGTTTTAATGTCTTATAAGGAAGAAAATGAGGCTGAGGCAAAGGACGCTTTTCGTATTTTTTATAAGCGATACAAGAACTTGCTATGGTCTTTATGCTATGGCGTTTGCGCGAAGTTAGATATTGAGAACGGAGCGGAGTTGGCACAAGATGTCTTTAGTAACACTATGATGACTATTTATGCGCATCCAACATATGATTCTAAGAAAAGTAAGTTGTCAACATGGATGTCAAAAATAGCCTATAACGAGACTCTTGATTTAATCAAAGAATATAATCTGAATGACAGAAAAAATATCCCCTTGAATGAGGATGTAATAACTTCTACTTCTGATATTGAAGATGATATTGTTGATTACGAGACACCTCAAAAGAAAATTTTAAATGATGCATTGAGTTTGTTATCTGAAAGAGACCGAGAAATTTTACTTACCTGTTTTCTATATCAGGAAGAAAATAAACATTTGCCGGATGAAGTTTTAAGTGAGTTAAGCAATAGATACTCGACTACACCTGCTAATATTAGGCAAATCAAAAAAAGAGCTTTGGATAAAATTAAAGCGCATATTATCCAAAACTCCACTTGTCAAACGATTAAATCATAACAACAATGACAAAAAAAATAAAAATACAGGATGCGGATTTTGAAGCATATCTTGAAAATGCACTGAAATCACATGGGTACCTATTCCCTACAACAGATGAACAGATGTCCGTTTTTGAAGAAAATATAGACTATATTCCTTTGCCCAAAGAATTAGAATCTCCTGATTTTGTATTTGAGGACAAAAAGCAGACACTAAAGAAAAGAGTAATTGCAATAGACAATTCAGAGGGAGAAAGGAATTGGGCATTAGCTGCAAGAGAGGGGAAAGATATCCCAGAAGATATGCTTGCGAAAATGAAAAGAGATAAAGAAGAAGCTAAGAAAAAGAAGAATGACAATAGATAATGCTCGAAAAAAAGAATTAGCTGAATTAGCTGAATTTATATCTATTGATTATTGTCCACATAGTATGGTGTTGCCAGAACTCATTGCCGAAAAATCTGGTGTAACGTATAATTATGGAGAATATGGAGATTGTTTTGATGGTCTTTTAGAACATGATTCTAATGATTTTCATGTTTATTTGAATACACAAAATATTCAATCGACAGACAATGCACGACTTCGATTTTCATTTGCTCATGAATTAGGACATTTTTTTATTGATGAACATCGTAATGCTCTAAAAAAAGGGAAGTCTTTGCATAAATCATATTACAGATTCCAGAGGAAAAATATCGTAGAAATGGAGGCTGATCATTTCGCTTCAAACTTACTAATGCCAACATCTCGTTTTAAACAAGCTGTTCAAACACGAAAATTTGATTTTTCTTTGATAGAATCGTTGACAAAGGAATTTGGAACAAGTCTTTCTGCGACATTACTTAAATATATAGAAATTGACGCAT
>RRZT012188155.1_pt1 | contig 10117 bp, 12 predicted proteins | sample 2165551 | NCBI WGS metagenome assembly RRZT01 (sample SAMN10456910, study PRJNA506462) | wastewater metagenome | biome: wastewater; feature: sludge; material: wastewater sludge; isolation source: wastewater sludge with Escherichia coli K12::gfp cells carrying plasmid... | place: USA: Moscow, Idaho...
GGCTTCACCTGGGGCGCCGCGCTGCTCGAGTTCTGATCAATCCAGTCATGGCCATTTAAGGGTAGGTGACGATGAATTTCGCTTTTGTGTTTCCGGGGCAGGGCTCCCAGTCGGTCGGCATGATGGCCGCTTACGGTGAGTCGGCGGTGATCCGTCAGGCCTTTGCAGAGGCTTCCGAGGCCCTTGGCGAGGATCTCTGGCAGATGGTGGCCAATGGCCCAGCCGAAGTGTTGGCCCAGACCGTGAACACCCAGCCGCTGATGTTGACCGCCGGTATCGCCGTCTATCGCGAGTGGATCGCCCGCGGCGGCGCGCTGCCGTCCCTCGTTGCCGGCCACAGCCTCGGCGAGTACTCGGCCCTGGTTGCCGCCGGTGCCCTGGATTTCCAGGAGGCCGTCAAGCTGGTTCGCCTGCGCGCCCAGGCCATGCAGGAGGCCGTGCCCCAGGGCGAGGGTGCGATGGCGGCGCTGCTCGGTCTCGACGAGGCGGCGGCTGTCGAAGCCTGCGCCGAAGCGGCCCAGGGTGAGGTCGTCTCGGCGGCCAACCTGAATTCCCCCGGCCAGATCGTCATTGCCGGCGCCCGCGCAGCAGTCGAGCGCGCGATGGCCGCGGCCAAGGCCCGCGGCGCCAAGCGCGCTGTGCTGCTGCCGGTGAGCGCGCCCTTCCACTGTGCCCTGATGAAGCCGGCTGCCGAGCGCCTGCAAGAGCGCCTGGCGGACATTGAAGTGCGCGTGCCGACGATCCCGGTGCTCAACAATGTGGATGTGGCGGTCGAGACCGATCCGCTGCGCATCAAGGACGCTCTGGTGCGCCAGGCCTATTCGCCGGTCCGCTGGATCGAGACGGTGCAGGAAATCGCCCGTCGTGGTGCGACTCACGTGTTCGAGTGCGGCCCCGGCAAGGTGCTGGCTGGCATGACCAAGCGCATCGAAGGCAGCCTGCAGGGCGCTGCGATCGCCGATGCGGCCAGCCTTGAAGAAATTCTGAAGACGACGGGGGCCGCATGAGTCAGGTTCTGCAGGGGCAGGTGGCGCTGGTGACCGGCGCTTCCCGGGGTATCGGACGGGCCATCGCCCTCGAACTGGGCCGCCTCGGTGCCACCGTGGTGGGTACGGCGACGTCCGATGGTGGCGCTGCCGACATCCAGGCTGGCCTCGAAGCCGCGGGCATCGCCGGGCGTGGCCTGGCGCTCGACGTTACTGATGCGGCGGCCTGCGAGGCGGCCCTCGGAGATATCGAGAAAAGTCTCGGTGCTGTAACGATCCTCGTCAATAATGCAGGCATCACCCGCGATAACCTCGCGATGCGGATGAAGGACGCCGAGTGGGATGCCGTTCTGGACACCAACCTCAAGTCAGTGTTCCGCATGTCGAAGCTGGTCATGCGCGGCATGATGAAGGCGCGTACCGGTCGCATCATCAACATCACCTCCGTGGTGGGGAGCTCCGGCAACCCCGGGCAGGCCAACTATGCGGCGGCCAAGGCCGGTGTGGCCGGCATGAGCCGGGCGCTGGCCCAGGAGCTCGGCAGCCGTAACATCACGGTCAATTGCGTTGCGCCGGGTTTCATCGACACGGACATGACCAAGGAACTGCCTGATGCGCAGCGTGAGGCGCTGCAGGGCAAGATCGCGCTCGGCCGTCTCGGCAAGCCGGAAGAGATCGCAGCGGTGGTGGGCTTCCTCGCCACCCCCGCGGCCGCCTACGTGACAGGTGCAACCTTGCATGTCAATGGTGGCATGTACATGGCGTAAATCTCGTCCTACTGGCGAGGGTGCGCGTTTTTGGTAGAATGCGGGGGTTTTGAATTCACCCCGCTCAATCAGCGAAGGAGTTGCTACATGGAAAATATCGAACAGCGCGTCAAGAAAATCGTTGCCGAACAACTCGGTGTCAACGAAGCCGAAATCAAGAACGAGTCGTCCTTTGTGGATGACCTGGGCGCCGACTCCCTCGACACCGTCGAACTGGTGATGGCCCTCGAAGAAGAATTCGAGTGCGAGATCCCCGACGAAGAGGCCGAGAAGATCACCAGCGTTCAGCAAGCGATCGACTACGTCACCGCTCACCTCAAGAAGTAAGACTCCCGGAGCCCTGCCTTGACCCGTCGCAGAGTCGTCGTAACCGGCCTTGGCGCTATTTCGCCGGTCGGCAATACCGTGGCCGAAGCCTGGGATGCCATTATCAATGGCCGTTCCGGGATCGGCGAGATAACCCGCTTCGATACGTCGTCCTTTCCGGTGAAAATCGCCGGCGAAGTGAGGAACTTCGATGTCGGGGCCTATCTTTCCCCGAAAGAGGCGCGTCGTATGGACAAGTTCATCCATTACGGCCTTGCTGCGGGTGTTCAGGCGTTCCGTGATTCCGGCCTCGAAGTCAATGAGGCCAATGCCCACCGGATCGGTGTCAATATCGGTTCGGGCATCGGCGGCCTGCCGATGATCGAGGACACCCACGACGATTTCCTCGCCGGTGGTGCCCGCAAGATTTCCCCGTTTTTCATTCCCGGCACGATCATCAACATGATCTCCGGAAACCTGTCGATCATGCTCGGCCTCAAGGGGCCGAACATCGCGGTGGTGACGGCCTGTACCACGGGTCTTCACGCGATCGGCATGAGCGCCCGCATGATCGAATACGGCGATGCGGACGTTATGGTTTGCGGTGGGAGTGAATCTTCGGTTACGCCGTTGGCGGTGGGCGGCTTTGCTTCGGCCAAGGCCCTGTCCACCCGCAACGACGACCCGGCAACGGCCAGCCGGCCGTGGGACAAGGGGCGTGACGGTTTCGTCCTCGGTGAGGGGGCTGGCGTGCTGGTCCTCGAAGAGTACGAACACGCGGTCAAGCGGGGGGCCCGGATCTACGCCGAGCTTTCCGGTTTTGGCATGAGTGGTGACGCGTACCACATGACCGCCCCGGACACCGACGGGCCGCGTCGCAGCATGGTTGCGGCCATGCAGAACGCCGGCATCAATCCGGACCAGGTGCATTACCTCAATGCCCACGGCACCTCGACCCCGCTAGGGGACAAGAACGAGACCGAGGCGATCAAGCTTGCATTCGGCGTCGATGTCGCGAAGTCGCTGGTGGTGAACTCCACCAAGTCGATGACCGGTCATCTGCTCGGTGGTGCTGGCGGTTTGGAGTCGGTGTTTACGGTGCTGGCAGTCCATCATCAGGTGTCGCCGCCGACCATCAACATTTTCGAGCAGGATCCCGAGTGTGATCTGGATTACTGCGCCAACGTCGCTCGTCCGATGAAGATCGACTTTGCCATGAAGAACAACTTCGGGTTTGGCGGTACCAACGGCACGCTGGTGTTCAAGAAGTTCTGACGCGTTCGGGGCACGGGAGCCCGTGCAATGATCGTTGTTGAAATAAAGCCGTCGCGGCTGCGGGTCATTGTTCTGATGGCCTTGCATCTTGCGGCGGCTTCTTCGTTTGTATTCGGCCTGGAGCTCGGCCTGGCGGGGTCTGTCGTCCTTGCGGTGCTGGCGTGGTCGCTGGTTCGCAGCATCGTCACGGGCCGTGGTGGCTTGCCGATGGCGCTGTGCTTGAAGGACGACGGCGGAATGCTGCTCCAGCCTGACGGCGACGTTGAGGTCGATGCCGTGCCAGACGCGGCGTCGGTGGTGCTGGGACGGGTGTTGTGGCTGGTTTGGCGCGAGCACCAAGGCCCACGCAGGGGCGTGCTGCTCATCGTGAGCGACCAGCTTGCGCCACCGGATTGGCGGCGCCTGCAGGTCTGGGCGCGTCTGCGTTTCCGGCCCGCTCCGGTGGAGGCGGGTGGAGGGGGTGTCGACCGCTGAGCGGCTGTCAGCTCAGCGGCGCGGGCGCAGGACGGTGTCGCGGGCCTTGGGCAGGGTCTGGGGGTAGTCCCGGCTGAAGTGGAGGCCGCGGCTTTCCTTGCGCTGAAGGGCGCTGCGGACTATCAGGTCGGCTGTCACGACGAGGTTGCGCAGCTCGATCAGGTCGTTGCTGACACGGAAATTGCTGTAGAACTCGTTGATTTCACGAGCCAGCAGGCGGATCCGGTGCTGCGCCCGCTGCAGGCGTTTGTTGGTGCGGACGATGCCCACGTAATCCCACATGAAGCGGCGCAGCTCTTCCCAGTTGTGGGAGATCACAATCGATTCGTCGGCGTCGGTCACGCGGCTTTCGTCCCATTGGGGCAGAGATGCCGCCAGTTCCCGCGGGTTGGCGAGGATGTCGGCCGCGGCGGCCTCGCCGAACACCAGGCATTCGAGGAGCGAATTGCTGGCCAGACGGTTGGCGCCATGGAGGCCCGTGCAGGCGGTCTCGCCGATTGCATGGAGGCCGGCGACGTCTGTCCGCGCTCTCAGGTCGGTGACGATCCCGCCGCAGGAAAAATGCACCGCCGGAACAACCGGAATCGGCTGCTGCGTGATGTCGATGCCGAGCTCGAGGCAGCGGGCCAGGATGTTTGGAAAGTGCGACTCCAGCAGCTCGGCCGGTTTGTGGCTGATGTCGAGAAAGACACAGTCGAGGCCGTGCTTCTTCATCTCGAAGTCGATGGCGCGGGCCACGATGTCGCGGGGAGCGAGTTCCTCACGGGCGTCATGCTCGGGCATGAAGCGGCTGCCGTCGGGGCGTCGCAGCAGGCCGCCTTCGCCGCGGACGGCTTCAGAGATCAGGAAGGACTTGGCCTGGGGATGGTACAGGCAGGTGGGGTGGAACTGGATGAACTCCATGTTCGCCACCCGGCAGCCCGCCCGCCAGGCCATCGCGACACCGTCGCCGGTGGCGGTGTCGGGATTGGTGGTGTACAGATAGACCTTGCCGGCGCCACCGGTGGCCAGCACCGTGTGGCGAGCGGAGAAAGTGCGCACTTCGTCGCTGGCGATGTCGAGGATGTAGGCGCCCAGGCAGCCTTCGTCAGCGTGGCCGATCTTTCGCCCGATGATGAGGTCCACGGCGATGTGCTGCTCGTAGACCGCGATGTTCGGATGGGCTCTGACCTGTTCGGTGAGCGTTGCCTGGACGGCGGCACCGGTTGCGTCGGCGGCGTGGATGATGCGCCGGGCGCTGTGCCCGCCCTCGCGGGTGAGGTGGTAGCCGACGGGGGACGACGCGTCGGGCGTGAAGGGGACGCCGTGGTCGATGAGCCAGCGGATGGCCCGGGGGCCGTTCTCGACGACAAAACGGGTGGTCTTGTCGGAGCACAGGCCGGCACCGGCCGTGTGGGTGTCTGCTATGTGGGCCTCGGCGCTGTCGCTCGGGTCGAGCACGGAGGCGATGCCGCCCTGGGCCCAGGCGCTGGCGCTGTCTTCAAGGCTGCGCTTGGTGACGAGGGCGACTTTGAGCTTGTCGGCAAGGCGCAGGGCGAGCGATTGGCCTGCAAGACCACTGCCCAGGATCAATACATCGTAAGCGATCACTTCGGGAATTCCGCAGGGTCGATATGGGGGCACCGACTATAGCATGGGCGCCGTACCGTGCCGAAATCGGCAAAACCCTTCCGCTGACTGAACTATGCGCCAGATGGCCGGTCAATGGATGTACTTCGGAAGGGATTTGCGGGCTCTCGGGTATACTGCGAGGTCGGTGACCGTTCAGGTCACGACAACGAAGGTAGATGCCCCCCGACCATGAGTGATCGCGAAGTTGACCAGCAGCTGGTCGAGCGTGTCCAGCGCGGCGACAAGCAGGCTTTTGGCCTGCTTGTGGCGAAGTACCAGCGCAAGCTTGCTCGCCTGCTGTCGAGATTGATCAGGGATCCCGCCGAGGTGGAGGACATCGCCCAGGAGACCTTCATCAAGGCCTACCGTGCCTTGCCGTCGTTTCGGGGTGATAGTGCTTTTTATACGTGGCTCTACCGGATCGGGATCAACACGGCAAAAAATTTTCTGGTTTCCCAAGGGCGGCGTGCTCCGACGTCCACCGATTTCGACTCCGAAGAGGCTGAGACCTTCGAGGACGGCGACCAGCTTCGTGACATCAACACGCCTGAGCGTCTGATGATGACGCGGCAGATCGGCGATACGGTGAACACGGCGATGGAGGCCTTGCCCGAGGAGCTCAAGACGGCGATCGTGCTGCGGGAAATCGAAGGTTTGAGTTACGAGGAGATCGCCACGATCATGGATTGCCCGATAGGGACGGTGCGTTCGCGGATCTTCCGTGCGCGCGAGGCCATTTCCGAGAAGCTCAAGCCGTTGCTGGATACGGCTCCGAACAAGAGGTGGTAACAAGATGAAAGAAAGAGTCTCTGCCCTGCTGGATGACGCGCTGGACGAGGAGGCTTCCTCGCGATTGTTCGAGTCCATCAAGCGGGATGCAGGCCTGCGTCGGGACTGGGAAAGTTATTGCCTGATCGGCGACGTGCTGCGGGAAGACACCCCTCTGTCTACGGATTTCACCAGCAAGGTGATGGCGAGCCTCTCGGATGAAGTGACGGTGCTGGCACCGGTGAGGCGGGAGAGCGCCGGCTGGGCCCGCAAGCTGATGCCGATCGCCGCGTCGGTGATGGGGGTTGCTGCGGTGGGTTGGGTGGCGATGACCCTCAACGGTCAGGGTGGCGAGGTACAGCGCATGGCCAGCTCCAAGGCGGCTGTCGTTGCCAGTGCGGCGCCAGTAGAGCGCGTGTCGCGGGCGTCAGTCGAATCGTCGGACCGGGAATACCTCTTCGCGCATCAGGCTATGGCGCCTGCCGCAGGAATGCCCGGGGTGGCCCATTATGTGCGTACCGTCTCGGACACCCGCGTGGCCGCTGAAAGATGAAGCGTTTCCTGATCGTCCTGACCGCCGCCCTGTGCTGGAGCAGCGTTGTTGCAGCTCAGGTGCCGGGGGATCCGATAAGTTGGCTGGGCAGGATCTCGAATGCCGCCCACAAGCTCAACTATACGGGTAGCTTCACCTACCAGAGCGGCAAGAACATCGAGACGTCGCGCATCGCGCACTTCGTCGACGCCAACGGTGACGAACATGAACGCCTGGAGGCGCTGGACGGCAGCCCCCGGGAGGTCGTCCGCAATCAGGAGGAAGTGCAGTGTTTTCTTCCTGACCAGAAGCTGCTGATCATCGACCAATCCTCCGCGCGTCGAAGTTTTCCGGCGCGCCTGCCCCAGTCGCCGGCGGCCCTCGGCGAGCACTACCGCATCCGCAAGGGCGAGGTCGTGCGGATCGCCGGAATGGAGAGCCAGCAGATCATCCTCGAGCCGAAGGACGACATGCGCTTCGGCCACCATTTCTGGGCAGACGTCGCGTCAGGCTTGCTTTTGCGCGCCCGCATCGTGAGCGACAAGGGCGAGACCGTCGAGCAGTTCGCATTTACCGAGGTCAACATCGGTGCGCCCTTCGACAAGGAGAAGGTGCGGCCGCGTTTCTCCCGCGGAAGCGACTGGAAGGTCGTGAATGCCCGTGGCAACGAGGTCAGGGTGGAGGACACTGGCTGGGCTTTCCGTCACACCATTCCAGGGTTCCGGCCGGTGGTTTCGGTGCTGCGGCCGTCCCGTGCCGGGCACGGCGAGTCGTATCACGTGGTGTTCTCCGACGGCTTGGCGGCGATCTCGGTGTTCATCGAGCCCCTCGCGGCAAAGAATCATGTGCAGAGTGGAATGAGTGCGTCCGGTGCGTTCAATATCTTCCGGCGGGCAATCGGTGACAGGCTGGTCACCGTGCTCGGCGAGGTCCCGCCCCAGGCGTTGGTGCGGATCGCGGACGGCGTCGAGATGCGGAAGCGCTGATGAAGGTCAATGGCGTCGTGCGGCGGCTCGAGGGGGCGTACGCCTGGGTGGACGTGTCGGTGGCCCAGGGGTGTGGCCGCTGCAATGAACCCGGTGGTTGTGGCGGGGTGAATATCGCGAAACCCTTCGGTGCTTCCAGGCAGGTCTTGCGGGTTGCGAATGACGCCGGTGCCTTGGTCGGTGAGCAGGTCGGCGTGGTGATCGAAGACGGCCTGCCCCTCAAGGCGGCCCTCCGTGCTTACGCGGCCCCGGTGCTCGGTGTGCTCGCGGGTGCCGCGCTGGGGACGGCGCTGGCGCCGGCGGAGAGTGTGGATCTGATTGCCGGAGCCGGTGCGCTGCTTGGCGGCGGCCTGGCCGTGCTGCTGGTGCGCTCGAGCGGTCTGCCCTGGTCTGCGGGAAGTCAGGATCTGCCTGTCCGGCTCGAACGCGGTGGCTCGTCCGGCGGGGAGTGCGGGCGGTGAGTCGATTGTCGCGTTTTGTGGTCGTGGTTTTGTTTGTCCTGGCTGGAGCCCAGTTGCCTGCGTCTGCAGCGCGAGAGCTGCCGGACTTTGCCGAGCTGGCCGACCGTCAAGGTGCGGCGGTGGTGAATATCAGCACCACCCAGGCGGTGCGCCAGGGGCGTCCCGGCATGCCTCGTCTTGACGAAGACGATCCGATGTCCGATTTCTTCCGCCGTTTCATGCCTCGTCAACCGGGCGGCGGGCCAAAGCTTGACCCCGACAACCGCTCATTGGGTTCCGGTTTCATCGTGTCGTCCGACGGTTATGTGCTGACCAACGCCCACGTGGTGGAGGGGGCAGACGAGATCGTCGTGAAGCTGAGCGACAAGCGCGAGTTTCGCGCCCGCCTGATGGGCGCCGACCCGCGTTCGGATGTCGCCTTGCTCAAGATTGAGGCGACCGCTCTGCCCAAGGTCAGCCTGGGCGACCCGGGGAGGTTGCGGGTGGGTGACTGGGTGCTCGCCATCGGTTCGCCCTTCGGCTTCGAGAACTCCGTCACTGCCGGCATCGTGAGCGCCAAGGGGCGTTCGCTGCCCCAGGAAAACTTCGTTCCCTTCATTCAGACTGATGTGGCGATCAACCCGGGCAACTCCGGCGGGCCACTGTTCAACCTGAAGGGCGAGGTGATCGGCATCAATTCGCAGATCTACAGCCAGACGGGCGGTTTCATGGGCCTCTCGTTCGCCATTCCGATCGATGTGGCGATGGAGGTTCAGAGCCAGCTGAAGGCGCATGGCCGGGTGCAGCGGGGGCGGATCGGGGTGGTCATCCAGGAGGTGTCCCGCGAATTGGCCGATAGCTTCAGGCTCGACAAGCCGGTCGGCGCACTGGTCAGTGCCGTCGAAAAGGGCGGCCCCGCCGACAAGGCCGGGCTTGAGCAGGGCGACATCGTGCTGCGCTTCGACGGCCGCCAGGTGGGCATTTCCGGTGATCTGCCGCGCTTTGTCGGCAGCACCCGGCCGGGTGCCCGGGTGCCCGTCCAGGTGTGGCGCAAGGGTGGCCAGCGGGAGATGCAGGTCGTGGTGGCCGAACTGCCCGATGACAGGGCGAAGAAGCCGGTGCTGCCGATGCCGCGTCCGGAGGTCGCGCCCAACAAGCTCGGTATCGTGGTGGCAGACCCCAACCAACAGCAGCGGCGGGATGGCCGGCTTGCCTCGGGTGGCGTGGTGGTCGAGGCGTTGCGCAGTGCGTCGGCGCGGGCCTCCGAGATCCAGGCCGGCGACGCGATCCTGGCCATCATCAACCGGGGTGTGCGCACCGACCTGCGCTCGGCGGATCAGTTCGGCCGCCTGGTGGCTGCCCTCGAGCCGAGCCAGGCCGTGACCCTGCTCGTGCAGCGGGGCGACACCCAGACCTTCGTTCCGGTGCGCACCCTTGAACGCTGAACGCCGCCTCACCGTGCTCAGCCGTGAGTGGTGCCACCTGTGCCACGATCTGCTCGATGCCCTGAAGCCCCTGCAGGGCGAGTTCGGCTTCGAGGTCGAGGTGCTCGACGTGGATGCCTTCCCCGAGCTGGAGGCCGAGTGGGGCGAGAAGGTTCCGGTGGTGCTGGCTGGCGATCTTGAGCTGTGTCATTACTTTCTCGACGAAGCTGCGGTTCGTGCTCATTTCCAGCGTATCGGTTAGAATGCAAGTCTTTGCCAGGCAAACAAATTTTCAAGGGTGCCCACCGGCACCCTTTTTCATGGCCCATGCAACACATCAGAAACTTTTCGATCATTGCCCACATCGACCACGGTAAATCCACCCTGGCCGACCGGATCATCCACCTTTGCGGCGGCCTCTCCGACCGCGAGATGGAGGCGCAGGTGCTCGACTCGATGGACATCGAGCGGGAGCGCGGCATCACCATCAAGGCCCAGACGGCGGCGCTGAGTTACCGCGCCCGCGATGGCCAGGTGTACAACCTCAA
>RRZT012334084.1_pt1 | contig 10116 bp, 5 predicted proteins | sample 2165551 | NCBI WGS metagenome assembly RRZT01 (sample SAMN10456910, study PRJNA506462) | wastewater metagenome | biome: wastewater; feature: sludge; material: wastewater sludge; isolation source: wastewater sludge with Escherichia coli K12::gfp cells carrying plasmid... | place: USA: Moscow, Idaho ...
CAATATCCATTTTATGCGTGATATTGTCGCAACTACATTCTTAAAAAAGCATAAAGGTGCTTTTGCCTACGTTGCATATTTACTATTAGATAGCGAAGAAACAGTTAGATTGCATTATGGTCATTTATCGCCAAACGATGCATTTTATGATTGGAATAGCTACGTTAATTCATTGAAATATGAAACTATCTAATAGGACTGTTGCCATGCAAAATGATTTCAAAAAGGTTTCAGACGGCCTAAAAGATATTGTCCATATAGTTGTTAAACATTTATACCCTAATGGTAAAAAATGCGGTGATTACTGGGTAACTGGTGATGTTTTTGATAACCCTGCATCCAATAATGGTAGTTTTAAAATTGGCTTGACTGGTAAATACAAAGGTATTTGCCGTGACTTTAATGGTGACGATACTTCTTTTGACTTGTTAGATGCTTGGGCTAAAAAACTCAATATAAGTAAGTCAGAAGCTTTAATTCAAGCAGCTTCGTTTCTTGCCATACCTATTGAACATCGTGAAATAAATAATAAAAGGAAGGATTTAATTAAAACCGCTCCAAAAACACAGAATCTAATTAAAGATAGTGGTCAATGGACGAAAAAATTAAGTAGCAGACTGAAATCAAACAGACTGGCCTTAGATTATTTGCGTGATAGGTCTTTAAAAGATGAAACGATTGAATATTTTAAACTTGGATTAAGCACACCTTATAAAAACAAAGATGGTGTCATATCGTCTGATGCGCTTGCATTTCCTTTAAAGCTTGAAGATGGTTCATTTGGTAATTCTAATGGATACTACTGTATTCCTCATGTTACTAAGAATCCAACTGATAAAAACGGATGGATGAAAGGATCACCACAAGTTTACTTTACCCACGCATACCGTAAACAAAGCAAAATATTTGTTTGCGAGGGTGTGAAAGATGCATGGATTGTTTATCAAAACTTAAAAGAAAATGATCTACTCACAGAGATTTTAGTCTGTTCAAGCACACATGGGTCAGCCATTCCTGATGCAATGAAAAGTGATAGTTTTTGGTCTAGATTCGATCAAATATATTTATGCCATGATCACGACTCGGCAGGAGATCGGATGGCTGAAAAGTTATCCGAATTTATCTTGAAAGATTGTTATCGAGTTAAATGCCCTACAACTTATGCCCCTGCAAAGTACAATCCCGATGGAACAATTAAGCGTGAGAATGAATGGGGTGCAGATTGGACTGATTTCTTTAAATCAGATGGCTGCATTGAAGAATTTTTATCTTTATTAAGTGATGCACCTATTTGCTCAACAACAATTAATGTTGCTGAGGAAAGTGACAATCTTCTATCAGAAGGGCGTTTTAATGTAGCTCCTGTTGATATTAATGGTGCGTATATTAACGGGCGTATGTATTACCCTGTTCAAACTCTTGTTCGGAAAAAAGAATCTGACGATTATGGAACTGAATACTTTGTAGAACGTTATGAAACAGTCGTTGTACGTTCGGATGCAACAGTTCATAAAGCTGTTAAATCCCCTGCTCCAAAAGGAACACCTGATTCTGAACGTGTAATTCGCTTATCAGATGGAACTTTAATTCGTTCTGAGCCAAAACCTAATGATTTTGGAACTTGGAAGTGGAATAACATTGAAGCATATATCAATGGAAGATCGAAGATCAGATCAACTATTGATATTTTTAATGACGTACTTGAAACACTAAAGAAATCGGTATGGCTTCCAGTTAAAGAAGACTACTTTATTCTCGCATTAACTGTCTTAGCAACTTATGTTCAAAATGTTTTTGAATCGGTCCCTCTTCTTTTCCTAAATGGACAGGCGGGTACTGGTAAGTCGCAAACAGGCATTATCATGTCAAAACTTTCATGTAACGGTTCAGTTATAGGACAGGTTTCAGCAGCTACAGCAGCAAGACATATTGATGCTGCACGAGGATTTGTTGTATTTGATGATCTAGAAGGTGTAGCAAGTAAAGGTGGAAAAGATGGCGGTCAATTTAGTGAGCTTGTGCAAGCATTAAAAGTTTCATACAACAAAAATACAGCAGAAAAAATATGGACTGACGTTAAGACAATGAAAACGGAACGTCTTAACTTTTTTGGTATCAAATTAATTAGCAATACTTCGGGAGCAGATGACATTCTAAGCACTCGTATGCTAAGGATTCAGACTCGACACATGCCTGACTCAGAAAAAGGTACAATCAAAAAACTTAATGCCAGTGATTTTGTAAAGATTGAGGCCATACGTCAAGAATTACACTCTTGGGGCTTTATGAAATGTAAGGAAATTGAAAAATTAGCTTCTGCATTTAATGAAAAAACTGGACGTTTTGATGAAATTGCTCTCCCCTTGCGAGTCATTGCTCAGTTAGTTAGTGAAGAATGTTGTAAAGAACTTGAAGTGGCGCTATCAAAACAACGAACAGTTGTGATTGAAACAAGTGACCCAACTGAAACACTAAAAGAAGCGGTTAAAAACTTAATCAAAGAAGGATTTATTCGATTTACTGTTACTCAAGTTATTTTGGAATTGCGTACTTTACTAGATGAAAACTTTGGAGCTGATTTAACGAATACGATTCCAGAATGGCAACGCCCTGAATGGGTTGGTCGTCAATTAAGAACTCTAGGTTTACTTGAGAATATTGATCTAGGACGGACGACTTTTTATGGAAAACGTTTAAAGGTAATGCAATTTAATGACTATGCTATTAACGAAGTCATAGATGAACTTGGTGCAACTATAGACCAACAAAAAGACCCTTTTGATTTCTGTAAAGGATGTTCTTCATGTCCATATTCTAATAGTCACTGTGAGTTTAAATCACATAGACTGCAACAAGAACAGAAAGATAAAATTAGGTATAACTAATAGCGGATATATCCGTTTGGTTCTGTAAAACAGTAATAGATAGTTGTTTAATACAACTATCTATTACTGTTTAATACAACTAAGTTTTATTTTAAAACCATCTATTAATTATTGCCTTAAACATACTATTAAAATAATATATTCAACAAGTTATTTAAAAAATGAGATTATTGTGAGCTTGTATGAAAATTTAAAAAGTGTAAAAAGTGAAGAAGATGTAAAAGATGCATACATTAAAGCTTTAGGGTTGAAAGGTTTTACCAAAGGTTTGATTGATATACAAACTAAAGAAATATGGTTTGAAGCAAAGGATACTGGGAAAAATAGCACCTATGCTATTTTCACCCAACTTCTACACTACGTTCAGCAATCATTAAATCATGGTGAAGATGTTCCACCTTTTTTAGCGGTAATTGATACTGAAAAAGCTGCGATCATGAAAAGCAGTGATGTAATTCCTTTTTTAGAGAAGAAGACTGTTAAGTGGGGGAAGTCAGCAAGCAAATATACACAAGAAGCTTTAGAAGTTATCTCTGCTTACATAGGCACGTATATCGTTTCTTTCAGAATATCTACACATGAAGAAGAATTTATATCTACTGTTAAAGCAGCAATAAAATCAGGCGATATTATTAGGACTCAAATTACCCCTGATAACTTAAAACAAGTTTTTGATAAATGGGTTGATATGGTTGGTAAGGAATTAAAAGGTGTGAAAGAGGAAGATTACACACTTTTGTTTTTTGCTGACATTATGAATGATGGAGCAGTAAGTACACACAAGGACTTACCTGCAAAGTTAGCATTTATCAACAATACTCCTGCGTTTATGTTGAATGGCGAGATATATGAGCTAGGTAATCGTGAAGGCTATCGTAGATTTTGGGCTATTTATCATAGACCACCAAAAGAGGAATATCGAAACTATCTACTAGAGCGCAGAGATAGTTTGATTCCAATAGATGAACGTAGCTTCAAAGGTGCTTTTTATACACCTTTGCATATTGTTGATAAGGCTTACGACAAATTAAATGAAGTATTAGGGAAGAACTGGCAAAAAGATTACATAGTTTGGGATATGTGCTGTGGTGTTGGAAATCTTGAGGTTAAGCACTCAAACCATCGTAACATCTTTATGAGTACATTAGATCAAGCTGACATTGATGTGATGAAAGCATCAAAAACTTGTGTTGCAGCCACACGTTTTCAATACGACTATCTTAATGATGATATTACTGATGACGGTAAAATTGATTACAACATTACAAATAAAATTCCTCAACAATTGCGTACAGCAATTGCAGAAGGGAAAAAAATATTAGTTCTAATAAACCCTCCTTATGCAGAAGCGATGAACGCTGACAACCTAACGAAATCTTTAGGGAAAAATGCTGAATCTAAATCTAAAGTGGCATCTACTAAAGCAGCTAAATTAATTCCTAATGTTGGATATGCATCAAGAGAATTATTTACACAATTCCTAATGCGAATATATCTTGAAATACCTACAGCAACTTTAGCCGTATTCTCAAAACTAAAATACGTGAATGCACCTAACTTTGAACTGTTTCGTGAAAATTGGCATGCAAAATATTTAGGTGGATTTGTAGTTCACAGTAAGGCATTTGATGGGCTAAAAGGCAATTTCCCAATTGGTTTCTTAATGTGGAAAACAAACACAACAGATACAACAGCTATTACTGATATTTCTGTAGATGTTATTGATAAAAAAGCCCAACCTATAGGTGAGAAAAAAATATTTAATTTGCCGACCAGTACATTTTTAAGTGAATGGATTCTAAGACCTCGTTCCAACAAAACGGATGCAATACCTCTCAAAAATGCCGTAAGTCCTACAATCAGTACAAAAGATGTCAGAGGTAAGAAATGGGCAGATAATGCAATAGCTAGCATGATAGTGTTTGGAAACGACCTTCAACACGCTACAAAAGGTACTGCATTATTATCATCTGGATATTGTAGTGCAGGAGCTTTTTTTGTCACAAAAGACAATTTATGGAAAGCTGCAATTGTTTTTTCAGTTAGACGACTGATTAAAGCAACATGGTTAAATGATCGTGACCAGTTTTTACAACCAACAGAAGAGTTAACAGATGAATTTAAGAATGATTGTCTAATATGGATGTTATTTAACGGTAGTAATTTAACCGCTAGTGCAGATGATCTTGAATGGGATGGAAAGAAATGGTCAATTGTTAATCATTTTATTCCATTTACTGAACAGGAAGTAGATAGTCCAGACAGGTTTGAAAGTGACTTCATGGTGCAGTATTTAATGGACAAGCAGTTAAGTGAAGAAGCTCAAGCAGTTATGAATGAAGGCAGAGAATTGTGGAAAACATATTTTCAACACACTGACAACCATAGCATTAGAGAAGAGTATAAGTTAAATCGTGTGGATGTTGGTTGGTATCAAATTAGGAATGCACTAAAAGCAAGAAATAGCAGTGGTGATTTTATTCCAGTATCCTTTTCTAAATTTGAAGATGCTTATAAAAAATTAAGCGACAAGCTTAGACCAATGGTCTATGAACTCGGTTTTTTAAAAGAATAAAGCATAATAAAATTAAGAAGTCTGATTAAATATCAGTCTTCTTAATTTCTAATTTTATTATATTTTTTTATAAAAATTAATAGTTTAAATTATAAAATAGATAAAAATCTACCGTATTAATAGTTGTATTTATAGTTGTATTTTAATTGTTTTATAAATTTAATATACAACTATCAATAAATGTATTATAAAATAAATTTTATCAATCACATAAAGAGATTAGATATGTCTGAAAATAGATTTTCCAAAGCTAGACAGAATAAAGAATTTACTCATGTTGATGTAAACTCTGATGCCAAGAAATCAGATAACAGCAATTCTCCAAACAAGATAGTCACAAGGAATAAAAGTGTCGTTCTATTAGAACCAAATACATTATCCGCATCAAGCAGATCAAGAACCAAAAATGGCCGAAATCTAACTATCCCTTTATTCGTAGAAGAACTTAATGTTATTGAAAAGGCTGTGTCTATATTGGGGCAAAATAGTGATACTTCTATTAATAGTTTTATTAGACAAACTATCCTTAATCAGTGCAAAAAGATTATTGATAAAGATGAATATCAAAAAACAATTAGTAATCAATTAAATGTTATCAAACCCAAGAAAGGTTAAAAATAACTTCATTTTTTAAAACTATTAATACAACTATTAATAGTTTTTTTTTAAGATTATAGGTGATTCATGGCTAAAATTATTTGTGTTGCAAATCGAAAAGGTGGCGTTGGTAAAACAACTCTCGCTACAAATTTAGCAGTAGCTCTAAACAATAAAGGAAAGAGTATTCTACTGGATGCAGATGAACAACAATCAGCATTCAAATGGGCAAATCAAAGAGAGGATATTAAATGTATTGCAGTACATTCAAACTTGCTTGAGAAGTTAGAAGAATTGGATAATCAATATGAATATATTCTGATTGATGTTGCAGGGCGTGACTCTACTATCTTCCGAGAAGCATTACTTGTATCTGATACCTTAGTTGTTCCAACACAACCTTCTCTATTAGACCTTGACGTTCTTTCCTATATGCAAGAGAAGGTAAAAATAGCAAAGCAAACAAACGAAAATTTGGATGCTTATATTGCGATCAATAGGGCTTCTGTAAGAACAAAAGAGTTAAATGATGCTATCGAATTTGTTAAAGAGTTTGACGAGTTCAAATTATTGAACACGGTTTTATTTGAAAGAAAACAATTTCGTGATGCAATTTTAGAATCGAAATCTGTTACAGAAATGAGTTCATCGAAAGCTAAAGATGAAATGAATCAGCTAATTATAGAATTGATATAGTGGCTGCGAAACAGCCCTAAAATTTGAAAAAGATTAACAGTCAAATATGAAATTAAAAAATAGGAGTGATGCTAAAGCATTGCTCCTATTTTTTTGGTAGAAAACTTTAAATAAAAGAGTAAAAAAGAGATAGATCACATAAATTTTTTTCTACCCTAAAAAATATTATTGCAATATGTGGAAAATGATTGTAAGTTTATGAAAATAAAGTAAAAAAAGTATTTTATTTACCTAATACATTCACGGAAATGTACTAGGTAAACAAGAAAATGTAAAACCAAAAAAATCAAATACTTATAAACAAGAACCCCACAATGGTAGAAATGAAGAAAAAATTTGAAGAAAAAAAGTAGAAAAACATAAAGATTTAAGATTAAAAATTAAAAACCAAAAATAAAAATAGCGTGTCACAAAGTATTATAAATAAATGAAATATATGGGTTTTTAAAAAGACACAAAAAAAAATAGCATGTCATAGTTATATATAATAATTAAAATATCTATATATATATTAGCTATTTATTTTAATGTAAGTGTTTGACACGCATTTGTGACATGCATTTATTTTAATGGATTCGCATTAGGGGATGTGCAAAAAAGTATGTCAATAGCAAACCAACTAGCATGTCAGAATGAAGCTTATTATATATATATGATTTTTATAAATTTTTTTTTTTTTTTGACACGCAATATCTGCATGACACGCAATTTTGATTATTACAAGAAAGTCATTCTACTTGTTTTATTTCTACAAAAAATGCCAGAAATTATTTGGTTATAAATTAGAAAAAATATTGTTCATATAGGTACAAAACTATTGTCCAAAATGGTTATTTATTATATTCTTCTTTAGAAGAAGGAGAGGTTAATATGGTAAACGAGATCAAGCAGTTCCCGTTTTTAACTGATAAGCAAGCATCTGTATTAAGGTTTTTGTATGACTACTTGAAAGAAAATCGCTACATGCCTACTCGCAGAGAGGTTGCACAATTCCTAGAGTTAAAGTCTGACAATTCAACTGCTTATTTGAACGCACTTGAGAAGAAAGGTTATTTAAGCAGATCGGAAGAAAGAACCAAGCGTAATTTACTATTAACACCGCTTGCTTATGAAAAATTGGAATTTGAATTAAACGTTAAACTTAATTGAGATGTAGTCAAATAAAAAAAATCACATTGCTGGAACAATGTGATTTTTTGGATAACTCGTTACAAAGATTTTGGAAGTTCTCTTTGCGCCTGAATTATCCCATATTTGCATCTACGTTTCAAATCCCCACATGAAAATGGAGTGATTTGTAATGAATACTGTTGTTAAAGTAGATAAATGTTATGTCCATATAAATGAGTTTAAAGAGCTTGTTCTTAATGCGGAATATCAGGTAAATCGTATATATACGATCAGAAAATCAGAAGAAAAACATCAAGCCCGTGTTTATAGAACAATGGCTAGGGTTTTGAATATAATTTCAGAAAGATATAACCCTGATTTTGAAAAAAGTCCGTATGACTTTTTCACCAATAACTTTGAAAATAATAATAAAGATTTTTATGATTTTATGAAAAAAAACTACACACGCAAAGTCTTTGGTGTTTTGCTTACTGGTTATAAATTCATAGTTGATGAAGTTATTCCTAGAAGAAATACTGCACAGTGGATTGATTTAGAAGAAAGTCGCTCATTGTTTCCGACAGATTTACACCCTCAAGATCGTTTAATTTATTGTTTAAATAGGATTGTCGAAAATCAGAATCCACTAATAACTCAAGATTCCCCTGTGCATAAACGAGCCAAGATTCTTATAAGTGTATTCAATGAGTATTGTGGCGATGTTAAAGGACTGTGGGGTATAAATTCACTTACAAGAATTTTAAAAAAAACAACATACCCTATTTTTGTTCCTGATAATGAATTTGAGTCTTTCGCAGAGCAGTTTTATAAAGGTGGTGTGCCTTATCGACCTGTGAGTGTATTAGTTGCTACAGAAGAATTATCTTTAGCACCTAAAGGTTATCTATTAGATGTAATTAAACTAAAAGAAAAAAGACAAAGGTATCAAGGTCTGAACGGTACTCCGCTGAAATTTAAGCGTAAAACTAAGCGCCCTGCGCCTTCTAGAGAACCTTTTGACATAAAATATATAACAGAGGATTTCAAGAATGAAGTTCATCTGCTTTACAAGTATAGAACTACTCCAATTCTCGATAAAAAACGTAGTTCAACTTGGGTCGTCCGTACATCAGAGCGAGAAATTCCTGAAAAAGATAAAAATAGAAATCTTTTTAATCCTAAAACCCTTGCTGATTTATCAATTGTAGAGAGAGGTAAATATGTTCCGACATTAGATGTGTATGTAAAATTTTTTATTGAGATAATGCATCATTGTGTAAAAAACAAAATAATTAGTCCTGAAAAATTATCTGTATTCAACATTTGTGAACCACAAATTTCAGTAGATTATATAAACAGTATTATTGAAAAAAAAGGTACTGTTACTATTTCTGCTGTTAGATTAATTGCATGTGTAAAGACTCTATGGAATCCAGAGAACAGTTTTTTTTATGAATATGCAGATGAGTATTTTTGCGAGAAATACTCTATTTCAAAAGATGAATTACTCGAAAAATGCACTTTCAACTTTGAATTTTTAAAATCTTCATTACCTCAAATTGAAGAACACGTAAGGCTTAGTGAATATTCAACAAAAATTACGAATGCTGCAATTACTGATCTAAATGTTCCTATTAACTATGTTTTGGATATGCTTAAAAAAGCAAAGGAAGATTTAGGTGATCGCCTTAATGTCGATAAAATTAGGATGACTGACTTTACCCTTTTTAGATTTATTGTTCTTACTTCATGTTTGACCTGCGTTCCATTACGATTACGAAATTGGGTGGATATGCGATTTGGTTACTTTGACCCAAATAATGAGTGTATTTTTGAGAAAAATGGTGTTTGGGAATTATCAGTACCAAAAAAAGCCTTTAAAAATTATCGCCAAAAACATATCCCTGAACATTTTAAATATACATTTGATGAAGAAGTATCAAAGTTACTTGATGAATATGCACGTATTCGTGAAAAAGCCATCCCTCATGTTAAACCTTATTTATTAACAACCTTTAGGGAAGGAAATCCAATTGCAGACACAACTGTTGCAACACAGTTCAGCCTTTTTACTAGAATTTACGGAGATGCTTCTTTGGCAAAGGGTGGCATCAATATCCATTTTATGCGTGATATTGTCGCAACTACATTCTTAAAAAAGCATAAAGGTGCTTTTGCCTACGTTGCATATTTACTATTAGATAGCGAAGAAACAGTTAGATTGCATTATGGTCATTTATCGCCAAACGATGC